>Ga0210391_10002466_pt1 | contig 16078 bp, 18 predicted proteins | sample IncBWC12OmetaG_FD_160573 | JGI IMG/M metagenome (GOLD analysis project Ga0210391, IMG submission 160573) | Forest soil microbial communities from Barre Woods Harvard Forest LTER site, Petersham, Massachusetts, United States - Inc-BW-C-12-O ... | reverse complement strand
CGCGGGACTTCTACTGCTCCCCGCCTCGATCCATCTCTCGTGGCGACGGCTAAAAACAGCAATGGCGCTGAAGATCTACAGCCTGACGCACTCGTGAGTGCAAGGCTCACACCACCGAAGCCGATGCCGCCCGTTGCAGCAGGCTGGCGTGAGCGAACGAGAATTCCCGCCCCGCCGCCGATATGTCGAATATTCTATATCCTGCGGCCTGCAGCTTTTGTACGGTGGTCTTGGTGTCGCTCAGGTCAGCGATGCTCCAGGCATGATGAAACTCTACAAGAAGCTGATACGGCAAGAGCCCCTGCGCGAGCATGTCGTCAATGACTCCATACTCTTCGCCCTCGATATCCATTTTGAGAAGATCGATGTGGTCGTCACCGAACTCACGCGTGAGTGTGGACAGCCTGCGTACCGGCAAACGCACACCACCGCTGCCATCGATTCGCGTACTGAATGAGGCATCGCCTTCAGCCGGTGAGCCAAAATATTTTTCACCATCAACCGACGAGAGCCCGAAGGTATGGACATGGAGCTTGGCGTTAGGGTTGAGCGAACGCACATAGTCCAAGCTAAGCGGAGTCGGATCGAAGGCCTGGATCTCGCAACCGATGTCGCCGATAAGGGACTCCTCGAAGGAGATGTCCCGTCCCAGACCGAAGGAATAAACAACGGAGCGCGAACTGAGATATTGCGGGGCAAGCACCCAATCGGCCCAATCGCTGCCATATCGCTGCTTCGGCAAGGCGATATCGCACGCCATGAGGTGATCCTTACCGACCATCGCTTTTATCGCCCTGCGCACGAACCGCGCAACACGCTTGACCGGCACAGGAGTGCCACGGCGTAGGAGATTAATATCGAACATCTGGACGTTCCAATTGGGCTTCGCCGGTGCGCCGCACGCGCTCGCAGTATACAACGCGCCGTGCCAACACCTCTCAAGAATTTCGAGTACTCAGGGAGTAGCGGTAGACGCCGCCATGCTTCTTCAGCATGTATAGGAAGCCAACCAGATGTTTCAGGGTCAGCTTAGATAGCTTGCGGGTTCGTCGCTTGTAGTCGTGGATGATCGAGATCGAGCGGCTGTAATAGTTGCGCAGGCCGAGTTTGTGAGTACGCACACAAAACTCGGCGTCCTCGGGACCGAAGAATATTCGTTCGTCATAGCCGAGCAGTTGTACAGCGACCTTCTTGGTGAAGGTCTGATTCGCGCCTAACACATAGTCAACTTCCAGCGGATCACTCGCACGATCGAAATCGACGTCTGTCATCAAGTGGCGCTGAAGTTCCTCTTCAACGAACTTCAGCTTGCGGCTGGCAACGATGCGCGCGGCGACGGGCTGGTAGAAGCGCGGGAATCGGCGCGTTGAACTCTGGCGCGAACCGTCCGTGTTGAGCAGCTGGAAGCCGACCACGCCAGCGTCCGGGTGATCCGTGAAAAACCTGTCAACGATGGCCCCCGGATCCAGGGTCAGAAAGATTGTGTCGTTGTCCAGAGTCATACAGTACTTCCCATGAGCCAGGTTGAGGCCGCGATTGCGCGCCGGGCCCACGCCGTAGTTTCGGTCCAGAGGGAAGTATCGAATCTGCGAGTGTGTGGCGACAAACTCGTTCGTGCCGTCCTTTGAGCCGTTATCCACGACAATCACCTCGTCCTTGCCAAAATCGACCTTGTCCAATAGGGACTCGATGCAGCGCCTGAGGTTTTCCAACTCGTTCCAGGTGATGACTATGATCGAAAGCCGCACTGAGGTAGCGCTCATAGGGAGCCCCATTTGTATCAAGGGGTGGGAAGTGGCTCTTGAGGATTGCGCAGTACCGTGGAGGGTGTGATCACGGAGTTTGCATTTACGATGTAGTTGTCCGGAACGGCTACGGGTCCGAGGATACACGCACCGGTACCAACCGTGACATTGTCGCCGATAGTCGGGGTGCCGTCACCAGGCCAGCGATTCCCAATACACACGCGAGCGTACAACGTACAGTTTTTTCCGATCTTGGACTTACCGTTCACGATTACCCCAAAGGCATGAAAGATCACCAAGCCGGCCCCGATCTCGGCTGTTGTCGGCAAATAGCACTTGAACACAAACTCCGCGAACTTTTCGAGCACGCGGAGCGGCGGGTGGAACCATTTACCCCTGGCTTTGGAGATCAGACGATAGGCCAGGATCACCCAGAACGATTGGTCCAGCATCCACCAGAACAGGCCGCGGTAACCGGGCAAGGACCTGAAGCGTTGCCAATCTTTGCGGAAGTCGCACATTGATCCTCCTGCGTCCGAACCCGGAGAACTTACAGAAGCGGCAACGATTTGCCAATGCGCAGAAAGATTGCGCCCCCGCAGAACCCTTGTGAAAGAGCTGATTGGACTGATTTGTCACCGGGCGTACGAAGCGTTCGCCAATCCGGATAGAATTCAGCGTTCCGGCATCCCGCCGTGTCGCTCGCGGGCGCTCCCGGCTTTGGGTGACGCGCTACAAGGCCAAGCAGGCTCACTTGGCGGTGGACTAATCGCTCGAGAGTAGCCTTTGGTTGCAAACCACCTTCCAGACCGAGCCGTTCAGGCTCGGTGGCCTTGTTCATTTAGATGATCTTGCGCAGCCGTGCCGGAAAGGCGGTGAATTGGCGGCGTCACTGCCTGTAGGTTGTGCCGTCCGCTCTGCGCAATAGCCCGGTACCGCTGCCCTAAGTTCCTGTGGTTCATTGCTTCCAACTTCTGGGCGGCGACTTCTAAATCGACGACCCGACAGATACCTTTATAAAGGATGTGGCAGTCAGTATGTGCTCCTGCAGAGAGGCAAACTGAATCGAGCAGCGAATCCGGTGCACAACGCACATCTACTCCACTGTGCTCAGGCCACGGGCAATTCGTTATGATCGGGCCTCAGGCAAGATTCCCATTGCAAACCTGGCGCGATGTTGTCCCCCGCCACACGGACGCTTGGCGAGGATGCGTCGACATGGTCTAAATCCAGCTCATCCGCCCAATGTTCGGGATGTAGAATTTTAATTCTTCTTTTTTTCTCAGCTCACGGTCCATTTTATCTGCCATGATTACGGGAGAATCTAACAAATCTCCAACTCGCCTCGATGATTGAGGCGACCGGATCCCGTTCGCGAGTCTTCCGCAGGCTAAACGCTTGGTCAGCAGCGGGATCGGCGGGCACCAATCTGTTGCGCTGCTCTTCGAACACAAGGCTCGATCGCCGCCATCAGCTTCGGCCATAGCACCACCAAACTCATCGTGGCCAGGAACCATGCCCAGCATGGGGGTTTGGTGCTGTTCTTAAACCGGCCCAGCGCCCGCTGCTTGATGCACTTGATCCTCGAATGCGGCATCGTGCAACATTGATGGTCGGAAATACGTGTCTTCCCTAACTGAGGAATCGAGAACAAGAGATGGATAAGCTGCCGCCGACCAAGGAAGAAATTGGGGCCGTCCTGAGATTGGCCATTGGCCCGAAGCAGGTCGGCGTCGTCTTCGATTGCGGTAGCCGTGACGCGCGGGATGGCGTCGATCTCGTCCGTGTCTTCCATGCAAAGGAGCTGCATGTCTTCGAGCCCAACCCCGCCGCCATGGCGCTTTGCCGCCGGACAGCGGCGGCAAACACCGACATTCCGATTATCCTCAATCAGGTCGCGTTAGGCGACAAGCTTGACAAGGTCACATTTCGGCCAATCGACCCGGATCGGACCGAGACGCAATGGGCCGATGGCAATATCGGCGCCTCATCGCTGTTCGAAGCCGACAAAAGCTATCCCTACGAAAGCTATGTGCAGCGGCAAATCACTGTGGACATGATCACGCTGGATTTCTATTGCCTCACGCATTCCAAGCCCGATCTTCTTTGGATCGACGTTCAGGGCGCTGAACTGATGCTTTTTCGTGGTGCCGAAGAAACACTAAGAAATGTCCGGGTGATTCATGTCGAATTGTCCTTCCGGCCCCTTTACCATGGGCAACCTCTTTATTGGGAAGTTGACCGATATCTGCGCGCGCGTGGTTTTCGCCGTGTGGGCTTTGAGGGGATTTCCTGGTGGCGAACGCTTCTGGCGCGCCTACGCCTTCCGAGGCCTAGAGTCTGGCAAGCCAACGTGATCTACGCCCGCTAAACCTCCCGCAGCCGGCCCAACAGGAAGCGACCGTGCCGGCGAAGGTCGGGACTTGCTATGAACGCGGTCGCCATAGCCGCTATTCCGAATGGAACAGCGCAGCACAGCCTTACGGCAGGCAGGGCAAGGGTCGAGGTTACTGCGGCGCCTGCCGCGCAGAAGCCGATGGTGATCGCCAATGGAAACACAAAGTCCCGAGTTAACCAATACATGGCCTCCCCTTGCAACAGTTTACGATGCATCGCAGGTATCCCAATCGCCAGAAAGCCAACACCCAACAGGATGAAGACGGCAGCCACGCCTTGTGCACCTGCCAACCTGGCCATCATCCAGTTTGCGATGACCAACGGGCCCAGAATACCTGCCAACAGCTTAAGGTGGAGTGACGTCCAACCAGCTGCAAGCTGCAGCGTATAGGGCGCTTCATACAGAGCCGCCAGCATCATGCCGATCACCAGGAATGTAAGGGCCGGAGCCATGATTGGCACCCAGGCCGCGCCACCGACATAAATGTGCAGGACATCGCGTGCGAAAAAGGCAAGGAACAAGCTGGGTGGAATTGTGGTTGCAGCCACCAACTGCGCGTAGACGTGATAGTCGCTGCTTAAGCGGTGTTGGTTTCCGGTCAGGTCGGCGCTCAGCCGGGGAAAGAGCACGTTCGAGATTGGAGCGATCAGCAAAGGAATCACACGCGCCAAATTGGTAACGATGGTGTATTCCCCGAACAAGGCAATGGGCAGCATTGCGCTGAGGATAATGCGGTCGGCCTGCGAGGTGAGGATCCCCAGCACGACAATGAAGCTCAAGCCGGCGGTGAAATGGCCCACTTCCTTCAGAGCCGGAATCATGTTGAAGGTCCGGCGTGGCCGTTTCGGAATACCGCGCCAGAATGCCCAAGCCATTGCTGCGCTTTGCACCCCAGCGATAGCGCTCTGCCAGACCAGAACACCGACGAGGCCGATCGGAGTGAGCAGCAACAGCGGGATAATCCCGCCATAGCGCAGCATCTCGCCGGTACCCAGAAAGGCATTGGCCATCTTGTGCCGCCCTAGGCCAAGCATGCCGTTGTAATAAAATACCTGCGCAATCTGGAAACCGCTCATCAGCCCGATCAGCGCCACCGAAGCGGTGACCGTCTGCTCAGGAAAATGGGTGGGACCAATCCAGATGTGAGCGAGCCAGCCGCGCCCGAAATAGCAGCCGATCGCGACAGTCGCCGCCAATATTAAAAACGCCTGCTCAATCCCGAACAGGATCTGCACGGTCCTGGCATCGCGCCCACCCGACTGCGCGCAAAACCGACTGGCGGCGCGGCCCAAGCTCTGGTGGAACACGGCCATCACTGACACGATTAGGACCTGAATACCGATAATTCCCAGAGCCTCGGTGCCCAACCGATCGTTGAGAATGGGCAGCACCAGGAAATAAATTAGCTTGGGCAAGAAATTGCCCGCGTAATTGGCGAGAAGATCAAGCACCCGGGTGATTCACACGCTATTTAGTCATGAATGTGGCTCGCGCGATGAAGGCGCATCGTACCTGCCGCCAGATGCCAGACGGCGCGCAACAATTCTGCTGCATGCCTGGCCCCCGCTTCATTGCGTAAAGTGGGTTCGAATGCAATGTAATTATATATGAGCCCAAAGTATCTTTTCTTTGACGGGGTAAGATCGCTCGGGTCAGCAATTAGCCTATTTCCGAATCTTGACCATCGCACGTTGTTGAACACTGCTTCATCCGGGTGGTAGTGCGCGACGAATGTCCCGATGGTCTCATACTCGCTAAACTCGCAGGGATGATTCCCAGGCAGAGTCGAGAGTACCGCCTCGATCCAATGCCTGCCTGACCGATTCTGTATTTCCTCGACCAAGCCATTCGTCCACGTCGATTTCACATGCATACATTGTGCGATGAATGACCGCCGAGAGATTCTCTCAAGCCCCAATAATGCATTTATGGTCTTGAAATATGGAGCGTGATATTCGTTCCCTGAATAAAGAGAGATTCTTGTCTGTGAATCGCCCACCGTTAGGTTCCTAAGCGGCACAGTGTCGGCGTCCCAGATCAAGGTTGTGCCGCTCAGGCGGCTCGCATTAATCTTGACAAATTGTTGGAGGTACCATCCGGCCCGCCAAGAGACCGGCGGCGGCAAGACTGAATGTACCTTCTTGAGATCCCATCCTTCCATAAACTCTCGTTCGTCGACAATGTCTATGGCGGAAGGCATGGCGTTCCGGAACGTCGGCATATCAGCTTTGGGCACCGCATACAGATATTGTCTCGGCTGCAACCGGACGAGCATTTCACGAACGCCAATAGCGGCTGTTGGCAGGTCCCGTGCGATGCAGACAGAGACAATCCTATCCAAGCCCAGCCCCATATGTTAGAAAGTTGCAAGCCGAATCAGCACGGGTTTTATAGACACTGATGCCCTAGAGTTCTTTATAGGTTGCGTCCCTAAATCTTCGAGAGTGCGACATGCTAAAGATCCTTCTTAAAAGGGCCCTCCTGAAACTGCCCATATCTCTGCAAACGAAAATCCTGCTTGAATTCGTTAACGCCCACCAACTTAAGCTTATTTCAAAATATACGGATGGCCTCGAAATAATTCCACCAAATGATGGCGTGATACGCGACCTCATCAGTAGCCGCGCGTATCATGAAAAGCTCGCAATCGAAAAAATTTGCAGCATCCTGCGGCCAGACGCAATTGCCTTGGATATCGGGGCAAACGTTGGATTCTGGACACTGCCGTTAGCCAAGAAACTACGCTATGGAGTCGTTCACGCCTTCGAGCCCACTCCGTCTACATATCTTACGTTGCAGCAAAACATATCTCTCAACAGACTCAGCAATATAACAACGTATCAGCTCGGAGTATCTGACAAAGACGGTGATCTGCCACTGTCTACCTATGACGGAGAGGGAAGATCTTCTGGATGGAATACATTCGGAAATTCGAACACTCTCCCTCCACCAACAAGCATTATAAACGCCAAACTAACCACGTTAGATGCCTGGTGGGTGTCGGCCGGTCGGCCGACGTGTCAGTTCGCAAAAATCGATGTCGAGGGATTCGAGCTTCAGGTTATCAAAGGTGGCACCGAGTTTTTTAGACATCATCGGTCCCAGCCAGATTTCTTCGTTTTCATGGAGGTTGCGAACGTTACATTGGCCGCAGTTGGCACCGCGCCGATAGCCATCTTTTCAGAAATGAACTCTCTTGGCTACGATATGCTGAGAATTAGGGGCGGCCTCCCAAAGGCGTCAAGTGCCCATTTCGATGAAAACATCTGTGAGAACATGATTGTCGTGCCACAAGGAAATTCGCTGACTGACCTAGCAACTGCACTCGCACACTAGAGGCGCCTAACCAGAACCCAAGGTGCTTCAAACCATACGGTGTCCGGCTCAAGCGAGGGAACTGGTCCGACCGCTGCGGTAGACCAGGTCTGGAATTGCCGCGTTGTCGTGATCTTCAATCACTTCTGTAGTTCCGGTGACTGACTGACGATCGGGGGAAGGAGTCTGCAGTGATTCATGAGCTAGATGGACAAATTGATGATCGGAGTTGGCGGTGTCACGCCCATGAAGTTCGGCGTTATTCATGCCTCGCGCTGACACCGGCAGAGTTCAAGCAACAGCTATTCAGGCGAAGCGAAAGTCCTCTTGCGGATTCGCGATGGTCCCAAGAAAGCCACTAGGTAAGCCAACATCATGTCCATGCCAGCCGAGGTTGACGGATATACCACCGACCAACCGCGACGCCCTCGAATGCCCAGGCCAAATCTGGGAGCACTGGTCGCAACTCTCTTGCTTGTCATCTACGGACTTTATTTCGCATTCGCCGGCAAGCTCGACTCTCCGGAGTTAATGGCGGAAACAAGCCTTATTCCTACGGATTCTCTTAACTACGTCCAAAAAGCAGACGAACTCAGCGCGGTTGGCCTGACACCGGTCGAGCTCATAACTGGAGCGCTGAACTGGCTGAGCGTCTCACTGGTGTTCGGCTACTTTCAGAACCTGGGTGGCTTCGGACCTTTGGCTTTTGTGCTAATCAATGGAGTCTGTCTGTACGTATGGCTCAGCGGAGCTGGAGTCCTGTTCCGACTGCCGGAGCCCTCTCGGTCTGTCGCCGCCTTGATGTCCTTGGCAGCATCGCCATTCCTATTCGGCTGGATGCTCGCACCAAATAAGGAACTTCCTACAGCAGCTTTGTTGATCGTCATCCTTCGTCAGGCTCAACGTGGTCATACTGGACGAGTTTTGGCCATTTCGATTCTTGCCGCCCTTTTCAAGCTCCAGGTACTGCTCGCCGCCTTGATCTACACACTTGGATTGAAGCTTCGATATCGTCGAAGCCTCACGTTATTTGGGCTATCACTCCTGATTCCAATTCTCATGCCCCTAGTTGATGGCTTGAGCATCACGACTTTCCTAGAGAGTCAAGAAAATGAGATCAATTCAGGCGCTTTCTTCGCTGCTCTCGATCAAATAAACTCATGGCCCCTCGGATACGTGGTGGTAGCGCCAGTCCGAATTGCCGCAAGTATCTTTGCGGGGCTCATACCCTTGCGCGTATTCTCCTACACTCAGCCGGCGGACCTCCTTGCCTCACTCACGTCGTTCGCCCTAGGATCTCTCGCGGTCCTTTGCCTCATAAAGGCGATGAGCGACGGAGCACTTCGACGATTAGCGCGGAACACAACCAATTGCGGTTATTTCCTGTTCTGTGTTGCCTTGACCTTTAGCTTGGTCCCGTTTCTGCAGGTCCGCTACTACTGGTGGGCAATTCCACTAATGATCAGCTACCTCCTGAGAGGGCCTGTGCCTTATGGCGAGTCACGAGGTGCCCAAGGCCGCAAGGTGGGCGCCTGATATCAGCGCATCGAAGATGAAGCCTCGCCCTTGGCAGTGGTCCGATGAGCAGCCCGGCGCGCGAGTAAACCGGCCCCTTGGACCGCGTCGGCAATGCGTGGCCAAGGTATTTCCGGACCCACCTTGGTCCTTCCCATGGATCAATACTCATTCCATATCCGCTTTCATCAGTCGCTGCGTGCTCACCCGTGCAGAGCCTCCCAAGAGGCAGAACGAAGCGTCCACGGAGCCGGGTCTTACCTAGACCCAAAGTCAACGACGCAACATCATCGAAGGATGGCCCCACGAGCCGCATATCGGACCATGGCAATTGCGATTCCGAGAATCAGCCCACCGACGGACCCGACCACCAACAGAAGCAGTCGCTGTGGACGATACTTCTCCTTTGGAACTATCGCCCTGTCGATTACCTTGAACGCATAGTCCACGCCGCCTCGCGTTAGCAAGACCTTTCCCATCTCCGATTCAAGTAATCGACTTAAAGATTGCTGCATCGCTGGAATATTTGTTTTGACCAACTCGCCCTTAAGGTATTCGACATTCGTCTCTGCCTCCTGGTTTGCTGCCTCCCGCAACTTGGCATCAGCATGCAGCGCGAACGCGTTCGCCCACCTAGCAGCGAGTTCCGGATCTTTCCATATGATCGCCAACCGAACGACTCCGGCTTTCTTATCATCGTCGACTACCCGAACCTGCTTATCGAAGAACGCAAGTGCATCTCGAGAATCCGGCCTCGCATTTTTATGACTCGCCAGCGCCCTGGAAATAAAGCCGCCGCGAGCCGCCTCAATCAATTGCGGTTCCAACCCCTCTTTTTCGATGAACTCGCTAGCTAAATCCCGAGATTTCAAAACCGCCACCCGAACTTGCATCGCGGAGGTCCCACCGGTGGATATTCCGGCGAGACTTGCCAGGTCGCTAAAGCGCTCAAGCGGATTTTGGGACGCGCCTTGCTCAACTTGTACCAATACCACCTCGGCGCGATACCAGGTCGTTGCCGTGAATGCGTAGATGGCGAACAGTCCGCCGATGACAATCATGCAGCTGAGAACGAGACGCTTCGATCTCCACACGACTAGGGCAAGCTCACCAACATCCACCTCAGAGGCATCCTGTCGCACAAACGGGCCAGTCATAGATCCACCGCTTTCGCCACACAAACTGGAGTGATCATAAGCGCACCCATGTATGCGGGCATATCGAGCTTGCCGGGCTCCCGGAAGCAAACCAACGTTGTGGTGCTATGACAAGTTTTTCCGGATTATCATTCAACCACGCTGCCCACCAGCTAAATGTGCTGTTTGCAATCACCTGATGTCCGCATCTACTCATGAGCCGCATGTCGTTGAATGCATAGCCGCCTCGATTGACGTCCACATAGGTACACTCCGCCGGTAACTTGATGTTATCTCTTGTCCACTCCAGATCGTCGGAAAACAGAAAGAATCGGAGATTCTCTTTTCGCTCCATCAGCCACTCCGCCGCCCGCTCGTAATATGAAGGCGGGCAAAGCCCATGGCACGCCATGATTGAATTGTGCTCGGCGTAGTCTCCTCTTCGAATATGCATAGCGACCGATTCGCAGGCACTTATCTCGCGCAGCACTGTTTGATTCGCCGCATCTGGTGGGACGAACCTCAACCTCTCTCGCAGCTCGCGGGTCACGTTGAGAAAATAGCTTTCCGATTGCCAATAGCCGACCAGGTAGACGGGAGCCGAGAGACCAGTAAAGGCCGACGAGAAGTCCGAACCTCGTTCCACCACGACCCGTTTGTCCCTTATGAATGATGCCGCGGGTCGCCCGATCGCCTTCAGGAAGTGCGCTCGCCATCCAAGTGCAGCGCGCCTTTCTTCGGCCGTAGCCAGTTGGAATGGGCCGACGAAGGCCTTGTCCAATTCGAACTCACGACGCGCTATGCCACTGCCGACAAAATCGGCATCGAGAAGCAGCCTCCCCTCAACCCTGCTGGCGACAGCAACCCCCATGGCATACTGAAACATCTGATTGCCCAGTCCACCGACCAGCCGAACGATAACAGTAGGCAAGTCCTTCATTCACGCCTTACGAGCTAGGCAGTGGTAGCCCAGCACAGCGACGTCGGTCGATGGTACTCGTTTGCCTATCAATCCCGATATTCTCACAACGATCAGCATCAGCAACGAAACTGGTAAGAATATGACGGAGATCAGCCTGCTTCGCCTTGCCAGCATTGACGGTAGCCGCGCAATCTCCTGCGAAAGAAGGTCGTACCAGTCGCCGTTGGCCTCAAGCTTGACGAGTTCAAAGCCGCGCTGCGTCAAATGATGTTCGTACCAGTATCGGCTGAAGCCACTCGAGAAGTAGTAAGGAGCAAAATGCACCAACGAGGCAAATGGGGCGGTAAGAATCAGGGTACCGCCAGGTTTGAGAATTCGACGAAATTCATCCAGTGCCCGGAGGGGATCTGGAATGTGTTCAAATACCTCGGTACACAAAATTGCATCAAAGGATGCATCAGGCTCCGGGATATCGGTGATGTCAGAAACAATGTCGATACCTGAGTAACTCCATGACCCTGTCTGAAGGCCGCGTTGATCTCCCTTGCCGTTGTATTGCCCAAAATCCTGGGATACATAATGAAGATGCTGACAGAATTTCTTATACTGTTGCTCGCCAGCGCCTGCATCAAGCAATCTGATTCCGCGCGGAAGGGATTGCAACTCTGTTCTCACCCAGACGATGCGCGGCAACTCATTCCGATCAAGACCGAGAATCTTCTTCAACATCGACTTCATACTACTTTCCGATAGACATTGACATACAGTGAGCGCTCACGGCGCGAACGCTCCCGTAGCCGGCCCAGTAGCATTTTTATTTCTTCGAGGAGCCCTTCGGGTTCGCACGTTACCGGAGACTTGGGCTGCAGGCCAAGACCTCGGTCAACATCCACAATTCTCACCCGATCCAAGGCTCGTTGGCTGTCAAGATCAACTCGGTGTCCTCCCATCAGATAACTTAGGATTAGATTACCGTCTGTGGCCAGTAGTGAAGCAATATCGCGACCCCCCACAAGATGTCCGTCTTTACAAATCGAGTCGCCATAACGATCAAGGCCAGAGTGTTCTTGTGCATGCAGGCACGAGAGAGACGATATAAAGCCAAACAGCTTGGCCGAATACCGCACAAGATCCGATTGCTTGAAGCTAACATCCGGGTTATTTGCCCTCATTTGCCTGATATCGATACCCTTTTTCCAACCTACGTTCGGCTAGAGGTAGCAAAACCCTCGGTGTCTCTCCAAGGGTTTCACAGAGATAGCGACCATAGATTTAATGTAACTTAACTGTCTCCCGATTCGGGCTACTCGTCCTATCGGTCGGGAAAGCGCAGCCAACGGCCATCGCACCAGCCGTGATACCGCAACGCAGCTGACGAGCGGCAGCTGTGTACCGAACGCATTGACGAGCAATCCTAGAAGTGTCGCCTTGGCATGCGGCGCCTCGGTGTTGAACTCCGGCCCCCGATTTGTGCAGCCTTGTGGAACGAATTCAGCAAATATTGCGGAAGCACAGCCGACCACAAGAAAAGACTTGCCGGACACCGGGTATTGCTTTGCAGCGCGGAATTCATATTTGTTATCACGGCAACACCAAGGGAAGTTCTGCAGCGTCTCGTAGCATCTCCCGTTCCAGCAGGTCGCGGGGAAACAATATCGAAGCTCGCAGTTCGGGCATTGGAGATGGGCAATTTGATCGATATTTTCCGTCGCGATCCTAATACTGAGAGTCTTCCGATACGGATAGGGAAGGTCTCGGAAGAAGATTATCTCAAGTACCTTCGCTGAGGAACTCAAGCACATGGGACACGCCGCCTCGGTATCCATCCACGTACTCGTTACAGCGACAGTGAATGCACGGCGGCGACTGATACCGCGATGTTGTACAGTATCTGGGTAATCGCCTGCCACATCGGCAATGGCGGCAGGCGCTCGGTATCTAGTGGCACCACGATCGTGTCGCCCGGATGGATCTTCACGGCGCCCGAATTGATGCGAAAAAACCCACCGGTATTAGCCACTACACTCCCGTTGGCCCGCACGACGTAGATCTTCGACGCGTCGGCATGGATGGTCGTGCCGCCGCTCAAGGCGATGTAGTCCGCTCGGGTCAGGTCCGAGCGGTAAAGGTGCGAAGTCACACTCTGCACCTCACCGATAACCGTGACTTCCTGCTGGTAGCGCGGCACGATCAGTTGATCGCCGTTTCGCAGCACCACGTCATCCTCCGATCCCAAGGGCTCACTGATGACCCGTGGCAGGTCGATAACCAAGCGTCCAATGGCCCTTGCAGATTTGAGCTGGGAAAGCAGTGTCTGACCGATCGCAAGGGAGGCGGTGGGATTGCCACCCTGCCCGTTCAACTGCGACGCGGCCGAGGCCTGGAGGGCCATGGTCGCAATATCGGTCTGCATGCGCTGGCCCAGGAAATCCAGTTGCTGTTGCTCGCGCTGCTGCAACTCTGTGCGTGTAAAGACGCTGCCTTCGGGGAAGGCATACTGCGTCAGGCCACCCGCGCGCGCCAGTATGGATTTAAGGGTCTCGCCGTGCTTGATTGCATAGGTACCCGGGAAACGCACCTGACCGGCAAGGATCACCTGCTCCTGCTCGCCCCATAGGGAGATTTCCTTGATCGAGAGTTCATCGAAGGGCTGCAGGGGGATATTAGCTGCGGGGTCACCACGTTGTACTCCCGCCAAATCGATATCAATGACCTGGGTCTGGCGGGACTGCCCGTCCACGATCTGGTAGCGCGCCAGTTCGGCTAGGCCGCCATACGCTGAATCCGCAAGACTTCCGCCCGCGCGGATCAGGTCACTGACGTGCATTCCCGGCTCCAGGGGATACTCACCCGGCACCTTCACTCGCCCGTCGACGCGAACTAACGGGGACGGCTGCGTGTAGCCAGCCTGCCGCCGTAGGTCGTCCATCAGGGGTGCGAGGACACGTCCGCGATCAGATTGCAAGTCGAAAACCGTGATCACATCACGCGCCATCAGGGGCAAATTTGCGGCCGAGGCGGGGTTCACCAGCGCCGCTGCCAGATCCGCCGATACGGCCTCAATGTGGCGGTCGGGCGGCACTTCACGTCGGATCAACACGTAGTGCAGATCTGCATCCGGCCGAAGTTCATCGACAGAAGGCAAAACATCAGTAAGCTTCATGCCCTGTCGCCAGGCCACTGCTCCAGGAGTGTAGATATCGCCCTGGATACGCACGCCCGCATCCAGAGTTGGAATGAGGCGGGTGACCCGCAATAAATCGCCATTGCGCAGCGGCTGGGCACTTGATGCCGTGGTGTTCAGGCTCACAGCAAGAACGCGCCGCTCGCCATGCTCATCGATCCGGGTGAGCTGCGCGAGGGCCTGATCGGCCTCCGGGGTCATGCCATCCGCCAGCCTGACAAGCTCGGCCACGGTCGCACCGGGGCGAATCTCGTAGATTGCCGGGCGGTTGACCTCGCCTTCGACACTGGCCGTTTCGCCCAGAGGCGGAATAAACACCACGTCTCCGGGGAGCAGCTTGGCGTCGTCGGTGGTATCGCCCCGAATCAGCAAATCGTAAAGATCCAGGTGCCTGACGACTGTGGCGCCGCGCTTCAACTGGATGTCGCGCAACGACCCGATGCGCTTGATCCCACCCGCCGCGTACAGGGCGGACGTGATCGTCCCCAATCCGCTGATGGTGTAGGACCCGGGCACTTGCGCCTCACCGAGCACAAACACACGGATGGCGCGTGTATCTCCCATGCTGACGCTGGCCTTCACTCCGATCATCTGTCGCGCCACACGTTGCTCAAGATCCTCCTTGACGGCCGAGAAGCGCTGGCCGGCTACGTTGATTGGCCCGAGCTCCGGGAAATTCACCCGTCCGTCGCGGTCCACCACCAGGGGGAAATTGCGGTTCTGATTGCCGAACAGCTGAACCTGCAATTGATCGCCGGAACCGAGCACATAATCCGCGGGCACCGGCACGTTGGTTACGGGTGAGAAGGTTGACGGGTCGCGCTCGAACAGGTCGTAGCCGAAGGGTTTCAGTCCCTCGAGCCCGGTCTTGCGCAAAGGCAGACGCGTGATACGAAAATACAGGCCCGATAGCATCGGATCCGCTTCCAGGCGCAATGTGGCCTGCATCTCAGTGAGACCGCCCATGGGAATAGCGGCAAGCCCGGGCAGCGTCAGCACCCCTTCACGCGACAGCTGATAGGGATTTTTCAAGCGGATCTGCAAGATGATCTTCTGCAAGCTCACCCGCTGCTGTTCGTTCACCTCAGTAGTGGCATCTGGAGCCGTCTCGGACTGAGTTTGCGCTTGCGTTTGCGCTTGCGCCGCAGCCTGAAGCTGCAGCATCTGCGCCTGGGCCAACGCCTGAGATTGCTGAATCTGCAGCTGCTCACTGTAGCTGCTCGAAGCAAGTGCGGAAAAAGTGTCTACTTGGCGTGGCTTGAGCGGACGCGTGTCCACTTCCACGACCACGGAATCCTGACTTCGAAAGCGCGGCGGACCGGCATTGGCTTGCTGACCTTGATTCGGCTCCTGATTTTCCTGATCCTGGTCCTCGTCGCGGCGGGTGCGGCGTTGATTCTGCTGATCAGGAGACTGCTGCTGTTCCGTATTGCTTGTACGATTAGGTGTGGTGCCCTGAGTGCTGCTGCTGCCGCCGATGCGCTGTAGAATTTCCTGTTGCTGTTCGGGCGAGAGTCCCTGGAAGATCCCTAGAGCATCGGTACTGGATCCGGTCCCGGAACTGGTCTGGGCTGACAACGTCTGTGCCATCAGGGCGCCGAAAATCACCGCGACGGCGCAGATGCCTGCCCGTCGCACCGACTTGCGCTGACCCACCCGAACTGCGCTCGACATCCCCATCTCTACCTTACTCATTGAATTAGCGCCCTCGCCATTGGCTGATGCGCGCCAGCGCACCCTTGACGCCACTGCTCGCATCCTTCGCCAGGGCCGGATTCTCCACCAGGGGCACCAGGGACTCGGCCAGCTTCTTGCCCAACTCCACGCCCCACTGATCGAAACTGTTGATGCCCCAGATCACGC
>Ga0210391_10002465_pt1 | contig 16079 bp, 17 predicted proteins | sample IncBWC12OmetaG_FD_160573 | JGI IMG/M metagenome (GOLD analysis project Ga0210391, IMG submission 160573) | Forest soil microbial communities from Barre Woods Harvard Forest LTER site, Petersham, Massachusetts, United States - Inc-BW-C-12-O ... | reverse complement strand
CCTGCTCTACGTTCCAATCGCGGAAGGTCTTTGCCATGCTGCCTGATCCGGCCACTAAACCTGCCCTCGATTGTAGTTGCGAATCAATTACCTGGACAGGCTCCTAGGGCGTGGGTCGGCGTAAATTCGGGACTACTTGATCTTTGACGTGCGCCAGATGCCACTCGGCATGCTCACGCATATCCCCGCGGTCGATATCTGCCGCGCACAGGGTCGCGACCTTGACGCTTACCATCCCTCTGCAAAGCCACAATAGCTCTGATTGAATCAATTCCGGATAGGCCGCCTCCACCTGGAAATCCAGGTGGGCCAGGTCCCATTCGACGGGGCCGATGCAGACGGTCTCGAAATCGATGAATACCGGCTCACCCCCGACGAGCAGCACGTTGTATGAATGCGGCGCGCCGTGGATCGGGACCAGTTTGTGCGTCGGAACCAGCTCCTCGAGCCTGGCCAACAGCAGATCAAAGGTTTTCAACAGCAGAACGCGGTCGGCCGCCGTGAATGCCGGAAGTGCGGGCTCATCGGTAAGGAGCGAGCGCACGTAGGTCAACTCCCCCATGTAAGAGGGCAGTTTGGTTTTCAAGCTCGACGTGAGCCGGCTTAAAGCGGCATGCAGTTGCATCAGCGCGCGCGCGACCTGATCGTGAGGCAGCGCAGTGAATGGCGGCTGGGCGAAATAGCGCCAAAACGTCATCTGCAGTCCACCACGAGAATGGACAGTGCATGGCAGGTCTGAAGCCGGCGGGACAACGGCTGCTCCCAGTGAATGCAGTTGCTGTGCCACCTGGAGTTCGGTATGCAGCCGCGAGTCGCGGGCCACGCTCACTTTCGCGACGACATCGAGGGGGCGAAGCCACGCGACGGCGTTGTTCGTCGATCGCAGGGGCACGGGCTCGCTCAGGGCGAGTCCGAATTCACGCGCGACTTCGGCCGCGACTGCGATCGCGTCCGGTACTGTCGCCGCGGGGATAGGCATTGTTCAGCGCACCTGTCGGGGATCGCGGCCGATGGAACCACAGCTCCCGCCCATCGTCCAGCTCCTCGATCAGCTGGTCAACAATAAGGGCAGGGACCTACCCGGTCGCGAAGCCGCGGCGGATCATCAACATTCCGGCGAGTATCAGCCACACCGCTTGACCTGCTACCAGCGCCAGAAGCTCATGCACACTTACGTACGCAGGTCCGCCGAAGAACGTCGCAATCCCGGCACACACGACCACAACGCCTACCCAAATCAGGCTCCGACTCAGCCGATCGCGATAAATCACCCATGACCAAAGTCCTACCGCGATGACCCCCAGGAGCAGATAGATACGCGTTAGGGAGCTTGCGACCAGCACGCAAAACAAGATGAGCTGCCTTAGGTTGTCGCGCGTGATGTCATTTGCACTCTGCCACTGCACCGCCAGCCCTGGTACGACAAATCCATCCAGTGTGGCGGCGATCACTACGGCAACGCCCACTAACGCAAAGGCGACCAGGGCTGCGAGCACGGTCGCGCGCTGCAGGCCCAGCATGCGCGAGAGCCCAACGAGGCCCACCAGCACCAGCCAGATCCCCAGAATCGCCAGACCGTGAGCCACACCGTCGATGATCGCCAGTCGCCCCAGCGCGGCGCCATTGCCGAGTGGAATGGCACCCGGATGTATCAATCCCATTACCAGAAGGACCGCGGAGCCAAAGATCAGCGTCGCGCCATAGCGGGTTTCGTGTTGCACAAGGTCCTCCCGAAGATGCACGGCTTCCGACAATATGCGAGGCTCGCCATTGCGTCAGCGTCGGCGCCGAGTTCCCGGACACCAAGGGGTCCACTGTGCAGAATTTCGTGCCAATTCCCGGAGAATCCGATGACGCGCGCGCCATCCGCACGCGCGCACAGATCGCCTCCGCATTGATCGGGCTCATGCACGAGAAGGGCTTCGACGACATCAGCGTGCAGGAGATCTGCGAGCGAGCGGGCGTCGGGCGCTCCACCTTCTATGCGCATTTCCAGGACAAGGACGAGCTGTTCATCCGCCATACCGTCGTGTTCGGTCGTGCGCTCGGCGGCCAGCTCATTTGGGACCAGGCCAGAGGGAGCTACCGTTTTCCGGCCCGCGGGCTGTTTGAGCATATCCGGCAAATGAAGCCTCTTTTTGATTCATTGGCCAGAGCGCGCAAGACCGAGTTCGTCATGAAGGTGTGGCACAACAATATCGCCGAAGTGTTCGAGCAGAGGGTACTGGCCGTGCGCGCCGGCCGAACTATCGCACACGCCATCCCCGCGGAAATCCTTGCGCAGCAGCTGGCGGGTACGCTCATGACGCTGATGAATTGGTGGATGGACCACCACTATCCGTTGACGGAAGAGGCTATGGAGGCGCAGTTTCAACGACTGATTGCGGGGCTGAGTTAAATCCGGATTGGATGCGCACTCAACCAGTGGATCGGTAAGAGGGTGTCGCGGTAAGCTTTTGTGGCTGCCAGCCTGCTGCCCAGGGGAAACATCATGAGCAATGATGACGTGCCGCGACTCGACATCCCGCGACCCTGCCCGGTCGCGTGGTCATCGATGACCGGTGAAGGCACTGCTCGGACCTGTGGCCGCTGTCAGCGAGCGGTGCACGACCTGGGCGCTCTCAGCGCGGCGCAGATTCAAGCTCTCATGAGCGATCCTTCCAGGCGAATATGCGCCCGCATGGACTGGAGCACGGTCCATCGACTGGGCGCCAACCCGCTCAAAGCCCTGGCATTCTCCATGTTGCTGACGACCGTCAGCGTCGCCGCTACGGCGCAGCCCCCCGATGCTCCGATGACTCACGTCACGAATATCCGAGGTGTGATCCACGAGAAAGACCGACCCCTATCAGATGTCGAGGTGCGGGCGACGCAGCGGGGCGAGGGAAAGGGGACAGTGACGAGAACCGATGAGCGCGGGGCGTACGCCTTCGCGGGCCTCCCGCCCGGGCTATACGTGATTTCCTTTCCCTCCCACAGCGCAGAACCCTTGGCTTCGGACATTGCCGTGGAGGTGTGCGAGGGCACGACGGTCGTACTGGATAGCAGTCCACCGGAACCGGTCCTGGGTGAAGTGATCACCACCGGGCCGCGGCAAGGCGAGATCGCAGGGCGCGTCAGCGCGCAAAAAGTCGATGACGGACTTGCAGGAGCCACGGTGAACCTGCTCCGACCCGAAGATGGGCTACGAAGGACTGCACATACGGACGCGCTTGGTCGATACAGGTTCGCTGACCTGACACCTGGACACTACGAAATCACGGGTGCCGCAAAAGGCTTCATGACTCGATCGATCGGTTTCGACCTCAAGGCCGAACCGCACCTGACTACTTCCTCGCCCGGAGCAAGCTCGATCGATCCGGAAGACCTCGCGGGTGACATCGCGCTCTGCCCTCGCCCCGCAGCAAAATAACATCAGCCCGATCGGACCGCCGAGCGCGGACGCTCTTGTCTGTCAGAAGGGCCAGCGTTTGCCCCATTGCACGCGAAATGGACGCATAGTAGCATCTATGACGGCTGTAGTAGATGGAGTCGAAGTGCGGACCCTGAGTAAACTCGAGCTTCGCGTAATGGAAGCACTGTGGCTGCGTGGACCGATTTGCATCCGCGAGATCCAGGAATGCTTTCCCGAAGCCGGTCGCCCCGCTTACACGACGGTACAAACCGTCGTCTACCGACTCGAAGAGAAGAAGGCCTTGCGGCGCGCCAAGAAGATCGGCAATGCCCACGTTTTCGAAGCCACGGTCTCACGCAGCGTCGCTCACCGCCGCGCGATCGATGATTTCCTGGCGATCTTCGGCGGGCGTGCACAGCCGGTCGTGAATCACTTAATAGAGGCCGGCAAGCTTACTGTGGAGGACATCCAGGAGGCGGAAAGGACCTTACGTGCCCTGATCAAGGAGCGTAAAGGGCGATGATCACCGCGGTTCTGGATCACCTGTGGCAGTCCACGCTATTTGCGGGTATCGCAGGCCTGTTGACGCTGATGCTCAAGCGCAATGGCGCTCGGGTGCGTTATGCGCTGTGGTTCGCCGTATCCATTAAATTCCTCTTTCCCCTAACCGTTCTGACGGCGCTGGGCGCGCGGTTGGCGCCGCCACTGCGCATATTGACCGGGGCGGGGAGTGCCACTCCGTTTCTGCAGCAGTTCGGTACGGCCATTGCAACACCTGCAAGTTTTGCGGGCTTCCATTACCCGGGCCTGCCGATTACGGCGCATTTCAGCTTCGCCGCGCTCCTGACTTCGCTCTGGGCACTGGGCACCGTTGCAGTCTGTTCAGTTTGGCTCGCACGCTGGGTGCCGATCCTCAAGTTATGCCGCGAGGCGCGACCGCTCCAGCTTGCCGCGCCCGTATCCGTCAAGTGCTCGACCTCGCCGATCGAGCCGGCCCTGGTCGGGATTCTGCGTCCCGTGGTGCTCTTGCCTGAAGGTTTGATCGAGCGGCTGACGCCGGAGGAATTGCAAGCCGTTCTGGCCCACGAGGTCGCGCATCTTCGCCGCCACGACAACCTGACTGCTGCGATTCATGTGATCGTCGAGGCGGTATTCTGGTTCTTCCCCGTGACCTGGTGGCTGGGGGGGCGGCTCAACGTCGAGCGCGAGCGCGCCTGTGATGAGGCGGTGCTTTCCCGAGGAAGTGAGCCCGCGGTCTATGCCGAGAGCATCCTGAAGGTTTGCAAGTTCTACGTGCATGTGCCCATGGCATGCGCAGCAGGCGTATCCAGCGCCGATCTCAAGCGCCGACTGGAACTCATCATGAGCGATTCGCGCGCGCATCAGCTCGATTCCTTCAAGATAGCCGTCATCATGATGGCCGCCGTGTTGACCCTCGCACTGCCCATCGGAGCCGGTGTTCTGAAGGCAAACGCCATCGCGGCCGATGACCCTGTCGACGCGTCGGTTCCACCAACGCCCGCACAGGTGGCAGAGCGGGCCTACGAACAAGCAAGGCCGCGCACCGCAGTCCGGTTCAATCCGCCCGACTTCGACAAGTACGTGGGCTACTACCAGATCACCCCGATCGTCTTCCTTCATGTGACTCGCAACGGGAATCATTACTTCATCCAAGCCACGCTTCAGCCTCAACTCGAAACCTTTCCAGAAAGTTCCACCAAGTTCTTCGTCAAGACCACGCCGATGCAGGTCAGGTTTGTAAGCGATTCCAATGGTCACACTACGGGCCTGTTCTTGCACCAGGAGGGTATGGTGGGCCGATTTTCGAAGGTAGACGACAGTATCGCAAGCCGCGTTGAGGCGCAGATGGCGGAGCACATTGCCGCCAACACCGCCAGTCCCGGCACCGAGGCGGCGTTGCGTCACCAGATCGAAGCGATGGTGACAGGCACGTTTGATTACTCTGTCATGGGACCGAATCTGGCAAAGTTCGCGCGAGCACGCGAATCATACATATGGACAACGATGATCGAGCCGCGGGGAGCTTTTCAGTCTCTTGCCTTTAAAGGTGTTGGGGCAGACGCCCTGGACGTCTACGACGCAACATTTGCGAACGGGCAGCTGGAGTTCCGAATCGGTGAACTCGCTCAGGATGGCAAAGTGCTCACGCTCTATATGCGGACCCTGCCATAAGGCGCAGCCAGTGCGAAATTTTTGCGACCGTGCTTCAACTCTTATGGCCTCGGATAGAATCCGCAGCTCGTCCGCTTGCTGCTGCGTAGCCCATTTGACCTGTGTCCTGGCCTGTGCGTTCGTGCCTTACCCGGGCTGCGCCAATGCACAATCGCAGGGATCGCAGCCTGATTCGGAACAGACGCTTCAGGAGGTGACGGTCACCGCCGAACGGCTGCAGGATCGCAAGCTGGCGCTCGCGGTCACCGGGTTCGTTGCGTCACATTCGGCACCAGGCACCCGGACCAACCAGATTGGCCGCTGGCACGAGCCGGTGTGCCCGCTGGTCACTGGATTGCCCGCCGCCGAGGATATGATCACCCGAAACATCCTGGACGTGGCGCGGAGCGCCGGTGCGCCTACCGTGTCGGAGGGCAAGAAATGCCCGATCACCGTGGAGATTGTCTTCACTCGCGACCCACAGGCGCTGCTGGATCACATTGCGAGGTCCTATCGACCACTGCTGGGCTTCTTTCCAGCCTCCCAGGTCAGGCAGATGACGACATTCAGTCGTCCCATCCAGGCGTGGTACGAAACTGGGACACGCTCCATGAATGCTCTGCCCGCTGCGTCCCACGGCAACGCAGCGGCAACGGGATTCGGGGCACTCACGGAGCTTCCCGAGCAACGTGGAGGGAGCATGGTCGATATGCCGATCCTGTCCGGGTTACAGATCGATTCGGACGTTACGGCCATGGGTCGGCAGCCTTCCGGTGTCGGAGGCAGTTATCTGGGCAGCGATGTGCAAAGTGAATTCATCCATGTGCTGATCATTGCCGACGGCGGGCAACTCGCAAGCTATTCGCTGCAGTCGATCGCGGACTACCTGGCCTTGTTGTCGCTGGCACACATGGCGCGGCTAGACCAGTGCGCACCGCTGCCGAGCATCACTAATCTGCTGGCCAGCGGTTGTACCGCCCCCGTGGCCACCTCGCTCACTGGGGCGGATCGCGCATTTCTGAAGTCGCTTTACTCGGCGGATCTACAGAAAAATCTCGACATCGAGCGTGCTGATGTTCACGACCGGATGATGAGGCAGATCGAGGCGAAGTAGCGAGGAGCGGCCTATGCGATATTTGCACCGGGTCTTGTCTGCATGTTTCAGCCTTGCCGCTTGGTCTTATGTCGTGTTTAGTGCGTTCGCAGGCGTAGCTACTGCCCAGTCGCGCGATTCGCAGTCAGCTTCGGAACAAACGCTTCAGGAGGTGACGGTCACCGCCCGGAGACTGCATGACCACCACGCGCTGGAGCGTGCGGTCAGTGGCTTCGTGACCTCTCATTCCACGCCTGCCGCCCGGACCAATCAGATTGGCCGCTGGCACGAGCCTGTGTGTCCGCTCGTCACGGGACTGCAACCTCAGGCCCGGGATTTCGTCACCCGGGAGATACTGGACGTGGCACGAGGCGTAGGTGCACCCACTGAGCCGGCGGGCAAGAAATGCGAAGTCACTGTGGAGATTGTCTTCACCCGTGAGCCGCAGGCGCTGCTGGATCGCATCGCAAAAGCCTATCGACCGTTGCTGGGATTTTATCCTGTATCACAGGTCAAACAGATGACCACCTTTAATCGTCCCATCCAAGCATGGTACGAAACCGGGACTCGGTCCATGGACATCGAGATGCCCATTCCCGCCTTCAACTTGCCTTTCCATAACTCCAATGGCCCTGACTTCAGCGGCCACCTCGACATCCGTCCTCAGGGCCCGGACGGCCCGGTGTCCGCTGTACCCCTCCTGGGCGGAGCGCAGGTGGATTCAGACGTCACGGCCATGGGCCTGCAGCCTTCCGGCGTCGCGGGTAGCTTCCTGGGACATCAGGTGCGCAGCGAGTTTGTCCATGTGCTGATCATCGCCGACAGCGGCCAGCTCGCACGCTTCCCGATGCAGTCGATTTCTGACTACCTGGCACTGCTGTCGCTGACGCGCATGGCGCAGCTCGACCAGTGCGCACCGTTGCCGAGCATCACGGATCTTCTTGCCAACGATTGCCCCACACCCGTGGCGGACTCACTCACGGCGGCGGATCGAGCGTATCTGAAGGCGCTGTACTCGGCCGATTTGGAGAAGAACCTCAGCTTCGAGCGTGGCGACATCCACGAACAGATGATGCGGCAGATCGAGGGCAGGTAAGCGAGGAGCAGCCAATGCGATTTTTGTCCGACTGTTTCCGCCTTGCCGCTTGCTCTTATGTCGTGTTTAGCGCGCTCGCAACTTACCCAGCCATCACTGGTGCCCAGTCGCGCGATTCGCAGTCAGCTTCGGAACAGACGCTTCAGGAGGTGACGGTCATCGCCCAGCGGCTGAAGGGGCACCGCGCACTGGAGCGTGCAGTCAGTACTTTCGTGACGTCACATTCCACGCCTGCTGTCCGGACCAATCAGATCGGCCGGTGGCACGAGCCAGTGTGTCCGCTGGTCACGGGATTGCAGCCCCCGGCTCGGGACTTCGTCACCCGGGAAATACTGGACGTGGCAAGGGGTGTGGGCGCGCCCATGACGCCGGTGGGCAAGAAATGCGACGTCACCGTGGAGATAGTCTTCACTCTTGAGCCGCAGGGGCTGCTGGATCGGATTGCGAAGACCTTTAAGCCACTGCTGGGCTTTTATCCCGTGTCTCAGGTCAAACAGGTGACCACCTTCAATCGTCCCATCCAGGCATGGTATGAAACCGGGACCCGCTCCATGGATCTTCAGATCCCGACGCTCGAGGGCTTTGGGCCGCCGCGAAACGATCCGTCCGAGGAGTCGAAGCCGGGCAATGGGGAATTCCCGATCTTTTCCGGGGCGCAGGTCGATTCAGACGTTACAGCCATGGGCGCCCAGCCTGCCGGCGTCTTGGGAAGCTTTCTGGGCCATCAGGTGCGAAGCGAGTTCATCCATGTGCTGATCATTGCCGACAGCGCTCAACTGGCCGGCTATTCGATGCACTCGATCGCCGACTACCTTGCCATGTTGTCGCTGGCCCGCATGGAGCAGCTGGATCAGTGCGCGCCGCTGCCGAGCATCACCGATCTGCTGGCCAGCGGCTGCGCCACGCCCGTGGCCGACTCGCTCACTGCGGCGGATCGCGCCTATCTGATGGGTCTGTACTCGGCCGATCTGGAAAAGAATCTCAATGTCGAGCGCGTCGACATCCGCGATCAGATGATGCGCCAGATCGAGAGGAAGTAGCGGGCCGAACCCATCCTTCTCAATGGTCGGCCGACCTGCGACATTTGGCATCGCGACGCTCGGAGCCCGTGTACCAGCGGGTGGTTGCAAGCTCGCCGAGCAGGCGGCGATCGCCGTCGCGGCGGTCTGAATGCTTGTGAAATTTGCAGGAGCAACTGGCGGACATTGCGCAGTTCGCCAAGGGTATGCGTGGCATCTCGCGCAGCAGATAGCGCCTGCCCGCGCCGTACTCAACGGCCGCGGGACATTTGGGACAAGGTTCCAGTGACACCGCGCGATAGTTACTCCCCGCGTTCATTCGTACGGATCCCACGGGGGGTGGCGACTTCTTGAGGGGATACTCCCGGGGAGTTGCGGCAAACAGTGATCGCAGTAGCTGAATCATGGCGCCCCCACTCTAGTTATTGGATCGCCGAGCGCATCGGCCGCTACGGGCGTGAACCAGAGTCTAGCGGGCAAATGCGCCGCACAGTGCCCGGGTTCACTTAAGCACGAATTTCGGTGGCGCCGCTGCACTATGACAAACCGCCGCCGCCCGAGCGGCGAATCGTCCTATGCGGAGTCTTGGTGTGGAACTGGGCGGAAGAACCCGCGTCGAAGCACGATAGCCAATAGAACGCAGGCGCCGGCGCTGACCACACCATCCGCCAGGAACGCACCTTTGACCGCGTGCCAGTCGTAGCCGTAACCGTCGATGACTTCCATGTAGGTGCCCGGCAAATTCAGTGCCGCGCTCAGTAGCGCAAAAATGGTGGCGGCAAGCGGATTCCCGGGCCCAATGACCTCGAAGACAATCGCGAGGGCCGTTGCGAAAGCGGCGGCCTGGAAGATGTTCTCCCCAACGAATGCCGCACCGTATGTCCACGACGTCTGCGGAAAGAGCAATAGCCCCAGCGTGAACGCCGCGCCGACGAAACCGATCGTGAGGTATAGCGGCCGCAGGGGGAGCCGCTTCGCGAAGGTGGGTACCAGTAAGGTGCCGACGACTCCGGCCGCCACGCTACCGGCGCCCCCCAGCAGGGTGACCAGTCCGGGATTGGCCCTGAAGCTGTTGCCCCAGCCGCCCAGCACGTTGGTAAGGGCAAACGATGCGGCCGGGAGTGTGAATAGCGACAGCGCCACCAATACCTCCCGACGCTTGAGGAGTGCGGCGATCTCGCGGAAGAAGCGGCCAAACGCTCCATTGGCGAGTGTGCCGCCGGGCGGCGTGGCGGGTATCATCGGAAATACGAGCAGCGGAACAAGAAAGACGATGAATATGAGGGCTGCAGCCCATTCGGCGGCAAAGTGCTGCGTCACATAACCGGAAAATAATATCCCGACTCCGCCACCGCCGATGTTAAAGGCCGTGTTCCAGGCGCCCAGATGGCTCGCCTGACGCTCCTCGATGAGGCTGCCACCCCAACCGCCGACGGCGTAGCCGAACAGAACGATGGAGATACAGCCAATGAACATGACCACTTCGACTTCGAGATCAGCCGCGTGCCGAAACACGGTGAAAGCTGTCGCGGCGACCGCCAGCACGCCGAACAACAGTGCATAGGTGCGCCGGCTGAAGTGCACGTCTAGAAATGGTGCAAGCAGGAAACCAAAAAAGGCGGGCGACGTTATGATCGCAACGAGCTTGGCGATGCGGCCCCCGGGAACTCCCTGCTCAGCCAGCAGCTGTGGGAAGGGGACGATCATGAAACCAAATGTCATGCCGAAGGTGAGGATGGGGAGGCTGAGAATCCAGGCGGCAGGGACGCGTCGTCGTTGATTCACTTATACCTCGAGGAAAGCAGCGACACGGGCGACGTGGCATTTCATTCTGTAATATTTCCGATATCTTGCCTGATGTAGTCGCTCACTGCCGGGGTGTATGATCTTCCGGCCATGAACCGCATGAACCTGATCGAGCTTTTGGCGGCGGTCGTCGTGACGGCTGCACTGAGTGGATGTGCGGGCGCGCCCGCGCCGCAGCACACTCCGGACGTACGGCCGGAGACCACTCGCGATGAGCTTGGCCTCACACGCAACGCTTGGGCGAAATGTGTCCGGGCCGCAATACCGCGGCTCGATGATCCGCAATCTCCCTCGGAGGTCGTCGCGCGTGCGGCCATGAAGGGCTGCTCAGGGGAGTACACGGACATGGTGCAGGCGCTGGCGCGCACATTGGCGCCCACTTGCGGCCGGGATTCCAATTGCACACGGGGCGCGCTCGCAAAAGCCCAGCTTGAGGCGACGCGCGCCGCTACCGACGAAGTCGTGAGCGCGAGGATCCGAGTCGCGGGCGCGCAAGTTCTCAAGTGTGAGTGATTGAGCCGGAGCAGAAGGAGATCAGCACGCATGACAGAGCCAGCACCACCGACCGCGGTACTTCGAGTCTCGCGTGGGACTTTTGAGCCAGAGCGGTTCGCAGAGGTCGAGCAAATGACGCGGGAAACAAGCGCCTTTCTGATCCCGGCAATCAAGAAATTGCCTGGCTTGATCAGCTATGTTGCCGCAACATCGCCCTCCGGGTCTGTGGTGCACGTCAGTGTCTGGGACAGTGACGACAACGCCCAACAGATGGGTCACTTGAAGGAAATGATAGTTGACGCCCGTAGGGCGGCAGAGATCGTGGGCGTGCAGTTCAGCCCCATCGTCAATCACCTTGTCAGCTGGGATATTTAGACCAGGAAGCCTGATAGTCGGCACGGCGTGCGGCGCCGGCAAAATAGGCGACTACGAACCAAGCGCCGCGATGAGTATCGACATCAGCTAATGAGGCACGCCGCACCACCATCCAGAGTGCCCGCAACCAAGCCCCCCGATAGAGCTGCGGTTATCGCCGGTCGTCTGGTGAGAACGTGCGAATCCGGCGTCTTCACAAAGTCTATTGGCGACGCTCGCCTGCAAGCTCGTTAAGTGAGGTGGGAGCTTCGTCGAGCTCCGTGAACTCGTCGAGCGGATCGACCTCGGTGACGGCCCGCTGCACCGGATTGAACCCGCCGGACTGTTTGCGCCATAACTCGGCGTAAAGTCCGCCCCGCTGCAGGAGTTGCTCATGGCGGCCATCAGCCACGATCACCCCACGGTCCAGCACGATCAGGCGATCCATGTCCATGATCGTGCTCAGGCGATGGGCGATCGCAATCACGGTCTTGCCGGCCATGGCCCCGCGCATGCCCTGCTGGATCAATTGTTCGCTGTGACTGTCGAGGGCGCTCGTGGCCTCATCCAGGAGCAGGATCGGCGCATCCTTCAGTATCGCTCGCGCGATGGCGATGCGCTGGCGCTGACCGCCCGAGAGCTTGATGCCACGTTCACCGACCAAAGTGTTGTAGCCGTTCTCGAGTTCGATGATGAACTCATGGGCGTGGGCGCGGCGGGCAGCGCTCTCGACCGCCGCATCCGAGGCGGTGGGGCGTCCGTAGCGGATGTTCTCCATCAGGCTGCGATGAAACAGGCTCGTATCCTGCGGAATGAGCGCAAGTGACTGGCGCAGGCTCTCCTGGGTGACGTCGCGCAGATCCTGACCGTCGATGCGCACCGCGCCACTATTCACATCGTGCATCCGCATGAGCAAGCCCATGAGAGTGGTCTTGCCGGCACCGCTCGGACCGACGAGCCCGACGCGCTGGCCGGGGGGAATCCTGAGATCAAGATCCTTCAGTACGGCCCGCGCGCTGCGACCGCTATCGCCGTAGGCAAAGTGCACATGATCGAAGATGATCTCCCCCAACGGTACCCGCAGGGTCGGCGCATTGGGCCGATCGACAATGGTGGCGGGCACGATGAGCGTCTCGATGCTTTCGACGGCGGAGCCGAGCTGATCATAGAACTCGGGGATGCGCTGGCCCATGTCGAATGCCGTCTGCAGGAGCGAGCTCGTGAGCGCCGTGATCATCACGAAATCGCCGGGGCCGATGCTGCCGTGGACCCAGGCTCGCAGTGCGCCACCCACGAATACGATCCACATGGCGATGTCCATGACGTATTGGACACAGCGCAGCCGCACGACGGCGCGATAGGAGGCCCGGCGTCGCTCACGCTCTTCGCTGGTGTAGATCTTCAGCTCGCGGTCCTCCACGCGCTGGTTCGCAAAGAAAAACACATTGCGGATATTGGTGATCACATCGACGACGCGACCGGTCACGGCGGCGCGCGCCTCGTTGTTCGCGGCGGCGCGGCGCGTGCACTCCTGGCCGATGTACAGACTCACGGCGCCGTAGATGGTGATGCCGGCCACAGCGAGGCCGCAAAACGTCGGGCTTGCGATCCAGAAGTAGGCGGCAACAAATATGAAGAAGCAGGCGCCGGGGATGAAATCGAACACCATCATGTCGAAGATCATCAGCGCCTGATCGGGCAGCAGCACGGCGCGGTGGGCGATCTTGCCCGACAGCGTGTTCTCGAAATAGGTGCTCGAGAGCCGCTGCGAGTAGGCGAATACCTCCTCCTTGATCCGCACCAGCATGGGTGAGCGGGTGTTGTACGAGCAGAACCACATCACCCCATCGGAGGCGAAACGGGCCACCACGAGAGTGAGGAACAGTGCTACGGGCCCATAGAGCACATGCAGGTCGGTCGCCCCGTGAGGCAGACTCAGGACGGCATCGGTGAGACGTTTGGTGGCGTAGGCGATCGAGGCAAATATGCCGCGGCCGACAATGGAGAAGGTGAGCAGACCCAGGGCTCCCCAGCGAAACTGGCGGAAGAAATGGAGCAGGAACGGCCGCAGCCGATTGGGTAGCGCTGGGGTAGTAGGGGGATCCGGCCGAGGAGGGCGGTTCCCACAGCCGCGATTATGAGGCCTGCCGGCTTTCAGGGCTAATACGTCGCTTCGAAGGACCGCCTGCCGTTCCCACCTGCGGGCTCTCGAGCGCTGGTCGCCTTTCTCAAGTGCTTGATCTGACCAAGATTTCCGGACTGACCGGGGCCAATCGACCCGTGCGGTACTTCAATCATTGCCCTTTCAGTCAGGTACCCATGCCTGATGAAGCCCGGGCAAATTTCTACAATCGGTATTTGGGAGCGCGCCTGACAATCTCGATGCCAAAGTGGAAGTTCCGGGGGAGCCCATGGGGACTGAAGACATCGGGGGCGGCATCACCCGCACGGCCGAATCTCGCCGGCGGATCCAGTGGTTGAGGATAGTGCTCGGGGGAATTGCCGCAGAGGCAGGCCTGTTCATCATCGCCATCGCATTCTACCTTCTGCCGAACGGTACCGCTGCGCTGCTCCATGCCGTTCCCATTGCGTGCCTGTGCATGACTTTCCTGGTTGGGTTCTACGTCGCACGAAAGGCGCAGGGCCTGTTTGTCCTTCATGGAGCACTGGTCGGAACGGTTGCCGCGCTCATTTACGTAGCGTTGACCTGGGGAAAGACTTTACCCACCGCTTACGTAATCTCGCATTTCCTCAAGGTCATCGGCGGCGCGTCGGGTGGATTCATCGCGGGGCGCAGACGCAGTGAAAAGTGAATGTCACTGTTGCGACAAGCCAGTCGGGATCGGTGCGGTCAAGGCGCGAAAGCACGGCAATATGCTGCTCAGGGCGCTCAGCACGAGGACGTAGCCGACGCTCAGAGCGAGCGTCAGGGAATCGGGGACGAACTGCAGTGCCAGGTTCTGCTGGGCGCCACCGTTATTGATCGTAAAGGCCAGCTTGTGAATCGCAAGCAACGAGACGCCCACGCCGATCACGATGCCACACAATTCGCCCTCCTCCCGGGTACTGTCGGCGACAACCATCGTTGACTTTGGTCCGCGACCGCGCTCAGGATCTGTTCAGCGCGCGTTGGGGCGCCACCTGTCCGCGGCAAGGGGGATGACTCCCACCCAAGCGATCCGAAAGATCGTCCGATACTTTCTTCCAGCCTGTGCTCAGCGGACTTCAGGCGCAACGGAAGGAAGTCGTCATGAATCGACAGCTCTCAACCCATGCCAAACTCGAAACGCTGCGCAAGGAAGCCAAGCGCTGGCTCAAGGCGCTGCGCGCGCAGGACTCCAAGGCGCATGAGCGATTCCGCCGCGCATATCCCGGGGCGCCCCCGCAGCCAGGTTTACGGGATGTTCAGTACGCGCTCGCTCGCGAACACGGCTTTGACGGCTGGTCGACTCTCAAAACCGCCCTTGTCGAAAAGGCCGTCGGCGACAGGGGTCATGAATTTCTGCTAGCGGAGTTTCTCGAGCACGCACGCTTGCGCTATGGCATCCGTCCGGGCGCCAGTACCTGGAATGAAAGATATTACGATGATCCGCCGCGGTGGAAATACGCCGCACGCATCCTGCAGCGTCATCCGCGAATCATCACCGGCAACATTCACGCGGCGGCCGTCAGCGGCGACCTCGGCGAGGTCGAGCAGATTCTCAAGAAAAATCCGGCGGCGGCAATGGAGCAGGCCGCGTTCGATGGGCAGTGGCCGCTTGAATACCTCTGTTACGGCCGACTGCCGATTGCTGGCGCCGGTGAAAACTCAATCGCTATCGCCCGGGCACTGCTCGATCTGGGTGCACCCTGCCAGCATCCGCTACCCGATGACGACCGCGCGCGCTTCCAGCCGCTGACCGGTGCCATCGGAGGCGGGGAGGCCAGTCAGCCGCCCCATCCGCGGGCCGAGGCATTGGCGGCACTGCTGATAGAGCGCGGGGCCGATCCCTTCGATGTGCAGGCCCTGTACAACACTTCCCTCGGCGAGGATGACCCGTTCTGGCTCGACTTCCTGTATACGCGCTGCGTGCAACGTGGCAATACCGGCAAATGGACCGAACGCTCGTCCGGTTGGCCCAAGATGCCGATGATGGATTACCTGCTCATCGCCGCCGTCCATCGCAATCACGTGAGGCGCGCGCGCTGGGTGCTCTCACACGGAGCGAACCCGCGCCTCCAACCCTCCGACCATGTCCGGCATGGTCTGCATACCGAGGCAGTCATCAATGGCCACGATGAAATCGCAGACCTGCTTGTGCAGTTCGGCGCCCTCGCTGAACCGCTCAGCGGCAGGCAGGCATTCCAGGCCGCCTGCATCCGGCTGGATCGCGAGGCGGCGATGCGTCTCGCGAACGCCCATCCCGAGTACCTGATAAATCCGGCGCCACTGCTGCTCGCGGCGTCCCGCGATCTCAAAGAAGTTGCGGAGCTGTTGCTTGATGTCGGCATGTCACCGGATGTGTCGGACTTCACCGGCTTTCGACCCCTTCACGCCGCTGCCAGCCACGACTCCGTGGCGGTCGGCGCGTTGCTCATAGAGCGCGGCGCCGAAGTCGACCCTCAGGAGACCCGTTTCAACGCCACTCCGCTGGGCTGGGCCACTCACGG
>Ga0210391_10002464_pt1 | contig 16080 bp, 12 predicted proteins | sample IncBWC12OmetaG_FD_160573 | JGI IMG/M metagenome (GOLD analysis project Ga0210391, IMG submission 160573) | Forest soil microbial communities from Barre Woods Harvard Forest LTER site, Petersham, Massachusetts, United States - Inc-BW-C-12-O ... | reverse complement strand
ATGCCCGCACCCAGTTGAGCTACACGACCATCACCGCGCCCATCAATGGCCGCACGGGCATTCGCCAGGTGGATCCGGGCAACATCGTGCACGCCAGCGACACCGGCGGCATCGTCGTGATGACGCAGATCCAGCCCATCTCGGTGATGTTCACGCTCCCGGAGGATGCCGTGGCGCAGATGACCGAAGCGCTGGCACTCGGTCCGACCAGCGTCGTGGCGCTGGCGCGCGATGATGGCACGGTGCTGGACACCGGGGTGGTGGCACTGCTCGACAATCAGATCGATCAGACCAGCGGCACCATCCGTGTCAAAGCCACCTTCCCGAACCCGCATCAGCTGCTGTGGCCCGGTGAGTTCGTGACGGCGCGGGTGCTGGTGAAGATGCACAAGCAGGCCCTGACCATTCCGGCGGCGGCCCTGCAGCGCGGCCCCGATGGCATGTTTGCCTTTGTGGTGCAGCCCAATTCCACGGTCGAGGTCCGCCCGCTCAAGGTCACCCTGCTGGATGAGAACACCGTGATCGTCGACAGCGGCCTCACCGCCGGTGAACGCGTGGTCACCAGCAACCTCTACCGGCTGCAGCCCGGCACCTTGGTGCGTATCAACAGCACGAGCACCCGCAAACCCACATGAGCGTCTCAGCGCCTTTCATCAAACGGCCGATCGCCACCTCGCTGCTGATGGCGGGGGTGCTGCTGCTCGGCATGATCGCCTTCCCGTTGCTGCCCGTGGCGCCGTTGCCGCAGGTTGATTTTCCGACCATCCAGGTCACCGGACAGCTGCCCGGCGCAAGCCCCGAAACCATGGCTTCCTCGGTCGCGACGCCACTGGAAACGCAGTTCGGCGCGATCCCCGGCGTTTCCCAGATGACTTCGACCAGCGTGCTGGGCACCACGACGATCGTCGTACAGTTTGACCTCGGTCGTAATATCGACGCCGCCGCCCAGGACATTCAGTCGGCGATCGTGGCGGCCGGCGGCCAGCTGCCCAAGAACCTGCCGACACCTCCCAGCTACAAGAAGGTCAATCCGACCGAAACCCCGATCCTGATGTACTCCGTCAGCTCGGTGGTGTTGCCGGTGACCACCGTCGATGACTTCGCCGAGAACGTACTGGCGCAGCAGATGTCGCGGATTCCGGGCGTGGCGCAGGTGGTGATCGGCGGTCAGCAGAAGCCGGCGGTACGGATCCAGGTGGACCCGGCAAAAATAGCCGCGATGGGCATCCAGCTCGAGGACATCGCCGGCGTCATCGCGAATGCCACGGTAGATGCGCCGAAGGGCTCCTTCAACGGGGCGCTGCACAATTTCGCCATCTATGACAACGATCAGCTCATGGAGGCGAAACCGTGGAACGACATTATCATCGCCTATGTGAACGGTGCGCCGGTGCGCATCCGCGACATCGGCGTGGCGGTCGACGGGCCGGAGAACAATCAGATGACGGCCTGGCAGAACGGTCATCCCGGCATCCTGCTGCAGGTCTTCAAGCAACCTGGTGCGAACGTCATCGATACCGTGAATCGCATCAAGACCATGATGCCGCATGCGATGACTGCGGTGCCGGCGTCGGTCAAGGTCAATCTGGTGATGGATCGTACCCTGACCATCAACGCCTCCGTGCACGATGTGGAAATCACGCTGCTGCTGACGTTCTGCCTGGTCGTGCTGGTGATCTTCCTGTTCCTGCGCAACGCCTGGGCCACGATCATTCCGGGTGTCACCGTGCCGCTGTCGCTGTTCGGCAGCTGCGCGGGCATGTACCTGTTGGGTTACAGCCTCGACAACCTGTCGCTGATGGCCCTGACCATTGCGGTCGGATTCGTGGTCGACGATGCCATCGTCATGCTGGAGAACATCTACCGGCACATTGAGGCGGGGCTTTCCCCCCGGGAGGCCGCGCTCAAAGGCGCCGGTGAGATCGGCTTCACCATCATCAGCATCAGCCTGTCGCTGATTGCGGTGTTCATCCCCCTCCTGCTGATGAGCGGCATCATCGGCCGTCTGTTCCGCGAGTTCGCCATCGTGGTGACTTTGACCATCGTCGTCTCGGCCTTCGTCTCCCTGACCCTCTCGCCGATGATGTGCTCGCTGTTCCTGCGCGATGAGCGCCATGTGCGCCACGGCCGTCTTTATAACACCATCGAGAGGCTTTTCGACGCCTTGGTCGCAGGCTACACCCGCGGCCTGGACTGGGTACTGCTGCACCAGCGCACGACGCTCGCGGTGTTCCTGGTGACGATGTGCAGCACGGTGATCCTGTACATTGTCGTGCCGAAGGGCTTCTTTCCCCAGCAGGACACCGGGCTGATCTCCGGCCTGTCGGATGCCGCGCAGGACATTTCCTTCAGCCAAATGGTGAAGGTCCAGCACCAACTCACCAATATCATGGCCAAGGATCCCGACGTCGCCTCCTACGTCGCATCGGTCGGTGGCTCACGCCCGATCAATAATGGCTTCCTGATGATGAGCCTCAAGCCCCGCGATCAGCGCAAATCCAGCGCCGATGAGGTGATCCGACGGCTGCGGCGGCAATTCAACTCCGTGAGCGGCGGCACGGCCTATCTGCAGGCGGCCCAGGACATCAACATGGGCGGCCGCACGACCCGCACCCAGTATCAGTACACGTTGCAGGATTCGAACCTCGATGAATTGAATACCTGGGCCCCGCGGGTGATGGCGGCACTGCAGAAACTTCCGCAACTGCAGGATGTGGCCTCGGACCAGCAGACCAACAGCACCAAAGTCACCCTGGTCATCGACCGCGACCAGGCGGCGCGCTTCGGCATCCAGCCTGAGCTCATCGATGCAACGCTGTATGACGCCTTCGGCCAGCGTCAGGTGACGCAGTACTTCACCCAGCTCAACGCGTACCACGTCATCCTGGAGGTCCCCCCTGCCCTGCAGGGCGATCCCGGGGCGCTGAACAAGCTGTACATCAAGTCGCCGATCACCAATCAGATGGTGCCGCTGTCCAGTGTGTCGCATTTCGACACCTCGCAGGTGGCGTCACTGTCGATCAATCACCAGGGGCAATTCCCGGCGGTCACCTTGTCGTTCAACCTGGCCCCCGGTGCGGCACTGGGCGAGGCGGTCGATGCCATCGAAAGCACCGCCACGGCACTGCATGTGCCCGAGGGCATCGTCGGCTCGTTCCAGGGCTCGGCGCAGGCATTCCAGGAGTCGTTGCGCAGCGAGCCGCTGCTGGTGCTGGCGGCGCTGGTGGTGGTCTACATCATCCTGGGCATGCTCTATGAGAGCTACATCCATCCGCTGACCATCCTCTCGACCTTGCCGTCGGCCGGCGTCGGTGCGCTGCTGATGCTGATCCTGTTCCATTACGATCTTTCGGTGATCGCCCTCATCGGCATCATCCTGCTGATCGGCATCGTCAAGAAGAACGGCATCATGATGGTGGACTTTGCACTGCAGGCCGAGCGTGAACGAAACCTTGCCCCCGAGCAGTCGATCCGCGAAGCCTGCCTGATGCGCTTCCGGCCCATCATGATGACCACCATGGCGGCGATACTGGGTGCGTTGCCGCTGATGCTGGGACGCGGCACCGGCTCCGAGATGCGCATTCCGCTGGGCTACACCATGGTGGGCGGCCTGGTGCTCAGCCAGGCGCTGACCCTGTTCACGACGCCCGTGATCTACCTCTACCTGGATCGACTGCGGTTGCGATTCAGTCGCCACGGCGCCCCTGCCGACGGTTCGCTGGAACCGGCCACCTGATGCAAAGGCGACGCCCATGAAGATGCTGCTCGTGGAAGACAATGAGCGCGTGACGCGCTTCGTCACCAAGGGCCTGCAGGAAGCCGGCCACACGGCCGATCACGCCGACAATGGCCGCGATGGACTGTTCCTGGCCGCCAGCGAGCGCTACGACGTGATCATCATGGACCGGATGCTGCCCGGGAACATCGATGGCCTGTCGCTGATCAGTGCACTGCGCCAATCCGGGAACCAGACCCCCATCCTGGTGCTGAGCGCACTGGCCGATGTGGACGAGCGCATCAAGGGTCTGCGCGCCGGGGGCGATGACTATCTGACCAAGCCGTTCGCTTTCGGGGAGCTGCTGGCACGATTGGATGCACTGGGCCGGCGCACGCGCCAGGACGGCACGGTCACGACCCTCGAGGTCGCCGACCTGCGCATGGACCTGCTGTCGCGCAAGGTGCTGCGCGGCGCGCGCCAGATATTGCTGCAGCCGCGTGAATTCAAGCTGCTGGAGTACCTGATGCGGCACGCCGGCCAGGTTGTCACGCGCACCATGCTGCTGGAGAATGTCTGGGACTACCACTTCGACCCGCAGACCAATGTCGTCGACGTGCATATCAGCAAGCTGCGCCAGAAGATCGAACCGGAGCCGGAGCGCTCGCTGCTGCGCACCGTGCGCAATGCCGGCTACATGCTAAGCGCCGAGTAGGCCCGATGGCGCTCGTCATCCGCTCCTCCGCCGCCACCCTCTCGTTCAGTTACGTGCTGCTGGGCATTCTGGCGCTCATTTTGTTCGCCCTGCCGTTGGGCTACGCCTGGCGGGCCGCGGACAATGACACCCGCCTGCAGATCCTCGCCGAGGACTCGCAGCGGCTCGCGGAGGTCTTCAAACGCAAGGGTCCGGCGGGACTGGCGGACTTCATCAATGAGCGCGTCGGTCTGCAGATCGCCGGCGAGCGCATCCTGCTGCTGACCGATGCCAGGGAGAAGCCGCTGGCGGGAAATCTGCCGCAGTGGCCGAACGGGGTGCCCGAGGAACCGGGCAGCTATACCACCCCCATCGAACTTGATCATCACCCGACGATGGTGACCCTGGTGCGCACCGAACTGCCCGGCGGCTACAACCTTCTGGTGGGGCGCGACGTGGCGCGCCTCGCACCGGTGATGACCCGGTTCTGGTATGGCCTCGCCGCCGCCATTGCGGTGCTGTTGGTGACGGGCGTGGTCGGGGGCATTCTGATTCGCCGCGCGCTGCTGTTCCGCATCCACAGCATCCGCCAGACGGTCTCGGCGATCATGCAGGGGGAGCTCAGTCATCGCTTGCCCACCGGCAGCGGCAGCGACGAACTCAACACGTTGAGTGTCACGATCAACCGCATGTTGGAACAGATCGAACAGCTGGTGCACGGCGTCGCCAACGTGTCGAATGCCATCGCCCACGACCTGCGCACGCCGCTGACCGAACTTCGATCGCGGCTGGAGGAACTGTCGCTGACGCGGCCCTCGCCGGCCGAGGCGTTCGCCGAAGTGGACGCGGCCGTCGCGGATGTGGATCGGGTCATCAGCATCTTCAACGCGCTGCTGCGGCTGGCCGAGATCGACACCGGCATGCGCCGCTCGGGGTTCGTCGATGTGGACCTGGGCGACCTGTGCGTGCGCGCGGTCGAGTTCTACGTGCCGGCCGCGGAGGTGAAGGACATCACGCTCACCTACAAGGATGAGGCCGGGGACGTGCACGCTTCGGGCGATCAGATACTGCTGGCGCAGGCCGTCAATAATCTCATCGACAATGCACTCAAGTACAGCCACCCCGGCAGCACGGTGACGGTGAGCACCCTGCGCCCGGGCGGCGATGCGGCCGGCATAGTCGTCACCGACACCGGCCCCGGAATGACCGCCGCGCAGCGGGCGCGCGCCACCGAGCGCTTTTTCCGCGGCGATGCCAGTCGCGGCACGCCCGGTGTGGGACTGGGTTTGAGCCTGGTGCAGGCGGTTGCGCGCCTGCACTGCGGAACGCTGCAGTTTGCCGACCAGCAGCCCGGGCTCACGGCCACCATCATTTTTCCAAGCAAAGCCTAGCTCACCCCAAGACCCATGCTGACCCTCTATCCACCGGTTGCCGCATCGGACGCACCGCCGCGCAAGCCGGTGTGGATTGATCTGCAGAACCCCACCGCGGAGGAGGAAGCGGTGGTCGAGAGCGAGCATGGCATCCGTATTCCAACCCACGCGCAGCTGCAGGAAATCGAGTCCTCCAGCCGTCTGCGGGTCGAAAACCAGTCACTGCTGATGTCCATGCCGCTGGGCGTGCAGGACGACCGCTTTGCCTCCGGTCCCCTGCCGCTGGGCTTTGTACTCACCCCGGACATCCTGGTCACCGTCCGCTACTGCGAAATCCACGCCTTCCCGGATGTGCAGGCGACGCTGCTGCGCAATCACATCGAATGCAGCAGCGCCGCGGTATTCGCCAGCCTCCTCGAGGCCATGGTGGATTTTGCCGCCGATCGTCTCGAACAGATCGGCGCTGACCTGGGAGCGGTTTCGCAGCAGGTGTTCGGTTCCAGGACCCGGCCGTTGCCGCCGCGACAGAAAGTCAACAATGCCATGCATCAGAATCTGATGAGTGTCGGCCAAACCGGGGAGCATCTCTCCCGGATCCGCGAGAGTCTGCTCGGCCTGGGACGCATCGCGAGCTTCACGGCCGAGACGGCCACCTGGCTGGGAGCCGACATCCAGGTGCGCCTGAAAACCATCGGCCGCGACCTGGCTTCGCTGAGCGATTACGAGAACCACCTGTCCGGCAAAGTACAGTTCCTGCTGGATGCCATTCTCGGGTTCATCAATACCCAGCAGAACGAGATCTTCAAGGTGCTCACGATCGTGTCCGTGGTCGGAGTCCCGCCGACGCTGATCGCGAGCATCTACGGCATGAACTTCCGCAATATTCCCGAGTACCAGTGGCGGTACGGCTATCAATGGGGCCTGGGGCTCATCGCCGTGAGCATCATCGCGCCCATTCTCTGGTTCAAATGGCGCAAGTGGTGGTAAAAGGAATGATCATGACACTCAAAATCCGCACCGGCCTGATGGCCCTGATCACCCTCGGCTGCATGGCGACGGCCTCGGCCGCCGCGCCCGAACCGTGCAATCGGGCCTGCCTCAAGGAGCTCGCCAATTCATATCTGGCCGCGCTGGTGGCGCACGATCCGTCGCGGGTGCCGCTGGCGCCCGAAGTGAAGTTCGTGGAAAACGTCACCCGCCTGAAGCCCGGTGAGGGCTTGTGGAGAACCGCCAGCGAAGTGCCGACGAGCTTCGCAGTCTACGTGCCCGATCCGATCTCCGGGCAGGTCGGGTTCATCGGCATCATGAAGGCGGATGGCAAACCGATCGAGCTGGCCCTGCGCCTGAAGGTGCGACACGGTCAGATCGTCGAGGCCGAACACCTGATCGCCACCCCGCGCGAGAACGTCCTCGCCAATCTGCAGAGCCCGCGGCCCGGACTGTTGGCGGTGGTGCCGAAGGATGAGCGCAGCACGCACGCGGACCTGCTCAGGATCGGCGCCACCTACTATGACGCGCTGGTGAAGGGCGATGGCACGCTCGCGCCGTTTGCGGAAGATTGTGAACGCCATGAAAACGGCATGATCACGACCGGCCACGCACTCCAGGGCGCGCCGCCGGGCTCGCCGGTGCTCGGCTGCACCACGCAGCTCAACACCAAGGTGATGAGTTACATCAAGCGCATCGAGCCGCGACGGGTGTGGATCGCGGACCCGGTGACCGGTCTGGTTTTCGGGCTGTCACAGTTCCGTCATCCCATGAAGGAAGATCACGTGGATATCGTCGGCTACCCGGGCGTCACCCAGGTGAAGATGCCCTTCAAGGCCTTCGATCTGCCTGCCGCCCATATCTTCAAGGTGCGCGGCGGCAAGATCCACGAGATCGAGGCCATGGGCTTCCAGGCGCCCTATGACTCGAAGACCGGTTGGGAGAAGTAACCGCTCACGCAGTGAATATGTCAGATGCCGCATTTGAGTGCAGGGCGTTGACTTGCCGGCGAGCGGTCTCCTACCCTGACCGCGCATGACATCCATGACTCAGATCCACCTGATCGGTGGCGAAAAAGGCGGCGTCGGCAAGTCGATGGTGGCGCGGCTGCTGGCGCAATACTTCATCGATCATTCGATCCCGTTCACCGGCTTCGATGCGGACCGCGCGCATGGGGCGTTGCTGCGTTTTTATTCCGGTTACGCCTCGCCGGTGCAGGTCGATGAGTATGAAAGCCTGGACGCGATCGTCGAGGCGGCCAGCAGCCAACCCGAACGGCGGATTCTGGTCGATCTGGCGGCGCGCACCGGCGAGCCGCTGACCCGCTGGATGGATGAATCGCAGCTGCTCGCGGTCGCCGCCGAGCTGAATCTGCACATCCGTTACTGGCATGTCATGGATTCGGGTCGCGACTCGGTCGATCTGCTGCGGCAGCTGTTTGAGCGTCATCAGTCGCGGCTGAACTACGTCGTGGTCCAGAACCAGCTGCGCGGCAGTGATTTCCGGCTGTTCGATGAATCCGGTCTTGCGGCCCAGGCGCAGGCCCACCACGCCACCCTCATTTCGATCCCGCAACTGAACGAAAGCACCATGATCAAGATCGACGCCGCCAGCAGCAGCTTCTGGGCGGCGACCCAGGACAATGATCAGACGACCGGCCTCGCGGTGCTGGAACGGCAACGCCTGAAGAGCTGGCTGCAGTCCGCCTACGCCGCCATAGCGGCGGTGAACCCTTAGCCCTGACCCTCAGTCGCGCCAGCGCGCCAACTCCATCAGCACGCGGCCCCACGCGCTCGACCGGGGATCGATCAGGGCGTAGTGCCCGGTGCCAGGCAGCGCGGTCAGACGCGTCGCCGGATGCCTGTCCACATAGGACTCGCTGAGGCTCACCGGAACGGTGTCATCGTCGAGTCCATGCAGCAGGGTGGTCGCGGTGGCGGGCGCGGCCATGCGAGCGGGATCGATGTCGGCCCGGCCTGCCGGGTCGACGCCGAGAAACCGGCGCACCGCGCCATCTCCGAGGCCGAGACGGTGCGCCAGCATCAGATCCGCCACCGGCGCCAGGGCGAGCGTGCCGCTGAGCGTCGGACAGACGTTCGCCGCGCTCGCCCACAGCGCCAGATGGCCGCCGGCCGAATGACCGACGAGGACCACGCGGCCGTTGTGCGCCGCCACCTGGCCCGGAGAATGACTCAGCAGCCGACTCAGATCGGCGCAGGTGGGCGCCGGGTTGCGCGCGAGGCGTGAGTACTCGGGCAACCCCACGGTCCAACCGGCGGCGGCAATGCCCTCGGCCATCGGGCGGGCGTGCGCGCGATCGATGTCGGAGCGCCAGAAACCACCGTGGATCACGATGACCAGCGGACGCGTGGCACCGTCACGGCCGTAGCGCACCTCCAGGATCTGGTCGGGTTGCGTGCCATAGGCCATGACGGCATCAGGCGCCCGGGCGTCGCGGCTCAAAACGGATTCGTCTTCCGACATCCACGTTATGATGCCAGCATGCGACGCCCCGGCACCATCGGCGCTCTTGTGCTGCTCACGCTGCTTGCCCCCCTCGCCGTCGCGCGTCATACCCCGCGCGGTGCGGCTCCCGGGACGCCCCCGGGAGAATTCGACTATTACCTGCTGAGCCTCTCCTGGTCACCCAGTTACTGCCTGGTGCATCCCGGGGATCGCGAACAATGTCAGGGCCGCGGGTATGGTTTCGTGCTCCATGGACTGTGGCCGCAGTTCGATGCCGGCGGCTATCCGCAGCAGTGTGCGACCCATCCCGATCTGGATCGCGCGGCGCGGGCCGTGGGCCGCACCCTGTATCCGAGCCCGACACTCATGCAGCACGAATGGGCGCGTCACGGTACCTGCAGCGGTCTGGAGCCGCTCGAATACTTCCGCACGGCCGACCGCGCGCTGGCGGTCGTTCACACCCCCGCGCTATTTGAAGCGCCGCGGGCAGATCAGCAATTGGCGGCAGCGCAGGTGTTGGCGGCGTTTCGTGCCGCGAATCCCGCCTTCCCGCCGCGCGCCATGACGGTCGCCTGCAGCCGCGGCGAACTGTCCGAGGTGCGAGTGTGTCTGACCCGCACGCTGCAGCCACGATCCTGCGGTCCAGGGGTGCGCGACAGTTGTCCGTCGGCGCCGATCACCGTTCCCGCCGCGCGCTGAGGTCAGGCAAGGCTCGCGAGGATGCGGTTGAAGGTGGCGCTCGGTCGCATCGCGGCCGCGCACTTGCCCGCATCGGGGTGATAGTAGCCACCGATGTCGACCGGCTTGCCCTGCGCACCATTGAGCTCGCCCACGATCTTCGCTTCCTCGCGCGTGAGCTCGGCGGCGACCGATGCGAATTTCGCGCGCAGCCCGGCATGTTCGGTCTGTGCCGCCAGCGCCTGCGCCCAGTACAGGGCCAGATAGAAATGACTGCCGCGGTTATCCAGCTCGCCGGCCTTGCGCTGCGGAGACTTGTCATTGTCGAGAAACTTGCCATTGGCGGCATCGAGGGCCTTGGCGAGACACCGCGCGGCATCATTGCCGGTCTTGTCCGCCAGATCCTCGATGGACACCTGGATGGCCAGGAACTCCCCGAGGGAATCCCAGCGCAAGTGTCCCTCTTCGAGGAATTGCTGGACATGCTTCGGTGCCGAGCCGCCGGCGCCCGTTTCGTACATGCCGCCACCGGCCAGCAGCGGCACGATGGACAACATCTTGGCGCTGGTGCCGAGCTCCAGGATCGGGAACAGGTCCGTCAGGTAATCGCGCAGCACGTTGCCCGTGACCGAAATCGTGTCCTGCCCGGCGCGCACCCGCGCCATGGTGGCCGCAACCGCCGCCACCGGTGCCAGGATGCGGATGTCCAGTCCGCTGGTGTCGTGGTCCTTCAGATACGTCTGCACTTTCTCGATCAATCGCCGGTCGTAGGCGCGCTGCTCATCCAACCAGAAGATCGCGGCGTGGCCGGTGGCACGGGCGCGGCCGACCCCGAGTTTCACCCAGTCGCGGATCGGCAGATCCTTGGTCTGGCACATGCGCCAGATGTCGCCCTTGGCAACCTTGTGCTGCGTCAGCACCTGGCCCTGCGCATCGATCACGCGCACCACGCCGTCGGCGGCAAGCCTGAAGGTCTTGTCGTGCGAACCATATTCCTCGGCGGCCTGCGCCATCAGCCCAACATTGCTGACGTTGCCCATGGTGCGAACGTCGTACGCACCATGTTGTCGACAATCGTCGATCACGGCCTGATAGACCCCGGCATAGCAGCGATCCGGAATCATCGCCTTCATGTCGTGGGCCTTGCCATCCGGGCCCCACATGCGTCCCGAGGTGCGGATCGCTGCGGGCATGCTGGCATCGATGATGACGTCGCTGGGCACATGCAGGTTGGTGATGCCCTTGTCGGAATCGACCATCGCGAGCGGCGGCCGCGACTGGTAGGTGGCCGCGATATCCGCCTCGACCTGGGCCTTCTGCGCGGCCGGCAATGACCGGATCTTGGCGTAGACGTCGCCGATGCCATTGTCGGCATCCACGCCCAGCCCGGCGAACAGCGCGGCGTGCTTGGCGAAGGCATCCTTGTAGTACACGGTGACGGCGTGGCCGAACATGATGGGGTCGGAAACCTTCATCATCGTCGCCTTCAGGTGCAGCGACAGCAGCAGCCCACGCCGCTTCGCGTCCTGCATCTGCGCCTCATAGAACTCGCGCAGTCCCGCCACCTGCATGAAGGTCGAGCTGATGAGCTCCGCGGCCTGGACCTTGATGCCGTCCTTGAGCACCGTGACCTTGCCGGCGGCGTCGGTCAATTCGATGCGCAATGTTCCGGGCTGGCCGATCAGCGCCGACTGTTCGTTGCCGTAGAAATCACCGCCGCTCATGCTCGCGACATGAGTCGGTGAATCCTTGCTCCAGGCGCCCATGGAGTGCGGGTGCGTCTGGGCGTAGTGCTTGACCGCGTTGGCGACCCGGCGATCCGAGTTGCCCTCACGCAGCACCGGATTGACCGCGCTGCCCAGCACCCTGGCGAAGCGGGTTTTGATTTTCTTCTGCGCCTCATCCTTGGGGTCCTCGGGATACCCCGGAATGCGGTAGCCCTGCCCGTTCAGTTCCGAGATCGCCGCCTTCAACTGCGGCTGCGATGCGGAGATGTTCGGCAGCTTGATGATGTTGGCCTGCGGCGTCCTGGCGAGCTCGCCCAGTTCGGTCAGATCATCGGACTGGCGCTGTTGCGCCGTCAGCTCGTCCGGAAAATTGGCGATCACCCGTCCGGCGAGCGAGATGTCCCGGGTCTCGACCGCGATGTCGGCGCTGCGGGTGAAGGCCTGAACGATCGGCAGCAGAGAATAAGTCGCCAGCGCGGGCGCCTCGTCGGTCAGCGTGTAGATGATCTTGGCGGTGGTCATGTCAATTCCGGCAGGGGGTTGGTTGCGAACTCAAAATTATATCAGCCGGCGGTGCCGTGAGCGGTGGTGGATACCGGATCGACGGCCATTTCCCGGGCCGGATCCGGTTTCTGCGCATCCCGTCCGCGCACGATCCGGGCGGGCAGCAGCAGCACCAGCGGCAGGGCCAGCAGCGAGCCCGCGCCGTTGATCAGCGCCAGGGTATGAAAGCGCAGGTGGAAGTGATCCTGCAGGGCCGCACCCAACCAGTCACCCCCGAACAGGCCAAAATTTCGTACGGCCATCATCAGCGCAAACGCCATGGCCTCGCAGCCCGCCGGCGTGGCACGTACCGCCAGGTGCATCATGGCGACCTCGGCGAGCGTGTAGCCGAAGCCGTTGTAGCTGTCGACGATTTGGGCAACGGAGAAGGAGTAGTAGAAAGCGTAGGCGGCCTGGGCGCTGGCACCGAAGAGGATGCAGGCGAGCAGCAGGGTTCGCAGCTCGAAGCGCTTCGCGGCAAATGCGCCGTACAGGAGCGCGGACAGCACCCCGAAGGCGCCACTCATTGATACCAGTTCGCCCTGCTGCAGGGTCGTCATGTGCAGGTCGTTCTGCTGGGCATAGAACTGGGCGGTCTGGATCCCCGGCGCGAAATAGAACAGGAACGAGACCGCGGCCGCCATCCACAATGATCCGGCCCTGCCGACCTCGAGAATCTTGGCGCCGGCGGATTTCAAAACCTGCACGCCTCGCGGCGCGGCGGTGCGCTGCTCGTTCATGCACCACAGCGCGATCGGTACCACCAGGAAGGCTACCGATGCGCAGGTTATCGAAGTCCAGCCGAAGCGCACGCTCGCGAGATATCCACTCGCGACTCCGGAGATGACATAGCTCGCCTGCTCCACGATGTTGCGGACCGAGGTCAGCCGCCCGGAGCTGGCGCTGGCCCGCGCCATCTCGACCATGTAGCCACCGACCGCGGTGCTCACCACGACCGTGGCGGAATTGATCCCGATCACGACGATCAGAAAGGCGTGGTATTCGTACGGTGTGACCCCCAGCACCAGCCACGCCAGGGCGGTCAATGCGCCGGCGACCAGCATGTAGCTTCTGCGGCGGGTCCCGAACAGCGGGAAGGCATCCTGGACGATGCCGACGAGCGGCTTGAAGTACCAGGGCAGCGTTGCCCAGAAGATGAAGCCCGCCGTCGCCTCGCGACTGGCATGCATCGTGTTCTTGAGCACGTTGCGCAGCGGGATGAGGCCCAGGAGCTGGGTCTGGGCAAGAGTGGTCGCCAGGACACCGACCACGACGACGATGACCGCCAGTATCAGTGCCCGCCGGGTTTGACCTTCTCCGGACCGGGCGGCGGTGACGGGCATGATTTTCCTTGTAAATCCGGAGCGGCGCGGGGCGGCCGCGAGGCCGGCGACAGTAGCATCCCACCTGCCACGCCGCACTAGGTAATTGCCCGGGTAGTGCTATGATTTCGCGGAATAATGCGGCGCCGGCGGCGGTCACCGGCGCTTAAGGGGGATAGCCGGGATGAGCAATTTCAAGCAATGCATGATGGCGGGGGCAGTCGCAGGATTGCTGCTGTCGGGGATGAGCGCCCAGGCCCATCACTCATTCGCGATGTTCGATCACGATCATCAGATCAAGATTTCCGGAACCGTGACCCACTTCCAGTGGACCAATCCCCACGTCTACATCGATCTGGATGTCCCGAACCCGCAGGGCGAGATCAAGCACTACACCATTGAGTGCGCCAATCCCGGGATCCTCGATCGCATTGGCTGGAAGTTCAACATGATCAAGCAGGGCGACCAGATCACGACCATCATCGCCCCGCTGCGCACCGGTGAAGCCGGCGGCCTGCTCAAACAGGTGACGCTGCCGGACGGTCGCAAGTTCCTGAACGGCGGCCCGGCGGGACCTCCGAACATTCAGTAGTTCGCGCAATGGGGAATTCATGATCAGCTTCACTCAAAGCGCCGCAGCGACGCTGGCCGCGATGCTGGCCATGCTCGGCGGCTCGGTTGCCCAGGCGGCACCACCGCAGCAGCTGGCCTTGACCGGTGCATGGGACCGGTACAGCACCGAGAAACTGGATCCACGGGTGACGGCGGCGCTGCCGGTCCCCCCGCCACCGCTCAAGCCGATCTACAAGGCCGAATGGGAAGCCCAGCAGAAGGCCGCCAAGGAAGCCGACGCGCGCGGTCAACCCCTGTACGGCGGCTACGCGCAGTGCCTGCCCGACGGCATGCCGGCCATGATGATGGCCATGTTCCCGATGGAGGTGCTGCAGACCCCGGGACAGATCACCATCATCGAGGAAGCCTACAACCAGGTGCGGCGCATCTACCTCAACGAAAAACAGCTCCCGATTGATGATGCGGAACCCGGGTTCTGGGGACATTCGGTGGGCCACTGGGAGGGCGGCACCCTGGTGGTCAATACGGTCGGGATCAAGGAAGAGGTGCGCTTTCGCGGCGCACCCCACAGCCCCAACATGCAGATCGATGAGCGCATCCGCATGCTCTCCAAGGACATCTTCGAGGATCAGGTGACGGTGACGGACCCGGAGTATCTGACCGAGCCGTGGAAATTCACCTGGAAGTACGTGCGCAAGCCCGGCTACAAGATTCTGGAGTACGTCTGCGAAGCCAACCGCGAATACCAGGACCCGCAGACCGGCGGTATTCGCATGCGTATCGGGGCCCCTTCCTCGGCTCCGGCGCCGAAGCCCTAAAGCCACGCCCCCGCCCAGGCGCCCCTCGGCAGGCAGCTCGTATTGGTGTATGATGGTGGGCTACCTATGCCCGCGCCAGATCAGCTCCCTGCATCGCCTCGTGGCGATCAGTGCGCTCTGCCGGCTCGTGTGTTCACGTCCCAGAAACTGTTAATGGAAATCTGACATGGCCCGAACGACCGCCCTTGCCGACATTCGCAACATCGGCATCATCGCCCACGTTGACGCCGGAAAGACGACGACGACTGAGCGCATCCTCTATTACACGGGGCGCAAGCACACGATCATCGACATCCACGATACCAAGGACCTGAAGACCTCGACGACGACGGACTACCTGGAGCAGGAGCAGAAGCGCGGTATCACGATTCAAAGCGCCGCCGTGTCGACGTTCTGGCGCGATAAGAAGATCAACCTCATCGACACGCCGGGGCACGTCGACTTCACCATCGAGGTCAACCGTTCGCTGCGTGTGCTCGACGGTGCGGTCGTGGTGTTCGACGGCGTGGCGGGCGTTGAGCCGCAGTCCGAGACCAATTGGCGTCTGGCGGACAACTACGACGTGCCGCGTATCTGCTACGTGAACAAGATGGATCGCAGCGGCGCGAACTTCGAGCGCTGCGTGGACATGATCAAAAAGCGCCTCGGGGCGCGCCCGCTGCCGGTGCAGCTGCCGATCGGTTCCGAGGATGACTTCAAGGGCATGATCGACCTGGTCGAGATGAAGGCGCTGGTGTGGGACTCGGACGACAAGGATGCCGAGTGGCACGTGCTCGACATCACCCCGGATCTGGCCACCAAGGTCGGCCTGACGAACCCGGGCGACCTCAAGATGCTGACCAAGATCGATCAGTACCGCACCGAGCTGGTCGACACCTGCCTGGAAATGGATGATGAGGCCATGGAGGCCTATATCGGCGAGGGCAAGATCCCCTCGGCCGACGTGCTGCGCGAGTGCCTGCGCAAGGGCACGCTGCACTCGAAGTTCAATCCGGTGCTGTGCGGCTCCTCGTACAAGAACAAGGGTGTGCAGCAGGTGCTGGACGCGGTCGTCGACTATCTGCCGGCACCGACCGATGTGGCGGCCATCAATACCGTGGACGCCGACGGCGAGCCGATCGGTGAGCGCAAGTGCTCGGATGACGAGCCGTTCTCGGCGCTGGCCTTCAAGGTCATCAACGACG
>Ga0210391_10002463_pt1 | contig 16088 bp, 17 predicted proteins | sample IncBWC12OmetaG_FD_160573 | JGI IMG/M metagenome (GOLD analysis project Ga0210391, IMG submission 160573) | Forest soil microbial communities from Barre Woods Harvard Forest LTER site, Petersham, Massachusetts, United States - Inc-BW-C-12-O ... | reverse complement strand
CCAGCGGCCGTCGGGCGAGATAGCGATTGCCGTCGCAAAAACGCCTGCGGGTTGCGAACCAGTCGTTGGAGTAGTCAGAGAGCCGTCAGAATTAATGAAGTAGACGAAGATTCCGTTGGCGGCGCCGACGTAAAGCAGCGTATTGGCCGGGTTCACAGTCATGCAAAGCGGTTTGTAGCCCGCGGCTACCGGAGAATTGTTCACCGCCTTCAACGTTCCTGTGCCAATCGCGAAGGCGCCAATCGAACTGGCTCCCTGGTTGGCTATGTACACCGCGTTGGACGTCGTTCCTCCTCCGCCAGAGTTATTAATCGGAGGGAAAAATCCTGCACAACCTGTGAAGGCGGGGAGACTCAATACGGCGGCGATCGCCATTCCCCGTTGCACACTTCCTTTTCGTCGCATCCCTTCCAACCCTTCCTACTTCCCTGGCAGTGTTGCTCTCAAGACTACTGCAAACGGCGTTCTTCTATAATCTGCGCAATGGTTCTCTTGAAACTTCGGCTTGGTGTTTACGCCGCCGCACTTTTTTCTGCTCTGACCTTCGCCCCCGCAGCACAGGGACAGCAAGCTCATACATTCGACGCAGCTACCGTTCAAACAGCACAACATGTCGCGCTCGAACGCGAAGTTCATGCGGACATGAACTTTCTCGCGGACGACGAGATGCACGGACGCGGCTCGGCTACACGCGACGAACATATCGCGGCTCTCTTTGTTGCATCGCAGCTTCAGGCGCTCGGGCTCGAACCCGGAGGCGACAACGGCACGTTTCTGCAGAAATCCCCCCTCCCCGATCCTTTGCCGCCACGAATTCAGCAACGTCTCCAGAAGTTTCAGGACGTGCCCCGCAAAGAGACCTGGAACGCCGTTGCCATTCTGCGCGGCACCAGCTTATCCAACGAGGTGATCCTGCTGACCGCGCATCTCGACCATCTGGGGATGGGCATCGCGGGCACAGCCAACGACACCAACTACAACGGGGCTGACGACGACGCCTCCGGAACCACCGCCGTCCTAACCTTGGCCCGCATCTTCGCTGCGGGACCGCGGCCTGAGCGCACAATTGTCTTCGCGGTCTTCGGCTCAGAGGAACTGGGCGGCTTTGGCAACCGCGCCTTTCTTGCGCATCCCCCGGTTCCGCTCACCAGCATCGTCGCGAATCTCGAGTTCGAGATGATCGGACGACCTGATCCGGTCGTCCCCGCCGGAACGCTCTGGCTCACAGGCTTCGAACGCTCCGATCTGGGCCCGGAGCTGGCCAGGCACGGCGCACATCTGGTCAGCGACCCTCATCCCTCGCAGCATTTCTTTCAGCGCTCGGACAATTACTCACTGGCCCAACAAGGGATCATCGCCCACACTGTTTCGAGCTACGGCCTACACAAGGACTACCATCAGCCAAGCGACGAGTTGAGCAAGATCGACTTCACCCACATGACCAACGCCATCGCCTCGATGGTCAACCCCATCCATTGGCTCGCGAACTCCAACTGGAAGCCCGAATGGAACCCCGGCGGCAAGCCCGATGTGACGCCGAAATAATCTTAACTACGATCAGCAGACAAACAAAATGGCTTAGAGACAAATCGTACGGATTTTGTCTCTAAGCCTTCTGCTTGTTTCCGGTCCGCTTGATCCGCGGACGTACTTTTATGTGGTGACCAATTCTTCCTTCTTCACAATCTCTTCAATCTTGCGTCCGAGCGCGTTGGCGACGCCTTCGCCGTACGTCCGATCGCACTTGTAGAAGTGGTTGATCTGGAGGTCCTGAATACGCTGCTCTACCTGACCGAGACCCGCCGCGATGTTTCCGAAGAGACGCTGCTGCGCGTCCGGCGTCATCAGACGGAAGAGATTGCCCGGCTGCGTATTGTAGTCGCCGTCCTGCTCGCGGTGATCGAACCGCCCACCGTCGACGTGGCATAGGTCACCGGGCGCTCGAGGAACCGCTTGTCCTGCGTCGGTCCGCCGAAGCTGTTGGGCTCGTAGTTCGGTCCGATGCCGCCGTTGTCGTCAAAGCGCATCGAGCCGTCGCGGTTGTAGCTTGCGTACGGGCACTTTGGGGCGTTGATGGGGAGGATGTTGTAGTTGACTCCGATGCGGTAGCGATGCGCGTCCGGATAGCTAATGAGGCGGCCCTGCAGCATCTTGTCCGGCGAGAAGCCCATGCCGGGTGCGACGTTCTTCGGATCGAAGGTAGCCTGCTCAACCTCAGCGAAGTAGTTCGCCGGATTGCGGTTCAACTCCAGTTCGCCAATCTCGATGACGGGGTAGTCCGCGTGCGGCCAGACCTTGGTGAGGTCGAAGGGATTGATGTGATAAGTGGCGGCCTCGGCCTCCGGCATGATCTGGATCTGCACCGTCCACTTGGGAAAGTCGCCCTTCTCGATCGAGTGGAAGAGATCGTTCTGCGGCCTCTTCGCGCGTGAAGTTCTTGATGCCCTGCTTCGTCTTGAAGTGATACTTCACGTAGAACAGTTCGCCCTTCGCGTTGATCAGCGAAAGGGTGTGACTGCCATACCCGTTCATGTGGCGGTAGCCATCGGGAGTACCGCGGTCGCTGAAAAGAATCGTGACCTGGTGCAGGCTCTCGGGCGAAAGCGACCAGAAATCCCACATCATCGTAGGCGACTTCAGGTTTGTCTGCGGATCGCGCTTCTGCGTGTGGATAAAGTCCGAAAACTTGAGAGGATCGCGGATGAAGAAGACGGGAGTGTTGTTACCGACGAGGTCCCAGTTGCCTTCTTCGGTATAGAACTTCAGCGCAAAGCCGCGCGGGTCGCGCTCGGAGTCCGCCGAACCTTTTCGCCGCCGACGGTAGAGAAGCGCAGGCACGTGGGGGTCTTCTTTCCCTTTTCGAAGACCTTCGCTGTGGTGTACTTCGCCATCTCAGGGTGCGTACAGGTAAAGGTGCCGTACGCGGCCGAGCCCTTGGCGTGCACTACGCGCTCCGGCACGCGCTCGCGGTTGAAGTGGGCCATCTTCTCAAACAGAAGGTAGTCCTCGAACACCACCGGCCCGCGGTCGCCGACCGTTATCGAATTTTGGTTATCGCCTACCGGACGGCCAGCGTCGGTCGTCATTGTCTTGCTCTTCGTCTGTTCTGCCATACATCACCTCGCAACAGCTTTTTGAGTTTCGCCTAAGCTCGCTGGCACTTTGCGCAAATGCCAATCACATCGACTGCGTACCGCTCGACCAGAAATCCGCCCGACAGGCTGTTTTTCTTTGACAGCAGCCCAAGCTCCTTCTCTCCGATGTCGGTAATCCCTTTGCATTTAGAGCACACCACGTGATGGTGTGCCTCATCATTCATCTCCACGCGTAACGAGCCGAAGTACAGGCTCACCTGGTGAAGACGCCGCTTTCAACAAACAGATGGATGTTTTTGTAAACCGTGGCCAGAGAGATCGCCGGCACTCTTTTCTTCACCCGCGCATAGACGTCTTCCGGAGAAGGATGGCCTTGCATCGTCTTCATCACTTCGAAGAGGACCTGCCGCTGGTGGGTGACGGCGATGCCATTCTCCAGGCATACCTCGCGAAACGATCTCGCCTCACCCCCTGACATAAGGAAATTCTAGTTCAAAAGTTTGATAATGATTATTGTCAGATAAAAATATTTATCCACAGGCGCGGGCCGGAATTGTTCCGCTCAGGCTCCGTCACGAACGAAGGGGCAGGCACGCATCTCGATATTTGGGGCGGGTAAAAGACTCTGTCGCGAGCGGCAGCTTCCACATTCCGGAGGGAGAGCCGATCTTCAAGATATTCTTCGCGTGCGGAATGCCATCAAATCTCCCGGCGTTGAAACGGATCATTAGTTCAGCTAATTCGGCCGTTCGCGCTCGTTCTTTCCAAATCGCGAATCCAGCGGCTTCCGTCCCGCAAAACCTTCTTCTTCGGTATGCCAGTGTGTGATCGCCGGCTCACCCAGTTTCCAGCACAATAGCACGAGCTTGCCATCCATCAGAGAGGGAAAGTCCAGCAACCCCTGTTCGAGATCTTTCACCTGCACGCCGATGGAGTCGATCTCAGCAAGCGAGTCTTTGGCCTCCTGCACAGCCTTGTCGCGTTCCGCGCGGCGACGAGCGGCGGCGCTTACATCCACATGCATGCCGCCCGTCAAAAAGATACGCTGGACCAGTTGCTGCATCTCTTGTTCCAGTTCTTCGCTTCGGGTCGCAGATGCCTGCGCGCGGACGAGGAGGGCCTCCACCACGGGTAATAAAGTCTGTGCTTCACTCAACGTAAACGTCTTGCTCAAACTTGAATCTCCAGCATGCGGTCGAGCGCTACGCGCGCCCACTGCTTCACATCATCCTCCACCTTGATGCGATTGACCACCCTTCCGTCGACCAGGTTTTCCAGAGCCCACGCCAGATGCTGGGGCGAGATGCGGTACATCGTCGTGCACAGGCAGCCGGAATCATCCAGCGTCACCACCTGTTTGCCCAACGGAGCAAAGCGCTTCGCCAGCCGGTTGACCAGGTGGATCTCTGTCCCGACGGCGAAACCCGAGCCCTCCGGAGCCTTCTCGATGACCTCGATGATGCGTTCCGTCGAGCCGATAGCGTCCGCCTTCTGACAGACCTCCCAGCGGCACTCGGGATGCACGATGATCTGCATCTCAGGATGCTCGCGGCGAATGCGATCGACGTGCTCGGGAAGAAAGCGCTGATGAACGGAGCAGTGGCCCTTCCACAAAATGATCTTCGCGGCGCGCAAGCGATCGGGGCTGACGCCACCATTGATCTGATAGGGGTCCCACACCACCATCTCGCTGGTAGAAATTCCCATTGCGAAGGCGGTGTTACGGCCAAGGTGTTGATCGGGGAGGAACAGAATCTTTCCGGCACGCGCAAACGCCCACTCGAATGCTCCGCGGGCATTCGATGATGTGCAAACCAGGCCACCGTGTTTGCCGCAGAATCCTTTGATTGCAGCGGCGGAGTTCATATAAGTCAGCGGGATTAACCCACGCGACGCCTCATCGGTCAGACCGGCGCGCACAAGCGAGTCCCAACAATCTTCGACTTGACCAATCTCCGCCATGTCGGCCATCGAGCAGCCTGCGTTCAGGTCCGGCAGGATGACCTGCTGCCACGGGCGACCGAGCACGTCTGCAGTCTCCGCCATAAAGTGCACGCCACAGAAGATCATGTACTTGGCATCGGCCTGCGCGGCGACCTTTGAGAGCTTGTAGCTGTCGCCGGTGTAGTCGGCAAACCGAATCACCTCATCGCGCTGGTAGTGGTGGCCCAGCAGAACGACGTCCTTGCCGAGTTTTTCACGCGCCGCTGCGATGCGGGCATCCATGGTGTGGTCCGGCTGGGCCAGGTAGTTGTCGAGGGAACACGAATCTGCAACGTTCTCCGCCACGGCCGCCGCCGGAGCGATCTCCATTAGTCCGTTCAAAGTACTCCGCCTTCAGTCTCGCAAGGTCGTATGACACCCGGTATCCGCCGGATAGTCTTTCCGCCTCGAGACGGGGATGTTGAAAGCATGCACTGCTCAAGTTGCAGTGGATTCGCTGTTCCGGCTCATCGAGCCGTCACCCAACCCACGGGGATGTTGCAACTCCTTCTTACTGAAACGGCTGCGCAGCCGCTCCTCTTCCATTTAGACGCGGACTGCTTTCGAATGATGCGAATTTTTCGAAAGCCCGCTCTCAAGATTTTACACAAACCCGTCCGCGTGCATCCATTTGTTCCGTCTCAACGTAAGCCGTATCATAGGACTGACTTATGCCCAGCTTTCAGGACAGCGCCCTTCTCGTACTTCTCGCCTTGATTCTCTTCGGGCCGAAGAAGCTGCCGGAGCTCGCGCGTCAGCTTGGCAAGCTCATGGCCGAGTTCCGCCGCGCCTCCAACGAGTTCCGCATGCAGATGGAAGAAGAGCTCCGCATCGCCGACCAGGAGGAGCAGCGCAAGAAGATCGCCGCCATGGAAGCCGCCGCGCCTGTCGCTCCTGCCATCGGCAGCGAGACCGAAAACACCATCGCAGCGCCCGCGACTGAGGAGTCACTCGTCGACCCTCCGCACGAGCATCCGCAGCAAGAACCGACGGAGCCGCTGCCGATCGCCACATCGGGCGACCTCAATCTCATGCCACCTGCAACCGGCCTTCCTGTCAGCAACTCCGCGCTCTCGCCCGTACTCGACTCCATCCCGCACGATCCCGATCCTGAGACAGTCTCAGCGGATGTGGCGAGCCACGAGGCTGCACAGCGTGGCTGAATTCGACCCCAAAGATTCCATCGACCGCGCCCGCAAGGTAGTCACCGAGCGCGCCGAACTCCCCGGCATGAGCCTGATGGAGCATCTCGGCGAGTTGCGCAAGCGCATCATTCACTCCCTCTACTACCTCGTCGGCGGATTCGCCGTCGCATACTTCTTCCACGTTCAGCTCTTCGACTTCATCATGGCGCCGTACACCCAGCTTCACCTCGGCCCGCTGAACATCACCCACCCCACCGACGCGCTCAACCTCTATATCAAGACCTCCCTCGTCATGGGGTGCATCCTCTCGAGCCCGTTCATCCTCTACCAGGTCTGGCTCTTCATCGCGCCCGGCATGTACGCCAACGAAAAACGCTACGTCTGGCCGTTCATGAGCACCACCGTCCTCCTCTTTCTTTCAGGCGCATGGTTCGGCTACAGGTATTTTCTTCCCGGCGCGCTCAAAGTACTCATCCTCGACTTCGGCTCGCACTTCCATGCCATCATCACCACCGAGGACTACACCGGATTCTTCCTTGCCGTCATCCTCGGGCTCGGCATCACCTTCGAGCTGCCCATCCTCATCTTTTTCCTCGCCCTCTTCGGCATCGTCGACGGCAAATTTCTCCTGCGGCACATCCGTTACGCCATCCTCGCCATCTTCCTCATCGCCGCCGCCATCTGCCCCACGCCCGACCCCATCGGCATGTGCCTCTTTGCCAGCCCCATGCTCGTCCTCTATATGATCGGCGTAGGCATTGCGTTCCTCGTCCACCCCGACCGGCGCAAAGCCAGAGAGGAGAAGAAAGCCGCATGATCCTCCCCGACGTCGCAAAGATCTTCCGCGTGACTAAGAAGTGTCATCCTGAGCGAAGTGGTTCGCGCATTTTGCGAACCGCGCAGTCAAAGGACCCGTGGTTGCTTTTGCCGTTGGTCATTCTCCTGCTGGCAGCCATAGACTCCCCGGCCCAAAAAGCTGCGCCAGCCGCGCGCTTCAACGGACAAGCCGCCTACAACCTCACCGCGCAACTTCTCCAGGTTGCCCCCAAGCGCTTCAATGGCTCGCCCGGCCACGCGAAGGCCGAGGAGTTCATCAAACAGCACTTCGCCGCCGAAGCCGCCAAGGGGAACCTCGAGACGGACACCTTCACTGCGAGCACGCCTGCCGGCTTCCAGACGATGCACAACTTCATCGTCAAATATCCCGGAAAAAAGGACGGCATCATCGTCCTCGCCAGCCACTACGAGACCAACTACCCACTGCGCGATATCGAGTTCTATGGAGCCAACGACGGCGCCGCCACCAGCGCGCTGCTCATGGAGATCGGCAACGTCCTGCGCGCGCATCCGCCCGAGGGCTACTCGGTCTGGCTGGTCTTCGACGACGGCGAAGAGGCCGTCAAGGATTGGTTCGCCAACAACGGTAAAGACAACACCTACGGCACCCGCCATCTGGCCGCGAAATGGTCGCAGGACGGCACCCTGACGAAGATCAAAGCCTTCGTCGTCGCCGACATGATCGCCGATAAAGACTTAAATATTGATCACAGTGATAACTCCGCGCCGTGGCTGAACGACATACTCAAGGCCGCCGCAAAGAACACCGGTCACTCCGCCTATATCTTCCAATACAGCGAGGCTGAAGAGGACGATCATCTTCCCTTCGCCCAGCGCGGTGTCCCAGTACTTGACGTCATCGACGCGCACTACGGCCCATCCACCGACGCCACTCCCGACGGCTACCACCACACCGCGCAGGACACGCTAGACAAGATCAGCGCCCACTCGCTGCAAATCTCGGGCGACATCCTGCTAGAACTCATCCGCTTAATCAACCAGCGCCCCTGAAGCCATGGGCTTCAGAGGCGCTATCTTCGTGCTTTTCCCATGGGTTACTGACTGCACGCCTTGCCGTGATCCGCATGCGCGCCCTTTGCCTTGGCAGCGGCCTCCGACATATACGCACCTTGCTTGGTCTTCCCGTAGTAGTCCGACCCGTAGCAGTGGTAGACATTGCTCGATGTATTCACCCAAACCAAGCCAGGTCCACCTCCGGCAGCCTGAGTCATGGAAGCCGTCTTGCTGGCCGTTGCAGCCTTCGCGGGAGCCGCTGGAGTAGTTGGGGCCGGTGCAGCCGGAGCAGTTGCGGTTGCGGCCTTAGGGGCAGGTGCGGCAGGCGCAGCAGCGGGTGCAGCCGTTGCGGCCGAAGCCGCTGGAGCCGCCGCATACCAGTCCTTTACGCCTTGATGGCCGCGGCAGCCAGCGCTCTTGCTCGTCGACGTCGCATACGTGCCGTCATTGCAAAGACCGGTGGCATTGGGAGGCTTGGGCCCCGCAGGGGCTGCAGGTGCAGCCGCGGCAGTCTTGGGAGCCGCCGGCGCGGGAGCCGGTGCCGCCGCAGCCGCGGGAGCAGCAGCCGCATACCATTCCTTCACGCCCTCATGTCCGCGGCACGCTCCCTGTTTGCTCGCGGCCGTCGAATAAGTGCCATCCTTACATTGACCTGTAGCTCCTGCAGGAGCCTGTGCCAACCCAATCTGCGCGGTCAAAAATCCAACCGAAACCGCCAACAAACGAATCGCTGTCTTCATAGCTACTCCCTCTATGATTTTGGATTTTGCGTGGGCCCTTTTTGGATTTCGTCTTGCCGTGATACGGCCAAATCCTACGCCATCCTGGGACTCCTGTCATTCTCCATCCAGAGGCAACTCAGTATTAACGGGCGCGTTAACCCCCAAATGAGTCATCCCCTCAACCGTTCGAGGGATAGCCGGTATTCGGCCAACTGTCCTATCTTTTCCACAATGCGATGGAGGAAAACATGTACTCACCCTCGTTCCCGTCCTTCCAGGAAAAGTACAAGGGCTTCAATAATCCGGGTCCAGGAAACACCACCCCCACCGGCTATTTCAGCACCCACCCTATAGGCGAAATCGTGCGCAGTCTCTTCTTCTCTTCCGTCCTTTGGATGCTGCTTGCGATGGTGCTCTACGGCGTCTACTCGCTCGTCGCTGGCTAAACAATCCTGAACCACCCGGACCCGGCCACTAGACACACTCCATGTGCCGCGCCGAAGCTCCCGTTGCCCCGAGCAAGCCGCAACAACCCCTCTCCCAGGTCTGTTTCCTTCTCCGCCCCCCTGTAGCATGGTAGCCAGATGCCTGGCGCCACTCCGCTCAGCTATTGGATAGGTTTCCACCTCTTCATCTTCCTTCTTCTAGGGATGGAGCTGTTCTACGTGCGCCGGTGGGGCCGGGTAAGAGTTCACGCCACTTCGGTCGCTGCCACCATCCTCTGGATCGCGGCCGCTCTCGTCTTTGCCCTCTTCATCTTCCGCACGATGGGCGGTCAGTCCGCAACCCAGTACCTCGCCGGCTACGCCATCGAAGAGTCGCTCTCCGTCGACAACCTCTTCGTCTTCCTCATCCTCTTCCGCGTCTTCCAGATCGAACCCAGTCGCCAGCCCAAAGTCCTCTTCTGGGGAGTCCTCGGCGCCATTCTCATGCGCGGGGGCTTCATCGCCGCCGGCCTCGAACTCCTCACCCACTTCGAGTGGATTAGCTACATATTCGCCGCCATCCTTTTGATCGCCGCAATTCGGCTTGTCCTGCCATCCGCGCAGAAGGAAGACGGAAAGACGCCGCGTTGGATCACCTTGGTCTCCAAAATCCATCCCGTTAGTCTGCGTCAGGACAAGTTCTTCGTCCGCGAGCTGGACCGGCCTATGGTCACCGTCCTCTTCCTCGCCCTCATCGCCATCGAACTCACCGACGTCGTCTTCGCGCTCGACTCCATCCCCGCTGTGCTCTCCATCACGCGCCATCCCTTCCTCGCCTACTCATCGAACATCATGGCCGTCATGGGTCTGCGTTCGCTCTACTTCCTCCTCGCCCATCTGCTCAGCCGGCTACGCTTCCTCCACTACGGCCTCGCAGCGGTCCTCGCCTTCGCCGCCTTCAAGATGCTCTCGGCTCACTGGATCGAGATCGGCCCCCTCATCTCGCTCGCCGTCATCGTGGGTGTCCTTACCGGTACGGTCCTGCTCTCACTCGCCCTTCCGAAGATCTCGGTCAAGACCTAGAAAGCACCCGGAAAACTTCATGTTCGGCAGGCATGAGCTCCGTCATCCTTTACCTCTTCCTCGAGAACACATAATATAGGACTAAATCAATCCGAATTAGAGGAAAAGAATCATCATGTCGTCTTCGCATGCGCTTCTGCGGTATCTGCGCCTTATCCATCTCTATATTGGCGTCTTCATTGCACCCGCGATCCTCTTCTTTGCATTCACCGGGGAGCTCCAGACCTTCAGCCTGCACGAAACCACTCGCGGCAGCAGCTACAAACCACCCGCTTGGGCCGTCACGCTCGCGCAAATTCACAAGAAGCAAACCCCCATCGTTCCCGCGAGAAAAGCTCCGCCGCAGGACAAGCCGATCGATAAAGGCGCAGCAGAAATACCACGCTCCGACGCCTCCGCATCTCAGGCCGCTCCGCCGGTTTCGCCAAAAACTGAAGTGCCAGCGCCCAAACCGCACAATGCTCTGCCATTAAAGATCTTCTTCCTGCTGGTCTCGATAGGCCTCTTCATCTCCACGCTCTCGGGCCTCCACATGTCGTACAAATACATCCGCAACCGAAAGCTCATCACCGCAATTCTCCTTGCCGGAATCATCCTGCCGATCCTGCTGACGATCTTCTAGCGCCGCTGCAGCAACAAAATCAAAGCGACCATTGCAGCCAGCCCACCCGCGAACAACCCAGCCATCGCGCCGCTCAGTGCCACAGGGCCGCCTTGCAGCCAGCCACGCACCGCCACGTCAGCAATCCAGTAGTAGACCGCAACCGCCACCACGCAAAACGCAATCAACGCGCCCACAATAGCAGCCACGATGCGTCCGCCACCGGCGCTCAAGCGACAAACTCCAGTCTTCCGCGCTCCATCACCGAGTGCAACGCCACCTCTTTGTGTTGCGGAAAGTCGTGCCGGTAATGCGCTCCCCTGCTCTCCTCACGCCCCGACGCCGCCGCCACAATCAGCTCCGCCACCGTATGCAGATTCCTCGCCTCAATCGCTCGCCGGTACAACCCGCGCGGCATCGTCGTCGCCATTGCATCGAGCCCGCGCTTCGTCTCGCGCAACCCTTCTCCGTCGCGCAACAACCCGGCATACTTCCACATCATCGCCCGCAGCTCCGCAATCCATCGCTCCGTCGTGGCCTCCGGCGTAATCGCCACACCCGCGGTCGCAGGACCAATCCTCACCTCTTCAAAACCCTCTGGAGCCTCCACCACCATCGTCTCGGCCGCCGTCACGCCAAATACCAACCCCTCCAGCAGCGAATTACTCGCCAGCCGGTTCGCTCCATGCACCCCGGTACACGCCACCTCGCCCGCCGCGTACAAACCCGGCAGCGTCGTCCGCCCTTCAACATCCGTCTTCACGCCACCCATCAGATAATGCGCCGCCGGCCTCACCGGAACCAGATCCCGTTCCAACCGCAGATGCTGTTTCGCTAGAAACGCCGAGATCCCCGGAAACCGAGCCTGCAGATCCTCCCGAACATGCCGCATATCGAGATACACCGGCCCATCCATCCCCTCATGTGTGATCGCCCGCGCCACCACATCGCGCGGTGCAAGCTCCAGCAGCGGATGATACCGCTCCATAAACCGCTCACCCTTCGCATTGACGAGGTAAGCCCCCTCGCCCCGCAGCGCCTCGCTCAACAAAAACCTCGGAGCGCCCGGCGCAGAAAACGCCGTCGGATGGAACTGGTAAAACTCCATATCGCTCACCGCCGCACCCGCACGATACGCCATCGCAATCCCATCCCCCGTCGCCACTGCCGGATTCGTCGTATCGCTATAAACCTGCCCCGCGCCTCCGCTCGCCAGCAGCACGGCACACGCCTGCACCGAACGCAACCCACCCTCGCCATCGAGCAGCGTAGCTGCCACAACTCTTCCGCTCTCAACGAGCAGGTCCACACTCGTCGTCCACTCCATCAACTCAATCTGAGGAATCGCCCTCGCATGCCTCAGCAGCGAAACCGCAATCTCCCGTCCCGTCGCATCCCCATTCGCATGCAGAATCCGCGACAGACTATGCGCACCCTCGCGAGTCCGCAGCAACTCCCCACCCTTCGCAGCACGATCGAATGCCGTCCCCCACTCCAGCAGCTCCTCCACCCGCTCCGGCCCTTCAGAGACCAGCACCCGCGCCGCCTCGCGGTTCACCAGCCCATCACCCGCCGCCACCGTGTCTTCCAGATGAAGCGCTACATCTTCGTCCCCACCCATCGCCACGGCGATCCCACCCTGCGCATAAGCCGTATTCGACTCCGCCAGCTCCTCCTTCGTCACCACCAGCACCGAACCCGCATCCGCCAACCGAATCGCCGCACTCAGTCCCGCAATCCCTGCCCCAATAACCAGAAAATCAACTCGATCCATACCTCAATGCTACTAGCGTTGAGACCTGACAACTTGCCTCACTGAGATACCATCGAAATACCGTGCCCGTCCTCCCCGTCAACACGCCATCAGCTAGCTACGACGTAACCATCGCGGCCGACCTGGTCAGCACGTTGCCATCGCGCCTGAAAAAAATCAGCAAGGGCAAACCCTACCGGCCCTTCGTCATCACCTCGCCCGACATCTGGGTTCTCTGGTCGAAGCCCTTCCTCGCGAGCTTCGCAAAAAACGGAACCGAAGCGCCCGCCATCCTCTTCCTCCCGAACGGCGAGCGCAACAAGCGCCTCACCAGCGTCGAATCCCTCGCCGAGCAGCTCTCCCGCGCCGGAGCCGATCGCGACTCGCTCCTCATCGCCTTCGGCGGCGGAGTCCTCGGAGACATCACCGGCTTCCTCGCCGCCATCTACATGCGCGGAATCCGCTACGTGCAAATTCCCACCACATTTCTCGCGCAGGTCGACTCCTCCATCGGCGGCAAGACCGGCGTCAACCTCGCCACCGGAAAAAACCTCATTGGCAGCTTCCACCATCCGCAAGCAGTCTTAGCCGACACCACGCTCCTCACCACGCTCCCACCACGCGAACTCCGCGCCGGCCTGCAGGAGTCCATCAAGGCCGGAGTCATCTACGACGCAAAGCTCTTCCGCTTCATGGAGAAGTTCGCCGACACCATTCTCGACGGCGACCCGCAAGCGCTCACGCAGGTCGTCGCCGCCAGCGTCCGCGTCAAAGCGGATGTCGTCAGCAAAGATGAAAAAGAGTCCGGGCTGCGCATGATCCTCAACTTCGGCCACACCATCGGCCACGCCATCGAGGCCGCCACTCACTACAAGCAGCTCCTCCACGGCGAGGCCGTAGCCTGGGGCATGATCGCTGCGCTCAACGTCGCCCGCAACCGCAAGGCCATCGACCCTAAACAAGCCGACCGCATCGAGTCCCTCATCCTCCACTACGGCCCACTGCCACCCTTCAAAGCAAGTGCCGAAAAACTAGTCGCGCTCACATCCCGCGACAAAAAGAACCGCAGCGGCACCCGCTCCTTCGCCCTGCCCACCGGCATCGGCACTACTAAAATCGTCCGCGACGTCACCAACGACGAACTCCTCGCCGCCACGAAATCAATGCTTACCCTGATGCGCCAGCGCACCGTTGTCCCGAAGAGAACCAACCCTTGAGCATCAACGCAACCAAACCCGAACACGAGATCTCCACCGGAGCACGCCCCACCGGCGCCACCACCGAGCAATCTGCCGCAGCCAACGTCCAGCAGATGTTCGACGCCATCGCTCCCACCTACGACCGGGCCAACCATCTACTCTCCGTCGGCATCGACCGCTCCTGGTGGGCCCGCACCGCGCGCCTCTTCCGCCCTCTCCTCCAATACCCCGAGACCGTCGCCCTCGACCTCTGCTGCGGCACCGGCGACCTGACGATGGCGCTCCTCAAGCACCGTCCCGCCGCAACTCACACCGCCCCCATCCTTGCCGTCGACTTCTCCCACCAGATGCTCTCCCTCGGCCAGAAAAAATTCGCTGGCCGCAACGTCCTCCCCATCGAAGCCGACGCTCTCCACCTCCCAATCGCCAACAACTCCGTCGATCTCGTCACCTCCGCCTTCGGCATCCGCAACCTTGCGAATTACGAAGAAGGCCTCGCCGAGATCCACCGCATCCTCAGCCCCGGCGGCCAGCTCGGCATCCTCGAGTGCAACCAACCCGAAGGCCTCACCGGCGCCATCTACAACCTCTACTTCAAGTTCATCCTGCCAAAACTCGGCGGCCTCATCACCGGCAACCAGCCCGCTTACAGCTACCTCAACTCATCAGTCGAGCGCTTCCCCCGTCCTCCGCGCATGATCGAACTTCTCCGCAAAGCCGGGTTCAACAACCCTACCTGGACCAGCTACACTCTCGGCGCCGTAGGCCTCTACCACGCCACTAAACCCTGATCGTCCGCAGCCCACGCCTATCTCTTCTAGGCGGCTAATACTCGCAGAGTGATATCGTTCCCCTAAGCCCAAAGCTCAGTCACAAGATCAATCGCTCGATGAGGTCATACTCAGATGGCCGCACGCCCGACATCTCTCCTCGACGAATCCCTCGCCTCATCTGACGCCGCCATTGGCACGTCCGCCATGCGCAAAGCCACGCTGCGCCTTATTCCCCTCATCGCTCTCGGATACGGCGCCGCTTACATGGACCGCGTCAACATCAGCTTCGCGTCGCTCCAAATGAACCGCGACCTCCACTTCAGCGCCACCGTCTACGGTTTCGGCGCCGGACTCTTCTTTCTCAGCTACGCTGCCTGCGAGATCCCCTCCAACCTTCTCCTCTATCGCTTCGGAGCACGCCGCTGGCTCTCTCGCATCATGATTACCTGGGGCATTCTCGCGATGGGCATGCTATTTGTCCGTACCCCGCTCCAGTTCTATACCGCGCGCTTCCTCCTTGGCATGTCCGAGGCCGGATTCTTTCCCGGAGTCATCTTCTACCTCATGCAGTGGTTTCCCCCCGAGCTGCGTGCCCGCGCCATCAGCCGCTTTTACATCTCCCTGCCGCTCAGCTCCGTCTTCATGGGACTCATCGCCGGCGCGCTTCTTAACCTCGACGGTCGCTTCGGCCTGCGGGGCTGGCAGTGGCTCTTCCTCGTCGAAGGCCTGCCCGCCGTCGTCCTCGGGATCGCCTTCTTCCTTTTTCTCCCCGACGGTCCCGCACAGGCCAGTTGGCTCACTGTAGACGAGCGCCACTGGATCGTCCGGCAAGTCGGTCAAACGCCCACCAAATCCACCCACCACGATGAATCCGTTAGTGCCGCTCTCCTCGATCCGCGCGTTTGGCGGCTCGGTATCTTCATGCTCGTGATGCTGGCCAGCCTCTACGCTTACACCTTCATCGCGCCGGACCTCATTCAGCGGTCAACTCGACTCAGCACAACGGTCGTCGGCTTCATTCTCGCCGGTCTCAACGTTCTCGGAGCACTTGGCATGCTGTTCAACGCCTTCCATTCAGACCGCACTCGTGAGAGGTACTGGCACGTTATTCCTTGTTGCCTGTTGATCTCGCTCGGCTTTTTTCTCTGCGGCATCTCAACCCGCCCCCTGATCGCAGTCCCGGCTCTCGGTCTCCTCATCGTCGCCTACAACTCTATGCAGGGCCCCCTCTGGTCGTTGCCCGCGAACTTCCTCAAAGGCCGTTCTGCCGCGGCCGGAATCGCTGCCATCAACATGATCGGGATAAGCGGTGGCTTCCTTGGTCCCTACTTCATCGGCTTCGCAAAAGACCTCACCGGCGACTACCAGAAAGGCCTGCGCCTCATGGCCCTGCCCATGCTCCTCGGAGCCGCAATCATGTTCTACCTCCGTCGTGAAGCGCGCCTTAATCCAGTCACA
>Ga0210391_10002462_pt1 | contig 16091 bp, 13 predicted proteins | sample IncBWC12OmetaG_FD_160573 | JGI IMG/M metagenome (GOLD analysis project Ga0210391, IMG submission 160573) | Forest soil microbial communities from Barre Woods Harvard Forest LTER site, Petersham, Massachusetts, United States - Inc-BW-C-12-O ... | reverse complement strand
AACTGCTGAGAAGAATCGCAATCGCGATTCCTCCGCCTCCCACCAGCAATGCCGCCGACTGAATGCGCCGCTTCAGCTCGACATAATTTCGCCGCGAACTGCCGATCAGCAGAATCGCCAGTAACGGCGGATGTTTTCCATTCGCCGCGCTCGCTCCGAGCAGCGGAATCGCGTGAAACATTTCATCGTCGATCTGATTTCCTGACCACGACACCACCGCCGTCATTTCCTGATCGTACTGCCGCACCGCATCGACCAGCGGTTCTAATTTTTCTGGCGGATGTATTGTTTCTGCGCGAGACGCGGAAGGATCGATCAGCATTTCTGCCGAAAACCGATCCCCGCGATTTTGATACAGCAAGGCCCGCATCCCCAGTGGCAAATCCAGCCCGAAAAGAAAATTCTTGTCCAGCCGCCGCCCACCCGCCACATAAACCGGACGCTCTCCCATGCGAGTCGCGCGTACCGCGAATAAACCCAGCGAGCTTCCGTCTTGTAACGGCTCCTGCTCTAAAAACGCTCCTTCTTTGCAAGCGGCAGCGAAACCGCCGAACGCTTCCTCGGGGTATCCAAACTTAGCCGGCCACTGCGCCGATGAAACGATCGTTCCATCGCTTTCTACGAACTCCAGAAAATCGAGTCGATTGTTCTCCGCTGTCAATTTTGCCAGCTCAAAATACGGACCTGAATCGGCCGGCGTTCGATTCAACGCCAATGCCATTCGGCCAATCGTGTCCGAGCCGGAAATCGAATCGACCCGCCGGACCACCTCCTCGCCCTGTTGATTGAACTCGCGCTTGAACTGCGCAACCAGCGCCGCCGTTCTTTCGTCGTCGGTGCGGGCGAACGCTCGCCGTGTCACCTCCGAAACGATCAACGCCACTGTCGCTACCGACAAGAATACGGTCAGCGCGAACACGGCCAGCAGTTTGCGGCGAAACATCATGGCTGTTCTTTTCTCATCCAGGAGTCATCCAGTCGCGAACTGCCGTCTGCACCTGGTTTCCAATCTCGCAGTGTCGGCGTCGATGCCCACTCCGCCGGCAGATGAAACAGCGGAATCATGCGCTGGCCTGCCAGCAGTTCTCTTTCCGTGCTGTACAAACCTTCCACCGTATCTCCGCTTCGTTTCGGCATCGCCATGCCGAGAATGCCGGCGGCCTTCGACAGCGCGATCCACGGATCCGCCATATCCAACGGGAGCCGCACCAGCCGCAAACCCGCTGTCGCCAGGGAAGTCGGCTGCAACGCAAGTCCGGCATCCATGGCGTTCAGAGCGATGCGTTCCACCAGCAACCGCGCAACCGAATCGTTCGCATCATACCCCACCGTCCAATTCGGTGCGGACCGGACCTGCGCGCGTTCGTGGCGAGCTCGATCCAGGTCAGCATCGCTTGAAAAGGTGAATCCGTATCCGCTCATCCAGTTCGGCAGGATACTCGCCGCTGGTTGTCCCGCGCCCTGCAGCAGCGCGCTTCGCATCGAATTTCGCTCCAGGCTTTCCGCGAGCGCATGTCGCAAGAGCTTTTCATCGGGCGTTTGAGCATCGCCGGCGAACACGAGCGCCACTAACTCCATCGGCTGCGAAGTGCTTACGCGTCGCCCCTCCATCGTTACTCGATGTCCCTGCTCCGGCGCAACTTCCACCAGATCCGCTTTGCCAGCCTCCAACTCAACGAGCTGTTCACGAAAGTTTCTGCCCATTTCCACTTCGATCTTGTCCACGAAAGCACGTCCGCGCCAGTGCTCCTCTTCCGCAACCAAAATCAGCTTCTTACCGGGCAGCCAATCCTCAATGTGGAACGGTCCGGTTCCGTTCAGCTTACCTCCGCTATTCCTTTTCAGAATGCTGTTGCGCGTCAGCGCAAGTTCCGCGGGCAAGTCAGGGTCAGCTTTGTCGCGTTCCACGATTACGGAATCACCCTCCGTGAAAACCTTCCATGACGGATTCGCTGTTCTCAGCGAAGATGCGGCAATCTCTGCAGTCAGCGGCACGCCGTCATGAAATCTCACGCCTCTTCGTAGCCAGAATTGCCACCGCTGGTTTCCCGGCGCTGCCTGCCAATCGGTCGCCAGTCCGGGATAGAGTCTTCCCCGATCGTCCATGTTGACTAATGTTTCGAAGATGAGAGCCAGCAAGTTCCGCTGCGCAAAGGAATCGGACCGCGTCGCATCCGCCCCGCCAAGCACCGGATCGAGGGACACTGGCGCCTCCCGCATAGCAACGCGCAACGTTCCGCCGTATTGCGGACGCGTCTCCGCCTTGGCTGATGGGATCAGCAATATGCTACTGACTACAACCCACTGCCAGGCGAAACGCTTCATATTCTCCTGTCTCCCGGCTCCGGACGACAGCGATTGCGCTGTCGCCTTTCGTCTCTGCCCATAGCGCCGTGATCTCGCCAGAAAAACCCAGCGGCGAGCTTACCGGAACGAGTTCTCGATCCGTGATCTCGTAAGCCTGCACGGAGTCTGAGTCTTGTTCAAAGTTACGATCCTCCGCGCTTGTTGCCAGCACTTGCCAGCCTGTTCCGCAGGCGGCTTTTATGCTCGCAACGTCGCTGCCCAAGCCCAGTTTTGCAGCCTGGTCGGTTATGCCGTCGACCATATGAACCCGTCCATCCGTTCCCGCGAATAACCACAGCACATATTTGTCGCGGGGCAATGCGGCGGCTGAATAAAACTTCGCTACCGTTGTCAGTTTTCCAACTCCAGGCGTCAAAGCTCCGGTAAAGAAGTTTCGCGATGCGGAAAAGAATCCTCCGAGCGAAGGAATGGACAAGCCCGTTGGTACGAGCGGCCACGGGTCATCGCTCTCGCGGCAATTCAGGGCCAGCGGCAGACTGGTTGTGCTCCTGCAGAACACGCCGGGAAGATGAATGTCCAGTAAATGATCCTTCGATCCGATCACGCGCCCGCGTAAATCGCGGGGCCACGGGCGCGCATGTGTGATCCCCAGAACCTGTTCCTGTTGCCACTTTCCGTTTTTCAAATGGTAGATCGCTACCTTTTCACCATCCAGCACGGCGATCTGCTTCGGCGCACTGTCTTCTTCAAGAACTAAAACATCCAGAATGCGATCCTCTTGTGCCCAGAGCGGAATCTTGCGAAGACTCACCGGCATAGTTTCACGATTGAATCCAGCTTCGTCTCTGCGAGGTATAGACACCATAACCACCGCAGATTCGCCCGCTCCCTGGTGAATCTCCGCGACCCATACGTAGGATTGAGGATTCTCCGAGAGCGTTACCGTCGCAGCCGCGGCCGACCGCTCCGCTGCAGCCGGACGCGCTCCTAACATTTCTAACTCGATATGCAACAAGCTGCTGATCGTATCCAGATCTTTCTTGCCGAGAGACGATCGGTTCTCCACCGTTACCGCCACAGCGCCAGGCCCCGTCACCGCGACAATCTTGCGAGCTAGTTGCTGCGCGGGTGCATTCCAATCGCCAGCAGCAGAACTTCTCACCACACCGCAGATAAGGAGAACAATTAGCGCTGGCTTGAGCAAACGTAACCAATGAAGGATCGTGTAACCCATGTAGTTGCCCGTCGCAGTCAACATTGCCGGCAAAATGGCCGATGGTCAGAGTTGTGGGCAGCGTGCACACATCGTACTCACCATGGACGCTAACGACTACCACTGACTATCGACCACCGACTCTTATCGCTGTTCAACCTGCCCGTTCTGATTCGCCACACTCATGCTTCTTAGCACATCGTTGGCGAAAAAGAACTTTCCATCTGCCGGTACCATCATGATTTGCAGCTTATCCGAGAGCCGCTCCGCCACAATCTTATTAATCAGCAGAGGGTTCTCCTTCAAAACCGCGGCTTCGCCTTTCAACCGCTCCGCATCCGCCGCCGCTGTTACACGAATGCGGCCTGCCTCCGCCTCCGCCAGCAACGTCCTCCGCTCGCCTTCCGCTTTGCTGTCGATTACTTTCGCTTGGGCCTCCGCCTCCGCGTTCTGAATCGTCGCTTCCTTGCGCGCCTGCGCCTCCAGTCGGCTTTGTTCGATCTGCTTTTGCTTGAGCGGCAACGTATATTGCATAGCGTCCGCTTCACCCTTTGCCTGCAGCACATGCACCTGCGCTTCGCCTTCCGCCTGTTTGATTTGCTGTACCTTCGTTGCCTCAGCCTCCAGTTCGGCGATGCGCACTTGTTTGCCCTTCAGCTCAGTCTCGATACCCATGCGGTCGTTCTCCTGCTCCCTCAACAACAGCTCCTCCAGCCCTTTCGCATATTCCGGCGGCAACTGGATATCCCGCAACATCACCTCTTTCACCACAATCCCATCCGCTGCCAGCTTCTGCGTGATCAGCCCCGCCGCCCGTTGCCGCACTTCTTCGCGCTTCGCGGAAAAAACATCCCGCACCGTATAGTTCGGCACGATCTCGCGCCAAACGCTGGCCACCGTCGGCGGCACAATCTCCCTTTCCACCGGACGCGGCAAATTTCCCTGGATATAATCCAGCCTCTTCGGATCCAGCCGGTACCTCACCGTGATCGCCAGTCCCAGCGTCAGACCTTCTTTAGCCTGTACATCCAGAAGTTGAGTCTTCGTCGCAACGTTCGCCGCCGCGGCCTTTCCGTCTTCCGAAACTCCAGTAGTAAAAACTTGATCCCGCGTATCGAACAGCGCCACATCCTCCACTAGCGGGACCACCATGTGCGCCCCCGGATACAGCGTCCCCGGCACCGTCCCGCTCATCTCACTCATTCTCACGCCAGCCATCCCGCTCGGCACCACCACAATGCTGAAAGCCACGAGCAGCGGCCCCCAAGCCAGCATCCCGAGCGCAAGCGAAGTCCGCCACCGTAACGTCGCGGGAACCGCGCTAACCGCTCCACCCGGCGTCTGCAACAACCTCCGGTACAACAGTTCGCGATAAAGATCGTAGGTGAGAATGCACACGGCCGCGATCATCATTCCCACGCCGAAAGCAATCAGCAAATACCTCAACGCCAGCATCGTCGTTCTCCTTTGCGCCTCAGCGCTTCTGTCCGGCCTTTACAGCAACCGTCTGAGGGACCATTTGCTGCACGGGCTTTCGAACAAAAAATAGCCGCAGAAACTGCCTGAAAATCAGTTCCTCCGCCAACAAACCCACCGCTAGCGAGAGAATCAGACCTGCCACGACTGCCATGAATGTGATTAGCATTTGCATAACCGCCCTCCTTAGGTCGCCTCACGGGGATACATTCCTAAGACAGCAGTCATATAACCAGCTCAGCTGGGCCCAAAAGGAAAGGACTTATCGCGGTCCGAGGAGACGCCGATAGTGTCTGTTTATAGACAACGTGGCAGGGGGAACACAGGTGGCCCGAAATGAAGTGAATCAATCCGATTCAGCGAGCTTGCTTTACTTGATTCAATCATCGGTCAGATAACCGTCGAGCCAGCAAAATCACGGTATCCACAGGCGTCGCAACCAGTTCACGCACGTAGTAAAGCGACCACCGAAGGATGCCATTTGCTTCCCGTCCGCTCGGCACGGACGCCCGGCCAGTATGTATGCCGAGCAGCCAGAACAGCCATCTACATCTGGGGATATGGTAGCGGTCCGAGCATACAAGAACCGAGCGGACACCCTTCTCACGTCGTATGATGCTCGCACAGTTGATGACTGAAGAAAGAGTATCTGAGGACTCCCGTTCGGCTACGACTCGCTTTTCGGGAACCCCGGCTGAAACCAATATCTGTTTCATGACGTCGGCTTCTGGTGGACCGAATCGGCCACGGCCGCCTGTAGCCACATAGAAAGAATCTTGCGAACTCCGAGCCAGGCAAAGCGCTGCCTCAACACGGCGGCGCATGGCGCCGCTGGGCTGACCATCCGCTCTGACAGCCGCCCCCATGATCACAAAGATTTCCATTAACGTAGTCGGGCTATTCGTTACAAGAGTTGAGCTTGCCTACACCAGAGTCTCCGGGCTTCATCTCATAGGGGTGTGTATCTGGGCGAAAAATACTTCGCAGCCTGGGGTGCTGCTTAATCGTTTCCGAAACCCAGGCAAGTATTTGTTGAGCAGTTGTCTCATCGAACGTGAACCGGATCTGTCCCGTTGGCTGGCGAAGGCCGAATGCGATGCCATACCAAGGCTTATCGAGCGGCGGTCGGAGGACTCCAACTACATTCATATCCGCAAAAATGAGCTTTGCCCCGTCTACCTGGCCCCTCGCGATTAATGCGTCCCGCAGGCTAGAGGTAGAAGCTACAAATACCTCGAATTTGTCCTCGTTCTTGGGCTTCTTGTAGGTGCCGCTCCAGCTAAAGGCAGTCCCGTTATCGAGGCTTACCTTTTGCGGCCTGGCATCGCGCAAGGCCGCGTACCGGCGCGATAGGGTAGCTTGCTTAACTATTTCATCGTTTCGGAGAAACTCGAAAGAAACCTCAATCTTCTCACAGCCCTTGTCTGCACCGGAGAAACTCAAATTCTGAAGGCCGAATGAGAACTTTAAACCTTCGGAAGGATTGAAAGGCTCGACCATATCCTCTCGTGGCCAACCATCAACATAAAGCGGCAAACCATTTGCTTTAATCAGATATCGAAGAGCGTTCGCTTGCTCCAAGCCACTCAGACGGTCGCCTTGAATCGTAAACTCGGTGTAACCAATTCTCTTTTGGTCCGACATTTTTGCTAAGGTTTCGAGCGAGGGCACCTTCCATCCTGATGCTTCTTGGTGAGTCTCCGGCTTCTCATCAGCGTGCAGGCGTGGAACAAACTCGAACAATTGGGTCCAATCACGTTCATCGTCTATGCAGCGCGCTATCCAGCCGGGATCTTCGGGGCTAATTGAGCAGTGCCCGCCCTCAGGGCATGCCATCCAGGCTTCGGCCAGGGATGTGTTCGGTTCTTTGGGGTTCCTCCTGAAACAAATCGCCGTTACAAGGGTGTTTGAATCCCGCGAATCGCTGTCTGTGACTGGGCCTCGAACAGCATGAGCTAGGAATCGTTCTCCCTCTTTAGGCAGGTACACTTCCTGCTCGTAGTGGTAGTCTTTCTCGTGTGCGATGGCATGATAATGGCCTACCACAGGGTGTTTCTGCAGGAAACTTAGAATCGGATAATCCTTGTCCTTCTCGTTGCATCCCTTGCACTGTAGAGAGAACTTCAACCAGATTGCCCGCGGAACCCCCTGAGGCACCGTGTGCCCGATAGCAACGGCAACAAGTAATATGACTAAGGAAGCCCCGAAGCTCCAAAGGAGATAGTTGGGCCCTTTCTTACGACCCTGAATCAGTACGAGCACCGCCGAACCAACAGCCCCGCCTGTCAAGTATTTCCAAATGTGCGAGTAAACCTCTCCTACGAAATCGGGCAATTTGTCAATGAACACCTTGCCGCCCAAGATGCCACCCAACCAGACGTAAAACAGAACGAGTGTGCAGGCCAGCAGAAGAATTATGAGCGTGTTCAGCAGCCCCATTCCTGCCTTGTTGTTCTCGGCCATAAGGCACCTCACCGAGTTGATCTTGAACTTAATACGGGGAAGCACGAATCCTACACCCGTCTTTTTCTCTTATCAAGGGGATCGGCCGTGCGGGTTGTGTCCTAACAACAGAACACTAGTTTCCTATTTGTTTTCAACTTAGTCTTACCCCGTCCCCCTGTGGTGACACTCTTTCAGCCATTTGACTTCCCCTGCCCTCGCCACTATCGTTGCCCGCATGAACGTCGTTAAAGCGACGCGCCAGTTCGAAACCTGGCTCGCCCAACGCACTAGCATCGACCAGAAAGACCTTCTCCTAAAGCACACCAACATGAAGGCAGACGTCTTCATGTTCCTCCGCGCCACCTACTACCGCTGGGCACAAATCTGGCCGCAGGTTTGTCCCGACCTCGCGCAGGCCCCGCGCGTGCTTGCCGTCGGCGATCTTCATGTAGAGAACTTCGGCACCTGGCGCGACGTCGAAGGCCGGCTCATCTGGGGAGTCAACGATTTCGATGAAGCGTGGCCCATGGCCTACACCATCGACCTGGTGCGCTTGGCAGTCAGCGCCCACCTTGCTGCCGAGGCCGGACGTCTCCCCGTCAAACGTGCCGACATCTGCGACGCAATCCTCAAAGGCTATCGCGAAAGCCTTAACGAAAAAGGTCGACCCTTCGTCCTTGGTGAGGACCACACCTGGCTCCGCCTCATCGCGGAAGGCGAGCTACGTGATCCCGTCCACTTCTGGAAGAGAATCGACACACTTGCAACTCTGAAAACCGAAGCTCCCATCAGTGCAATCGATGCCATCGAACACCTCATGCCTGCGCCGGGCATTCCCTACCGTCTCGCCCACCGCGTGGCGGGGCTCGGCAGTCTCGGCCACGCCCGCTATGTCGCCATTGCCGATTGGCATGGTGGCCGCATCGCGCGTGAAGCCAAGGCCCTCGTGGCTTCCGCATCCTCGTGGGCTCAAGATCACAAAGGCCCCGCGGAAATTCTCTACCAGACCATCATTAGCCGCGCCGTCCGATGTCCCGATCCCTTCGTCCAACTCCGCGGACGCTGGATTGTTCGCCGCCTCGGCCCTCTCTGCTCCCGCATCGAACTCGCTTCCTTGAGCGCCCCCGATACCGAGCTTCGCTTGCTGCAAGCCATGGGATGGGAAACCGCCAACATCCATCTCGGCACACCGTCGGCCCGCAAACTCATCCTGCATCACATCGACAAGCAAAAAGCAAAGTGGCTGCACCACGCCGCTGAGGCCATGCTTCAAGCCGTTCGCGACGATTGGGAAGTTTGGAAGAAAAAGGGCTACGTTTGAGTTCGAGAGTCTGGCAGCGTCATTCCGGCCAGCTGTAGTAAAGTACCCATGGGCCCCGTAGTTCCAGCCGTCGCCTTGGCGGCATACGATACTGAGGAGGACCGTTCCATGTTTCGGACTGCTACTCTCGTCCTGTGCACTCTAGCTCTCGCCCTGAACGCTGCTTACGCCTCGGCGTCTACGACTCCTGGTCCCGATACTTTCAAAGTAGATTACTTCGCGAACGCGAATACCTCCAGCGCCCCGGATGCCACCGTGCACCTAACCAACCCCGGGACTAGCGGCAACATATGCGCCGCCATCTACGTTTTTGATCCCAATCAAGAGATCTCGGAGTGCTGCAGCTGTCTGCTCTCTCCCGATGGTCTGCGCACTCTCTCGGTAAACACGGATCTGACTGGCGACCCGCTAACGGGCGTCATGCTGACAACCGGCTCGATCAAAATAGTATCGACCCCTCCGCTCGTCAACGGAGTCTGCCCAGCGCTCCCCACATCCTTGTCTCCTCGGCCAGCAATTCGCGCTTGGGCGACCCACATTCAGAACGGCAACTTCGCGATCACCGAAGCCCCGTCCCAGGATGCGACCCTCAGTTCCGCTGAAGAGCGCCGCATCGAGGGCGAGTGCTATGCCATTCAGCTTGATAGCGGCAGGGGAGGACAATGCACCTGCGGCACCGGCGACTAGTTCTCGCGCGCCCGATCGTGAAAAGCCATCTCAGCCAAAAGCTGACCGGACTAACCCTGCAAGATTCTTCACTCGCCTCGAAATCCTTGCTGCTAGCCAGTTTCGGCGGGTTAATGCCTTTGGGTTAGCTCACCTGGAGACTTGTACGATCTTCGATTCGGGGTAAAGTAACCAAGCGCCATATAGGCCCGAGCTATCTCCTCCCCAGCAGGGCGGCGTAAACCCGTAGGAGGAAAAATAATGCGTCACTTCGCTACAGTCGTAGTGTGTCTATTAGCTCTGGCCCTTGGTGCCGGATCCGCGGCGGCAGCTACCACCCCGCTACCCGACACTTTGAAAGTTGATTACTTCGCCAATGCCAACACCGCTGGTGCTCCCGATGGCACCGTGCGCCTCACCAACCCCGGAACCTATCAACCGGTAAGCGGAACGGCGGGCGCGAACAGCAACATCTGCGCCGCGATCTTCGTGTTCGACCCCAGCCAGGAACTCACGGAGTGCTGCAGTTGCTTCCTGTCTCCCGATGGTCTGCGTACGCTCTCGGTTAACACGGACCTGACCGGCAATCCGCTGACCGGCGTCGTTCTCTCCACCGGCGTGGTCAAGATTGTATCGACTCCGACAGTGGGCGGCGTTTGCCCGCTTCCGACTCGCTTGAACCCGAACCCGGCGATTCGTTCGTGGTTTACGCACATCCAGAACAGCAACTTCACGATTACTGAGACTGCTTCGCAAGATGCGACTCTCAGCGCCGCTGAAGTTAGCCGGCTGCAAACCCAGTGCTATGCGATCCAATTGGATGGCAGCAGCAAGGGCGTTTGCACCTGCGGAACTGGCGACTAATTGAGTTGAACCACCTTCGTGGCGGCCCTCCAAACTGGAGCCAACCCGTCCGACCAGACTCGCCAGGCAGCAAGTCCCCCTTGTTGCCTGGCGGTCAAAGTCTGGACCTTCCGTATCGAATCGAACCACTTCCCGATCACCCCACCTTCTTATCCCCGCCTTGCGCTACACTATCGCCGGTCCATGCCGCCTACTTCCCACGATCCCAAAAATCTCCTCACTCAGCTCGAAGCCGCGAAAAATCGCTTCGATCCAGGCCATGCTTCCATCATTACCAAACTTCTGGCGCAACTCTCGAAATTCCAATTCACGGATCCTCATCAACTGATTCGCTTCCACGAATGTCTGCTCTTTCTACGCGCCTTTCCTCACGCCGCCTCTCAGGTTTCCACGGTCGAACGCCTGCTCGACACTTTTCATCAACGCATCGAAAATCTTCGTGACATTAACGCCGATTTGTCAGCGTTCGACGACTTCGATACTTCCGGCATCGCCGACACTACCATGCAGGACGTTCTCTCCTTCGACGTCGCTGACTGGCTGGCGCGCCGCATTCCCAGCAACGTCGAGATTGCGTGGAACGACTATTGGGACGATTATCAGGCCGAGCGCTCTCGCGGCAACACTTGGCCGCGTTTTATCCCGCTGCTTGAAGAGGACGCAAACGTAGAAGCCAACATTCCATGGTCCAGTTGGATGGATGCTGCCCGCGGTCGCCACAACGCCCTCCAGTTTCTGCTGAACCGCTTCGAGCAACTTCCGCTTGCTTCAGCCCAACGCGCCGAACTTTACGATTCGCTTCGTCTGCCCATTCGCTGGAGACTCGAAAACCTCAAACTTTCCCGAACGCGCAACTGGGCGCGTCCTCGGCACTTTTATTTTCATGACACCCCGCTCATCCAGCGCAGTGAAGTTTCGCTCGCCCGCGAACTCTCCCGGCCCGCGCCTAAACTCGAAAAGCTTTCTGTCGCCGCGGGAGAATCCGTCATGCACACCATTCGCGAGATCATGGTCGTCCGCTATCGCGAACTGTATGGCACTACTCTGGGTGATCCCCGCTTTGTAGTCCGCGCCGACCTGGGCCGTGGCGTGGTCATGCATTTCTGGGGATTGCCGCCTGGCCGCCGCCTTCCGCTCCGCGCCTACGTTGCCGGCTACACGCTCAAGAATGGCGTGCCCATCAACTACATCGAAGCCATCGGCCTCTGCGAATGGATCGAAGTCGGCTTCAATACCTTCTACACCTATCGTCAGGGAGAAACCGCGTGGATCTATGCGCAGGCGCTGCGTTGTCTGCGCGCTTTAACTCGTGCAAAGTGTATTTCGATTTATCCCTACCAGATCGGCCAGAACAACGACGAAGCCATCGACTCCGGAGCTTTCTGGTTCTATCGCAAGCTGGGCTTCCGGCCAGGCCGTGCGGATCTACGAAATTTGTGCGAAAAGGAAGAAGAAAAGATCGCAGCAAATCCGAAATATAGAACCCCACGGCGTACTTTGAAACGGCTGGCCGAAGCGCATATGTTCTACGAGTTCGATTGCCGGGGCGAACTGAATCGGTGGAGCAGGCCTTCTAGGCCTGCGTTCAAGGTTGGAATTTCCGATTGGGCTTTAGCCCCCGAGGGCCACTTCGGCCCTTGGGATACTTTCTCCACCCGCAACTTGGGCCTGCTCATCAACCGCCGCATGGCTCAGAAATTCGGAAGCGACAGCCAGAAAATCCGTCGAGCTTCAACAGCCGCTGTAACCCGAGCCCTAAGAATTAGCTCAGACCGCTGGCCCCCAGATGAGCGACAGTCTCTGGAAAACTGGGCGCTGGTCTTAGCTCTCATTCCTGACCTCGTCCGTTGGTCGCTCCAAGAGAAGCAAAACGTAATCAAAATCATCCGCGCCAAATCTGCCCGCAGCGAAATGTTCTATCTTCGCCAAACCCAGAATCATGCGCGTCTGCGTGCGGAACTCATCCGCCTCGGCTCCAAGTAAATTATTGATTCCGGATCTGTGATTGCTGATTGAAAATAGCGTCTGCATCACCCACGAGACTTTCAATCAGCAATCGCCGATTGCGCCCGCTCAGTATCATCAGTGTTGGACAAAGTCTCCGGCAGGTTGGAACTAAGTGGGGTATGTCGATTTGCCGTGCTACAATCCCGGCGTCCGCCAGCTCCATACTGGATTTGAGTCGACTAACTAGGTTAGCGCAGGGCCCGAAACAATTGCGCAAGTTAGAGAGAATCTGTCTCGGTAACGAGTTGAGGACGAACTGAAAGGAAATTCCAATGCAAGTTCTGCAGATTATCAACCAACCGGGCCCCTTACCTTTAAAAGCGCAGTTCAGCGCTCCACTGGATGGCCCCGCGCTGTTGGTCGTAACCAGCACTCTATGGTCAACGTCCGCAAATGTCCCTTTGCAACTTTTTGTTTCTTTGGACGGAACTCAAGTCGCCACCGGACAGATCTTCTCCAATGGAGCGAGCACCCACCGCGCGTTGCCGACGTTGTTTATCGGCCTCAATCTGACTTTTGGGCAACATACAATTACGCTAACTTTGGGTGGGACGGGTGTAACTTCCGATCTGAACGATTTTTTTAACGCCTCTCTTTTGTACTGATGTGTAACTGATGCCTGTATTTATCGGCGATCTTTGGAGGCAGATATCACCTCGCCGATATCCCGAGCGCTCCGCCGTATGCACATTGCCTCGCGTTCCGGATCAAAGCCGCTTTCTGGACCGGTAGTAGTAAAATATCGCGGTGCTCCCGCGGCAAACGCGCCAACGACTAACGATCTTCGCGCAACAACCGGTTTCCAATTTCCTCCAAGTCGAGGTTTCTGTTCATGTCAGATAGAGCGATAGCCGATCTTCAGGCCAGCAGCATCGATTCCATTCTTCAGGAGCAGCGTAGCTTCGAGCCGCCCGCCGAATTCAGCCGCAGTGCCCATATTCAGAGCCGCGAGGAATACGAAGACCTCTACAAGGAATCGATCGCCGATCCCGACAAATTCTGGGGCCGTATTGCAGGTGAACTGCATTGGTTCAAGAAGTGGGACAAAGTTCTCGACTGGAATCTCCCGTGGGCGAAGTGGTTCGTCGGCGGCCAGATCAATCTCTCCTATAACTGCCTCGACCGCCACGTTCACTCGGCGCGCAAAAACAAAGCCGCAATCGTCTGGGAGAGCGAACCCGGAGAAATCCGCACCCTCACCTACCAGCAACTTCATCGCGAGGTTCAGAAATTCGCCAATGTTCTAAAGACACTCGGCGTAAAGAAGGGCGACAGAATTGCCATCTACATGGGCATGACTCCTGAGCTGCCCATTGCCATGCTGGCGTGCGCCCGCATCGGCGCGCCCCATACTGTGATCTTCGGCGGATTCGCCGCCCACGCCCTAATCGACCGCATCCACGACTGCGGCGCGACTGCTGTCATTACCCAAGATGGCTCCTACCGCCGCGGTGCCGAGGTCAAACTTTTTCCTGCGGTCGAAGAAGCGCTCAAATCGTGCCCCAGCGTGAAAAACGTAATCGTCTACAAGCGCACGGGAACGCCGATCAACATGCAGCCCGGTCGCGACCATTGGTGGCACGAACTCATGGCCACCGCCTCCGATGTTTGTCCCGCCGAACCTCTCGACGCGGAGCACCCTCTTTATATTCTTTACACCTCCGGCACCACCGGCAAGCCGAAAGGCCTGGTCCACACCACCGGCGGATATTCTGTTGGCACTTATCTCACCACTAAGTGGGTCTTCGATCTCAAAGAGGAAGACACTTATTGGTGCACCGCCGACATCGGATGGGTCACCGGCCACAGCTACATCGTCTACGGACCGCTGCAGAACGGCGCCACCAGCCTCATGTACGAAGGCGCTCCCAATCATCCCGAACCCGACCGCTTCTGGTCGATCATTCAGCGCCATCAAGTCAACATTTTCTATACCGCGCCTACCGCAATCCGCACCTTCATGAAGTGGGGAAGTGAATGGCCGAAGAAGCACGACATGTCGAGTCTGCGCCTGCTCGGTACCGTCGGCGAACCGATTAATCCCGAAGCGTGGATGTGGTATCGCGAAATGATCGGCGGCAATCGCTGCCCCATCACCGACACTTGGTGGCAAACTGAAACCGGCAACATCATGATCGCTCCGATTCCCGGCGCAATTGCGACCAAGCCCGGCTCGGCCACCAAAGCTTTCCCCGGCGTTGCCGCCGAGATCATGACCATGGACGGCCAACCCGTTCCCCTCGGCTCCGGCGGATTCCTCGTCATCACCAAACCCTGGCCCGGCATGGCGCGCACCATCTATGGCGATCCTGATCGCTACGTGAAGCAATACTGGTCGCAAATTCCCGGCGTCTACTTCACCGGCGACGGCGCCCGCAGAGATAAAGATGGCTACTTCTGGATCATGGGCCGCGTCGACGACGTCCTCAACGTCAGCGGCCATCGCCTCAGCACCATGGAAGTCGAATCCGCTCTCGTAGCTCACGAAGCGGTTGCCGAAGCCGCGGTGGTCGGCCGTCCCGACGAACTGAAAGGCCAAGCCATCTCCGCTTTTGTCACGCTCGAGCAGGGCCGCAAGCCAACTCCAGAGTTGAAAGAAGAATTGCGCAAGTGGGTCGCGAAAGAAATCGGATCGCTGGCCAAACCCGACGACATCCGCTTCACCGACACGCTTCCGAAAACTCGCAGCGGCAAGATCATGCGCCGCCTGCTCCGCGAACTCGCCAGTAGCGGCGAAGTCAAAGGCGACATGACCACTCTTGAAGATTTCGGCGTCATCGCGAAGTTAAAAGAGAGCGACGAAGTTTAGGTGTCTCGCAACGCATCGGGAAGAGCGCGGGTGCCCCATCCTAACGTCGCGGAAATAGTCCGATCCCAAACTTACTCTTCTTTCGCGACGTTAGGGTGGGGATTTTGACTCTCCATCGGGTGCCTGGTGCCCCATCTTTCGCGTCCTTTGCGAAATGTGGGATTCCACAAATCCCACCTTCTTAGAATTTTGAGCCACCGTCAACTCCATCACTCACACTCCAGCAACCTCCACGCCCCGCGATATTCCTCAAACCGTTCCTCGCCATCCTTCCTGCACCCAAACGGATAAAGATTGATATGCAGCCGCCCTCCCAGCGCCTCCACCGGAATCACATACCAAATCCTTTTCCCGCGCGGACACCCCACTTCCCGCATCCTTTGTAAGAAAGCCTGCCCCGAGCCTGCCGAAGGATGGCATCCCTGGATCACCACCGCCAGAAAGTCAATCTGATCCTTCGTATACGGCATATGCCTCTTGCTCGTCCTCCAGCACGCCCGCACCGCGAATCCTTTATGATGTCTGGCCTCACTCGCCTTCACCTGCACCCTCCACAACCGCCGCATCGCATCTACGATCACGTCATACCGCTCGTTATCTCCAAACGGTTTTGCCACTCCAAACCCTCGCTTCGCCGCGTCCAACATAAACTGCATCTCCGCGATCGCCCCCCGATGCTTCGTGTTGTCCCGTCCCCCCGGCGTCCGCCCACCCGCACCACACCCGCCATTCCCACCTCTCCCCATATGACAAATCTCCCAAAAACCTTGTATCGCACGCTCTCCGCTCCGATTTTGGGTGGCGCAGCGCATCAGCGCTGGCGATAAATGAAAAAACCACCCCGTAGGGGTGGCAGATATTAGCCCAGGACGTAAGTCCTGGGTATGCGTGAAAAAGAAGGAACCTAGTCCCGTAGGGACGACCGAGCCCACGCACTCTTCAGCCCCCGTGCACAGCGGCCTAAGCCACCAACAAAAATGGCG
>Ga0210391_10002461_pt1 | contig 16094 bp, 13 predicted proteins | sample IncBWC12OmetaG_FD_160573 | JGI IMG/M metagenome (GOLD analysis project Ga0210391, IMG submission 160573) | Forest soil microbial communities from Barre Woods Harvard Forest LTER site, Petersham, Massachusetts, United States - Inc-BW-C-12-O ... | reverse complement strand
CGAACGTCCTGGCCGGCGATGACCGCGAATCCGGAGAGATGGGCGTAGAGGGTTTGCATCCCGTGCCCGTGGTCGACAACTACCTCGCGTCCATACCCGGTCCCCATGCCGGCCTTGATCACTGTACCGTCAGCGGGTGCGCGTACGGCATCGCCTTTGTTAGCCGAAATATCGATTCCGGTATGGAAGGCCCCTTCCCCCTTGAAGGGATCCATACGGGCACCGAAGGAGCTGGTCACGATTCCCTGCACCGGCCAAATCGACGGCGCGTAAGCCACGTTCACCGGGCCGCCGAAGCCGGAGGGGAACCGGTTGGAGAAGTCGAGGCCGTGCATGATTTCTCCTGACATCGCGGAAGAGCGAAGAGCCAGGAGCTGGTCGAGTGACTGGTTGTACTGTTGATCGCTGATTTCGTCGCTCACGCTCGGGTTAGCTGTGGCTGAGAGATGCAAGGGCGCTTTACCGACCCGGTTTTGCCGCAGACCGTAAAGCGCGCTGACTTCACTGGCCAGAGAACCGAGCGAAGCAGCTTGAACATCTTTCTCGTGCGCCACTTGTTCCATCTGAAGATAGTCGTGGCGAATCGTCTCGCGCTCAGTGCGGATCTGGTTAAAACGCGCTGTTTTAAGCAGCATGCGACTATACGATCCGGCCATCCCGGTGATAGTAAAAAGACCGATCACTGCCGCCGCAACAAAAATATAGGCATAGTGCAAGGGGATGGGGATCTTGCGCAGTTCACCGTCTTCTTGACGGGCTACAAAAATGATGTAGTAACGCTTGCGCAACGCAGTCACTCTAAAGGGGAAATAACCTAAGCCCAAAGCACAGCGCCCACCGCGGTTTACTGGCACTTTGCACAAAGGTCGAGTCTTGAAGCTAACAGAGTGAATCTACTGGGTCAAACCCGGAAAGTGGGACTGCGTCTGCTGCTTTGATAACTAGCCGGTATTCTGGCGGCATGGTTGGCGAGCACGAACTGATCGCAGCAATCCGAAAACGGGCCCTGCTGAAGGGCCGGCGCAAGCGGGGAATTCTATCTCTTGGCATTGGCGATGACTGCGCAATACTCCGGCCGCGGAGGCATCAGGAGGTAGTCGTCACCACCGACCTCTCGCTTGAAAATGTACATTTTCGCCGTGAATGGCATCCGCCGGAAAGTGTGGGCCACCGTTGTCTGGCGCGCGGTTTGAGCGACCTGGCGGCCATGGGGGCGCGCCCCGAAGCAGCTTTTCTCTCGCTCGCGCTTCCCGAAGAACTCACCGGAGAGTGGATGGAGCGCTTCTTCCACGGCTTCATGGCGCTGGCTGAACGCTGCCAGGTCCCATTGGCCGGTGGGGATACGGCAAAGGCCCCGATGGTGATTGCAGACATCGTGCTTCTCGGGAGCGTGCCCAAAGGAGAGGCTCTTCTGCGCTCCGGTGCACGAGCCGGAGACGTGCTGTATGTGACGGGGGCACTGGGCGGATCTGCAGCTGAGTTGTTCGCCCTTGAGCAGCAGCCGGCCAGCTTCCGTGGGACGTCGACCGCTGGACACCCACATCTTTTCCCGGAGCCGAGGTTGGCTGCTGGGCGCAAGGCCAGGAAGCTGGCAACGGCTGCTATTGACGTGAGCGATGGGCTTTCGACCGACCTGGCCCATCTGTGTGAGGAGAGTGGCTTAGCGGCGGAAATTGATGCAGCCGCACTCCCCGTAGACGCTCGTGCGACGTTGGAGCAGGCACTGCACGGCGGAGAAGACTACGAGCTGCTCTTCACGGCATCTCCCAAATTATTGATACAAAAGCATTTAGGCGGAGTGGCAGTTCACCCAATCGGCCGCATGAAGAAGCGCGGCAAGGGACCGCAGGTGACGCTGGATCGCGATGGCGTCTTTACTGAACTGGTTGCTTTCGGATGGGAGCACTTCCGCTAGCTGTGATCTCAGGACCCTTATGTCTCTTTTCTCTCTTATTTCGCATTATTTTTCTGGCCCCCCAGACGCATCTCGATTTTGAGATGTGGGATTCCGCAGCTCTCGACCTGGACCTCTGCAACAAAGCGGATGTTCCTCAGGAGATCTGGGTGTTTCAGTGGGACCGATGGGTGAAGAGAAACCCATGTCTCACGAGCCCTGGGCCACCCTGTAACATCAAAAAAGACTTATGCCTAAGCCAATCCCCCGGGTGCGCTTCGCGCCCTCACCCACCGGTATGTTGCACGTGGGCAACGCCCGCACCGCGCTCTACAACTGGCTTTTCGCCCGCCACAACGGAGGAGACTTTGTACTCCGTGTCGAAGACACAGACGTGGAGCGGAGCGAAGTCCGCTACGAAACGCAGTTGATAGAAGATTTGCGTTGGTTGGGTCTGGACTGGCAGGAGGGGCCGCAGATCGGCGGCCCTTATGCCCCCTACCGCCAGAGCGAGCGTTTGGAGATCTACCGCGAGCACACCGACCAGCTGCTCAAGGAAGGCAAAGCCTACCGTTGTTTCTGCACCGCGGAGGAACTGGAGCAGGAGCGGCAGTTGGCTCTCAGCCTGCAGCGGACGCAGGTTTACTCCGGCAAATGCAGAACGCTGACTGCTGCGGAATCCACGGCCCGGGCGGCTGCCGGTGACTCTTTCGCCGTGCGCTTGGCTGTGCCCGATGCCCCTCTGCGCTTCCACGACATCGTTCGCGGTGATGTGGAGTTTTTGAGCGAGGCGGTGGGTGACTTTATCCTGGTTCGCTCTTCCGGCATCCCGGTCTACAACTACGTAGTCACCATCGACGATGCGCTGATGAAGATCACGCATGTGATTCGCGGCGACGATCACATCTCGAACACTCCCCGGCAAGTAGCGATCTACCAGGCCTTCGGTTGGAGCCTGCCGCAGTTTGCGCATCTCTCGACCATCCTTGGCAGCGATCGTGAGCGCTTGTCGAAGCGTCACGGAGCTACCTCGGTGGCCAGCTTCCGTGAAATGGGAATCCTGCCCCAGGCGCTTGCAAACTATCTTGCCCTGCTTGGCTGGGGCGCTGAAGGAGGAACGCGCGAGACCTTTACTCGTGAAGAGTTGATCGCGGAGTTCAAACTCGAGCGCGTGACCCCTTCTCCGGCGGTTTTCGATTGGGACAAGCTGCATTGGCTTAATCGGCAGGCTATGAAGCATTCGCCTTTGCCAGAATTACGGGCACTGGCTTGGCCCCATTTCACGAAGCTCAATCTCCTGGCAGAATCCGCGAGCGAGCAGGTAATTGACTGGTTCGACCGAATGCTCTCCCTGTTTCTCCCGGCCGTCGACCAACTGCAGCAACTACCGGAAAGGGCTACGGTTGTCTGGCGTATCGCAGAGACTACACCGGAAGACGCGGCCATACTCAATTCAGAAGCAGGAGCGAAAGTAGCGGAGGCATTTAAGGCGAAGGTTCGCGCCGAAACCGGCGCAATGACTCCGGAGCGTTTTAAGGAATTGATGAACGAGGTCAAGGCGGAAACCGGAGTAAAAGGGAAGGATCTTTTCCACCCGGTACGGATCATCTTGACTGGCGCGCACTCTGGTCCGGAGTTCGACAAGCTGATTCCACTATTCGAAGAGGGTAGCCGGCTCGATCTACCGTCCCATGTGTTGAGTGTGCGCGAGCGGGTAGAGCTTTGGGACAGCAAACTCTGATCGACTCCACCTTCGCTCATGAATGGGAAGCGGACGTCCTCGCCTCCCGCCCATTGATATTGCCCAGCCGGCAGTTCGTCTATCCCGTGAAGGTTGAAGAAGTGGAGCACGGTGCGCTGGAGATCATGATTCGCCCCGCTCACTCGGTTCCGTTTCTCGCCACCTGTGCGCTGGGTTTTGCCGGGACTGCTGTGCCCACTGGTGTTTGGGCCTGTCCTGATGCTGCCTGGATTTGTGCCGTTGCCGGCGGCTACGCTTATCTCATCGACACTAGGGATCCCGCGAGATGGGAACAGGTGGTGTATCGGCCCGTGACTGCAGTTGCCACGGCTGCCGAACAAAATTTGCTCATATTCTCGAGCTTTCATTCGCTGCTTGCCTGGGGACCAGGAGGGAAGGCCTGGCAAACCGGCCGGCTGAGTTGGGATGGAATTCGCATTTCATCGGTTCAAAGAGAAACCCTGCTGGGATTCGGATGGGAGATGAAAACAGATCAGGAGCTCCCGTTTGAGGTCGATTTGAAGACCGGCCAGCACCGCGGCGGTGGCTACCTGCTGTAGAAGCTCAAACCCGCGTCTCCCTGCTCCAGCACCCGATAGCGTTTCAGTGCGCCGTGGTGTTCCGCCGGCTGAGTCTTGCGGCTGTGTTCGGCGACGACGATACCATCAGGAGTCAGCAGGGAATCTGCATTCTGACCGATGGCGCTGAGCGTGCGCTCGTATTCGCTCGCCGCCTCGTAGGGCGGATCCAGAAAGATGATTCCGGCTGCGGAGAGACCGCCCAGCGCGGAGGAAACGTTGCTCGCTTCAAGTTGAAAGCCGGAATAGATGTCGAGGGCAGCGAGATTGCTACGGATGGCTGCCATCGCAGACGGTGCCTTATCGACAAAGTAGACTAAGCTTGCACCGCGGCTGAGAGCCTCGATGCCGACTGCTCCCGAGCCGGCGTACAGGTCGACAAAAACAGTGCCATCGATCCAAGGGGCGAGAACATTAAACAATGTTTCACGTAACCGATCGCTGGTTGGCCGGGTGGCGAGCCCGCGGGGCGCGATCAGCCGCCGCGAACGGTATGTGCCGGCGATCACCCGCATCGGATTTGATGGTAAATGAATCCTTTCGCAGCCGGTGAAGCGGCAAGCTCTACAATAAGGAACAAGGACGGACGCAATGCGTGGATGGTCATTTCCGTTGGGCCGATGGATGGGAGTGGAGTTGCGTATTCACACCTTCTTCATTCTCCTGCTCGGCATCTGCATGGCGTATACCGAGAGCGTCCATCTCACCATGTTTCGTGGAGTGGGCTTGTGGCTGGTGCTGCTGAGTGCGGTGGCGGTACGCGAAGTGGCGCGCATGATCGTGGCGGCCTATCACGGATTACAACTAAGAAATATTCTGCTGCTTCCCATCGGCGGCCTGGTGGCTTACGCCAATGCCGAAAGCGCAGAGAATGCGGGTGCCCGCAAAATCCAGTGGCGCATGGCCATCACCGGACCTTTGGCCAACCTGAGTTTTGCATTGGTGGTGGCCATGCTGGTGCTGGGCATGTCGCCCACACTGAATCTTCTCGACCGTCCCTGGATAACCCCGACTCATCTTATTCGTAGTATCGTTTGGTTCAATGTTTTTCTTGGGGTGCTGAATCTGCTGCCCGCCTATCCGCTGGACGGTGGCAGGGTAGTGCGTGGCGGCGTTGCCCGGGCGCAGGGCAGGGCGCAGGCGTCACGCGTGGCGACGGGTCTGGGGCAGGTCCTGGCTATGACGGCAATCATTGCCGGTTTGGTGCTGATGAACGCATGGTTGCTGTTGGCAGGATTTTTTATCCTGATCGGCGCTCAGCTTGAGGACCAGGGTGTGCTCTTCCAAAGTGTGGTCGACACGGTCAACATGCAGGACATTATGCTGACGGAGTTTTCCATGCTGGCTCCCTCAGACACGCTGGAAGATGCGCTGCACAAGTCAATTCACAGCTTGCAGGATGATTTTCCCGTGGTGCGCGGCGACAGCCTGGTGGGCATCATCTCGCGCCAAAGTATTCTTTCCGCGTTGCGCAGCGAAGGTAACGGCTATGTGCAGGCGGTAATGTCGCGCAGCTTCCACGTGGCTCAACCTGAGGACTCGTTGGGCACGACGATTAGCCGCTTCGCCGGCCGTGGACTTTCGTTAGTGCCCGTGACCGAAGGCGAGCGCATTGTCGGTATCGTGACCCTGCAAAATCTAATGCACTCCATGAGCCTGCTGGCAGAGAGCCGAAAATTGCGTCGCCAGAGCCAGGAATAATCGTTGCTCGAGCCCGGGCTTTATCTGGTTGCTACCCCCATTGGCAATCTCGAGGACATCACACTGCGCGCCCTGCGGGTGTTGAAGGAGGTTGACCGGATCGCGTGCGAGGATACGCGCCAGACGCAAAAACTGCTGAACCACTTTGATATTTCGACTCCCACCATCAGCTATCACGAGCACAATGAACAGGCGCGGACAATCGAGCTGATCGTTTTGTTGCAGCAGGGGGGCCGTGTCGCGGTGGTTAGCGATGCGGGCACGCCGGCGTTTTCTGATCCCGGGTTCGAGTTGGTCAGGGCTGCAGTGGCAGCGGGTGTGCGCGTCATCCCCATTCCCGGAGCGAACGCTGCACTCAGTGCGCTCATCGCCTCGGGCTTCGATACGGAGCGCTTCCTGTATGTAGGCTTTCTCGCAGCCAAGCCGGGTGCGCGCCGGACCCAACTCGAATCGTTGGCTTCGACGAATCCTGGCCTCACGCTCGTCACCTATGAAGCTCCCCATCGCATTCTGGATGCATTGACCGATGTCGAAGCAGTGTGGGGAGAACAAGTGCGCGTGGTGGTAGCGCGCGAGCTAACCAAGATCCATGAGGAGTATTTGCGCGGCACGGCGAGGGAGGTGCGGTTGGCGTTATCCTCACGCGAGCGGGTACGCGGCGAAATAGTGCTACTGATCGAGGCTACAAGCGCCGTTCTACCGGCTAAAGAGGCCGTCAGTGTACGCCAGCAAGTGATCCAATTGATGGAAGCCGAGGGCCTGGACGAGAAGGATGCTCTTAAGCGCATAGCGCGTGAGCGGGGCGTGTCAAAAAGCGACGTCTACAGGGAACTACAGCGTGAGCGGTCAAAGAAGTAGCGTTTGTTCTCTATCCCCGCCACCACTTTTGGACTCTATCCCCGCATCGATCGCCGGGTGCCCCACATCTCGCTCGTTTTTCGCGAGATGTGGGATACCGCAGGCCTCACCCTGAAGCCTGTCGCGGGCCTCGCAGCTCCGTACGGGTGCTCAATGTTCGCACCAGCGTACGTGGGTTGAAAACGATGGGCGAAGCCCACCACAGCCCTCGTTCGGGTCCCTACCGTTTGTTCATAGGACCGAAGCCCCGCCACCGGTCGACGGCTAAGGCCGGAACAACTACACCTTAGGAGGCAGTTCCCACGCCGGAACAGGCCGCTCGGCAAGCGGAAGCTCGCGCCCTTTGACGCGGTCGTAGTGATAGCTGTCGCTGGTCGTACCCAGGGATTCGTTATACAAACTGGGTTCGCCGATCACTTCTCGCAGTTCCTCGGCAAAGCGATGAACCGCCTGGAGAGACTCCGCGATTGCCGGAACCTCGAGCCGCCTGGTCTTCCAGAACTTTTGGAATCCGCGATCGAGCAGGGTCGCTACCTCGCCCCCTAACAGGTATCCCGGCCGCTCCCTCCACCATACCGCCGTGTGCGGGAGCTTCTTGTCGGCACCGGATGGCTCCCCCGCCCGGGCCAGGATCGCCGCGGCGCCATATTTGCGCACCAGTACTTGGTTTGCGACCCCAGGCACCGACTCTACATCAAACCCAGAGGAGCGCAAAGTGGCTAATACTTGCTCGAAATTCAGGAAGTGTACTTTTGTTCGCATGGCTTGCGACTGACTACGGATTGTCCTGGTTTTTGACCGGCAGCTACACTAGAAGTGCTTCACTTTACTTTCGCACACCGGCGTTGATGCCGCAACGTGCGTGGACGAACAGAAAACATGCAAACCGAAGCCCAAATTGAAGCGAACTCGACGCTGCGTACTCTGGGCAGTAGCATCCTGGAACGGATTGGGAATACTCCCCTGCTGCGACTCGATCGGCTGACGGGCCATCTCCCAGGGGTCACCTTGCTGGGCAAGGCGGAATGGGCGAACCCGGGGGGCTCGGTCAAGGATCGAGCCGCTTCAGCGATTGTGGCCGCAGCCGAGGCCCAGGGGCTGCTCGCAGGCAAGCACTTGCTGGATGCGACCAGCGGCAATACCGGCATCGCCTATGCCATGCTGGGCGCAGCCAAAGGCTTTCCGGTTACCCTGTGCATGCCGTCCAACGTCTCGCCCGAACGGAAGCGAATCCTTTCCGCCTATGGGGCGAACATCGTGTGGACGGACCCGGCGGACGGGTCCGACGGCGCCATCTTGAAAGCGCGTGAACTGGCTCAGGATAAAACCAGGTATTATTACGCCGATCAGTACGGCAACCAGGCCAATTGGAAGGCACACTATAAAGGTACGGCGAACGAGATTTGGCAGCAGACCGAGGGAAGGATCACCCATTTCCTGGCAGGACTGGGCACCAGCGGAACGTTCATGGGCACCACCCGACGCCTGAAGGAGCTGAATCCGAACATCGAGTGCATTGCCATGCAGCCTGATTCTCCGTTCCATGGGCTGGAAGGGTTGAAGTATATGGCCACCGCGATTGTGCCTCCTATTTATGATGCCGGTGTGGCAGATCGCCATGTGGAGCAGTCAACCGAAGGAGCCTACGAAATGGCCAAGCGTTTGGGCCGGTCAGAGGGCTTGTTGTTGGGCATCTCCGCGGCTGCTGCGGTGGCAGCTAGTTTGCGGGTCGGCGAAGAAGAAGCCGCCGCAGGCAGAGACGCGGTGATCGTGACCATTTTGTGTGATTCGGCTGACAAGTACTTGAGTGAACGATTTTGGGAACAATAATGACCAGTTCGGTGCTGAGGATTTGTGATCCGGTTTACAGCCAGCTGCGTGAGCACGGCGAAGAGACCTATCCCCATGAATGTTGCGGAGTGTTGCTGGGGAAGGCTCTGGATGGCGCCAATGAAGTCGAACTCGCTGTCCGAGCTGGCAACACGCGGACCGATTCCGCACATAACCGGTACCACATTGCGCCCCAGGAACTAATTGCCATTCAGCGACAGGCGCGGGAGCGCAGCTTGGACATAGTCGGTTTCTACCATTCACATCCCGACCATCCTGCGCGCTGGTCGTCCACCGATCTCAATGAAGCGCACTGGCTGGGTTGCTCCTACGTGATTACCAGCGTCGAAAAGGGCAAAGCCGAGCAGACCAACTCGTTTTTTCTCGCCGGAACGGGCGAAGACGACAAGCGGTTTGAAAACGAAGAAATAGCGTTGTGGCACGAACGCTGTTGACCGTCGGCCCCGTAGTCCCCAAGCCGGTCCCCGACACCCAATCAGATCCGAGAAGAGAGAGAGTTGCACGAATGAAGATTCACATCCCTACCCCCTTGCGTCAGTTCGCGGCCAAACAAGCCACGGTGACGGTAGAGGCCGCGACCGTTGGCCAGGCGCTGGATGAACTAACCGTTAGCCATCCGGACCTGAAGAAGCATCTGTATTCAGAGGATGGCAAGCTCCGCGCTTTCGTGAACGTTTACCTGAACGACGAAGATATCCGCTATTTGAGCGAGAAAGAGAATACGGCAGTCAAAGACAGCGATAGCTTGTCAATCATCCCATCGATTGCCGGAGGAGTAGACATGGCAACCCTGACCGAAGTCCCCGCGGTGGCACTGCCGTCGCTCAACAACGACGAAATCGCACGTTATTCCCGCCACCTGATTCTGCCCGAAGTGGGCATGGAAGGGCAGCAGAAGCTCAAAGCAGCCAGGGTCCTTTGTGTGGGTACCGGCGGTTTGGGTTCGCCCCTTGCCTTCTACCTGGCTGCGGCCGGAGTGGGTACCCTGGGGCTGGTCGATTTCGACGTCGTCGACTCGAGCAACCTGCAGCGGCAAATCATTCACAGCACCAAGGATGTAGGGCGGCCCAAGCTCGACTCGGCAGAAGAAAAGCTCAAAGCCCTGAATCCGCACATGAATATCGTGAAATACAACACCATGTTGTTGAGTTCCAATGCCTTGGAGATATTCAAGGATTTCGACATCGTAGCCGATGGCACTGACAATTTTCCCACCCGCTACCTGGTCAATGACGCTTGCGTGTTGAGCGGAAAGCCCAACGTGTACGGTTCGATTTTCCGCTTCGAAGGACAGTCCAGCGTGTTCGCCACGGAGCAGGGACCTTGCTACCGCTGCCTGTATCCCGAGCCACCCCCACCGGGGCTGGTTCCTTCCTGCGCCGAAGGGGGGGTGCTCGGCATACTTCCCGGGTTGGTGGGTATTATCCAGGCGACCGAGGTCATTAAGTTGATCCTCGGTGTCGGTGATCCGCTGATCGGGCGCCTGCTGTTGGTGGATTCGCTTGGCATGCGCTTCCGTGAGCTGAAGTTGCGCAAGAACCCGGATTGCCCGGTATGCGGCACCCATCCGACCGTAACCCAGCTCATCGACTATGAGCAGTTTTGTGGAATCGAGCCACCGCCGGCCAAAGATGCCGTACATGTCAATGGTATCGAGCAGATCGACGTCACTGCGTTCAAGCAGCAGCAGGACGCGGGAAGGAATTACTTCCTGCTTGACGTCCGCGAACCACATGAATTCAAGATTGCGGAGATCGGTGGGTATCTCATTCCCCTGGGCGATCTGCAGAAGCGGGTAGGGGAACTGGATCGCGAGCGGGAGATAGTCGCTCATTGCAAGATGGGGGGCCGCAGCCAGAAGGCGGCTGAATTCCTGCAGCAAGCCGGTTTTAAAGTAAAGAACCTGGCCGGCGGAATCCAGGCCTGGAGCGAGCAAATCGATCCCAGAGTACCCAAATACTAAGGGTTACCGAAGCACAGGAAGTCGGAAATCGGTCCATTCCCGAAGCCGCTCTTGAGGTGGCTTCGGGATTTCTTTTTGCCCCGAAGCATATGCCATCGGTATACTCCGGTGGTTGCTTGGAGTCTCATGGATTTAGCTCTCATCCGCATTCTATTTATTGTCGTTCTTACCGCTGCGTGTTTCTTTTTTCGCCCCTTCGGTTTAGAGGCCTGGACCTCGGCGATCCTGGGCGCGGTCGCTGCAGCCGCGGTGATCGTCTTTGAGTTGCGCGTCCGGGCGCTGAGTATCAAGCGTCTGCTGGGCGCGGTGCTGGGCAGCGTGTTGGGGATTGCAGGGGCGGCATTGTTCGGTATGGTGCTGGGTGGAAGCCTGCCTCCGGGGGGAACCCGGGCTTTACTGCAGCTATTTGTGCTCATGCTGATGTCGTATATCGGCCTCATGGTGGGGGCGAGCAAGGGCGACTTGCTGAACTTTACCGGAGGCCTGGCCGAACTCTTTGCCGGCGAACGAGCGGCGGGCGGTAAGCGTAGCCTCAAAATCCTCGACACCAGTGCCATCATCGATGGCCGCATAGCAGATGTGGTGGACACCGGATTCCTGGAGGGAACGCTGCTGGTGCCCGAGTTTGTGTTGCGCGAGCTGCAGACGGTCGCTGATTCCTCCGATAATTCCCGCCGCCAGCGTGGGCGCAGAGGTCTGGATATTTTGCAGAAGATGCAGGCTAACCCCTTACTCTCCGTACAGATCATTGAAGACGACTTTCCCCAGCTGCGCGAAGTAGATCTGAAATTGATCGAGCTGGCAAAGAAAATGGCCGCTCCCATCGTGACCAATGACTTCAATCTGAGCAAGGTGGCCCAATTGCACCACGTCCACGTGCTGAACCTGAACGACCTGGCTAATTCCTTGAAGCCGCTGGTCTTGCCTGGCGAAAAGATGAACATACTGGTTCTGAAAGAGGGCAAGGAATACAACCAGGGTGTCGGTTACCTGGACGATGGGACCATGGTGGTGGTCGACCATGCGCGGCGCATGATTGGGCGCGCCGTAGAAATTACGGTGACCAGTGTCTTGCAGACGGCATCGGGAAAAATGATTTTTGGCAAACTCGAGGATGCCGGCCTCAAGCCGGAGCAGGTGCGTACCGTTACCGAACTCTCGAATTAACTTCAGAAGCCCTTTATTTCAATGAAAATACGCCCGTCGGTCACCGGAAACGCAGAAACCCATTTGACAGGCTGAATCGGGCGGGTACAATCTTGCCGAGAAGCACACGTTTCACCAACCAGACCCCCAGATGGACACCGCCTGCAAACACCCCAAAGTGCGCGTCGTAGCGCGTGAAGAGGACGTCGAATATGTTGAATGTCTGGACTGTGGCCAGGTATTCGACTCACACGAGTATCGAGACATGGAAATCGAGGAAGAAGTGTTGCGCGAACCGGAAGAAGACATCCGGTAAACGCAGCCCCCAGTCGCAGCGACCAATCTCCTCAGGGTCAAACGAGTCTATGTAAGTCCCGACGGGACAACTTCATCAGACCCGAAGCCCATGGTCTGCGATCGCAGGCCAGGAATCTCAATGCGACCTGGGTTTCTCCCGGAAGCGAATCAAGCCCCGTAAATATTGGTTTCAATGAAGCGATTGCGAAACTTCCCCTTAGCGTCGTAGTAGGCCAGAAATTCCTGATATTTCGCCATTTCCGGATAGAGGGGCTTGATCCGCGAAGCGTTCATGGCAAACAGCTTGCCCCAATGCGGACGGGCGTCAAAAGGCGCTAACTTCTCTTCAATCATCGGTAGCACGGCCTTCACCGCCGGCCACTCCGGCTTCCAGGTGAAGTGAATGGCCATCGACGGTCGTTGATAGGCAGTGCTCATCCACAAATCATCTGCGTCGATGGTCCTCAACTCCGTGATAAACAGATGGGGAGTCACGTGCTCTCTAAGTTGCTCCACGGCCAGTATGGCCTGGTAACCCTTTTCCCGGGGAATGAGGTATTCGGATTGCAATTCCGCGCCGCTGCTGGGGGTGGCGCCGATGCGAAAGTGGGGCAGCCGTTCGTACCAGGGTCCGGGAATGCCCAGTTGTTCGGTACAACTTTCGGCGGAGTGCCCGGCCAACGGGTGCAGCTTTTGCGTGGCCAGCGTGGCGCCGAACAACTCGGGCTCGAAGTGCGGTGCGCTGTCCGTGGACAGGCGCCGTTTCACCCACACCTGGCTAATGCGGTGATTCTGCCAGTCGGTGAACAGGCTCACGCTGTAGGCACTGGCAAAGATTTCGTCCAGGTGGCCTTCCAATACATTCATCGACAAGTTCTGATAGACGACTTGCGCAACCTTATAGGTAGGTTGCACATCGAGCGTGACCTTGGTCAAGATTCCGATCGCGCCCAGGTTCACCACCGCCCCGTGGAAGCGATCCCCATCCCGCTCCCGGGACAAAGTCAGCAACTCACCCTCGGCCGTCACTAGTTCCAGACCTGACACGGGTGTGGCCAGATTGCCATTCTTGATGCCCGAACCATGGGTGGCCGTAGCGATAGCGCCGGGGATCGAAATATGCGGCAACGAGGCTAGATTGGGCAGGGCATAACCCTGGCTCTCAAGATAGGGAGCCAGTTCGCTATAGGTTACCCCTGCTCCGACGGTCACCGTGCGCGTCTCCCGGTTCAGATTCATCTGGTTGAGGTGGGCCAGCGAGATCTGGCTTTCAGTGCTGTCGGCGATTCCATTGAACGAGTGGCGGGCGCCCAAAGCCCGTATCTTCTTTGTCCGCTTGACCACCTCCTGCACTTCCTCAACTGTCTGAGGCTCATACAGTTGGCGAGTGCTGTAGGTGTAATTCCCTGACCAGTTTGTCCGCGGCGCAGTTGGCTGCTCGCCCGACCCAAAGGGCGACAAAATCGTGCCGGCAAGGAAAACGCCGGATGTTTTCAAAAATTCTCTCTTGTCCATAGGGATGTTCGCTCGGTGCTCGCTCCTGTTTGACTGTCCTCGGGAAGGATACCAGTGACTCGATTGCCGATGACAGAGCAGTTAATTTGCGGGTGTTACCCACGCCTTTCTTCCCGGAAGTTACAAGCAAGAAGTTTCCTGCTGTTAAAAGTCGAACACTGTTACTAAATCCCACATAAGGGTAATAACAATGTGTCAAAAGCGAAGGTATTCTCCAGCAGTTGACGCTAACTGGCACAGCTCATGACTACAGGTGCGCCAACAAGGCCACTGCGATGTATTACTGCCTTCTTTGTCAGCCGGGTGTTTCTTTAGATCACACGGGCGAACTAAAACGTAGAAATTGGAGCTTCAAAACCCATGACGCACTTTCCCATCGTAGCTCTTAGGCGCCGTTTGAATTCCAGACAGATATCTCTTGGCCGATTGGTGCCAGTGCTGTTGAGCGCTCTCGCGTTGGTGACTACCGCTCCTGCGGCATGGGCGGCGTTGACGCCCACGACTACCACCCTGCTAACCGCGCCCGATAACCCCAACAGCGGGGCTGTTATCACCTTGACGGCGCAGGTGTTGGCCACGGAGTACACCGTTGCCGGTGGAACTGTGAGCTTCACTGATACCTATAACGGGGTCAGCGAAGTCCTGGGGACGGTTCAGGTTCAATCCACCAATGGCAATGCCGGCACAGCAATTCTTGAGACAGAAGTCGGCGGAGTGGGAACCCACCAGTTCCAGGCCATCTATAGCGGTACTTCTTTCTTTGCCACCAGCTCTTCTCCTGCGCAGTCTGTCCCTTTTGCCATTCCCTATGCGTCCGCGACCGCGCTGACAACTACGGGTACCGCCCCCGGACCTTACTCCTTTAAGGGAACCGTATCTGCCTTTGGTCCTTCGGCGCCGACGGGAAACGTCACCTTCACTGACACCACCTCAAATTTTGTTCTGGGTACCGCGCCGCTCAATCCCGCGACCCTGCAGAACGGTTTCACGGCTCCGACGAGTTATCCCATCACCGGGATGAACAACGGGCAGACCGGAAGCACCAACGGCCCGGCGGAAGGCGACTTCAACGGTGATGGCCGGCCGGATTTTGCCGTCCCCACCAACACCGGTCCGATCGTCATCCTGCTGGGCAAGGGTGATGGTACGTTTACCAACGGTACGTCGCTTACGCCCCCCTCTCCTTTTGAGCCTACCGCTGTGGTGGTGGGAGACTTCAACCAGGATGGCAAGCAGGACCTGGCCGTACTCAGCGCATCGGGGCCTGGCTCTGTCGGCAGCATCAATGTCTACCTCGGCAACGGGGATGGAACCTTCCAGGCTCCCAAGAACGTCCCGGTGGCGGCTATCGGGAGCGGGCCCACAGCGTCCAGACTGCTGGCCACGGGTGACTTCAACCGTGACGGCGTGGCCGATCTGGTGGCCACCAATGCCGCTCTGAACCAGGTTGCAGTTCTCATCGGAAACGGCGATGGGACATTCCAAAAGGCAGTGCCGTATACGGTTGGCAATGCGCCCTGGAATGTCGTGGTCGGGGATATCAACCAGGATGGATTTCTAGATCTTGCAGTGGCCTCGGACGCTACCGGTTCGGCCAGCATCCTGTTAGGCAACGGCGATGGAACATTCCAGACATTTATCCCCGTCAACCTCGGCTCAAGCCAGGTAGGTTCGGTTGCGCTGGGTGACTTTAATCACGACGGATGGCCGGACCTGGCAACTACCAGCGCTCCGGATAACCAAATCTATATTTCGATTAACCTGAAGACAGCGTCCCCCACCTTCGCGGCCCCAGTCAAGTACGCCATGAATGCTGGTCCGTACTATCTGACCATTGGAGACTTCAATCGCGACGGCAACCCGGACATTATCTCCGCCAATGGCAGTACCAGTGTCGGCGTATTGCTGGGTACCGCCACGGGTACCTTTCAGCCGGCCACCTATTACAGTTTGGGAACGGCTTCAATTTTCGCCACCGCAGGAGATATCAATGGCGACGATCGGGTCGATATAACCGCTATCACCGGCAACGGCCTGAGTGTGCTTTTGTCCGGCCAATCAGAGTCGGCATCGATCAGCAACATCACTATCAATGGATGCACGACGTCACCGCAAAACGTGGTCGCCAGCTATGCCGGCGACACTAACTATGGGTCAAGCGCATCGGCGCCGCAAACCTTCACTGGGAATGCCCAGGCGACGAAGCTCGTCCTGACCGTTACACCGGCCAACAATTTTGTGGGCCAGCAAGTCCTGTTGCAGGCGACACTTACCCCGTCGGCATACGGTTCCCAGTCCACCAACGGGGAATTGGTCACTTTCAAGAACGGCGCGACGGTGATCGGTACAGCTCCTCTTTCCAGCGGAGTCGCAGTGCTCAATACGAGCTTTCCGTTCGCGGCTTCAGAAAGCTTTACGGCAACCTACGGGGGTGACTGCGCGTTTACCGGCAGCACCAGCAACACGGTAGCCGGGTCTACCTTGAACCCGTCGGTCCTGACCTGGAATACCCCGGCGCCCATTACCTACCCCACTCCGCTGAGCAGCTTA
>Ga0210391_10002459_pt1 | contig 16097 bp, 14 predicted proteins | sample IncBWC12OmetaG_FD_160573 | JGI IMG/M metagenome (GOLD analysis project Ga0210391, IMG submission 160573) | Forest soil microbial communities from Barre Woods Harvard Forest LTER site, Petersham, Massachusetts, United States - Inc-BW-C-12-O ... | reverse complement strand
ACGACGACCGCAACGTTCCTTTCGCGGAGACCGTTGATCTTGCCGAGGCATTGCGAAAACAGGGCGTCGAGTTCGAACAACTGGTTTTTCCCGATGAGATTCATGATTTTCTTTTGCATCGAACCTGGCTTGCCGCGTATCACGCGACGATCGAGTTCTTTGACAAGCATTTCAAATCACCGGAGAAATGACGCCGGCAGGGGCGCCTGCCATGAATAATTTTCTAAGATTGTTCGGCTGCTGCCTGCTCTTAGCGGCGGTTCCGTGCGCAGCGCGCGACAACGCAGACCGCATCGTGCTATTCCCCAAACTAAGCGTCGGCCAGACTTTCCGCTATCAGATTGGCTACAGCTCGAAAACGAACATGACGACCGAGAGCACGGTCGCCGTACCCATGGCGCCGACGGGAGTCCAAAATGATCAAACTCTTCTTCTGCTTGTTGAAGTGGAAGACTTACGGATCGATGCTGGCAGAGCAGTGGCGCGGTTGCGAACGCGAATTCTCGATCCGGATGCCGCCGCGACCAATGCAACGGCTTCTGACGCCGCAAAATCCAGCAAGCCCGAAAAAATGGTGGAATTTATTCTTCACGCCGACGGTCAAGCGACCGATATCGAAGGACTGGATAAGCTTTCAGCAGACGAGCAGACCATCTGGAAAGAATGGGTATCGCGATTTGGCGGCGGCGCCGCGTATCCCGAGAGGGGCATAAAGCCGGGCGAGAAGTGGAAGGCAGAGGAGCCGATTCAGAATGCGCTGCTATCCGGACTTTCCTGGGATAAAGAATCAGAATACGTTAACAACGCGCCCTGCGGGGCGATGCGGCGCACGCCTCAGGGCGATCTCGCGGCCGGAGAGCAACCTCAGGAAAACTGCGCGGTGATTTTGACGACCGCGCTTCTCAAACAAAAATCTTCGCAAAAGGAAGCCACGCCCGAGGATTACAAGTTGCACGACCTGCGCACCATGGGCCTCGCCACAGGCAAGAACGAGACCATCACTTACATTTCGCTGAAAACCGGACTGGTCGTGCGCGCGACGGACGATGCCAAGCAATCGATGAACGTCATCGTTGCGAAAACCGATGGCACAAATCGAGTTCACTACATGATCGATGCGGAGAGCCACGCGCAAGTAATGCTGCTTGTGGAGACTCCCACCAATCGTCCCTGACGTGTGATCGAATATTTCTTCCAATATTTATTCCGAGGAAAACCGCCATGCCGGAAAGCACTTTAATCGAGCTGCTCTATGGAAAAGGCGCGCACGCAAATCCTGTAGCATGCGTCGAAGACCTTTCCGCGGAATTGGCGGGCCGCCATGCGCAGAATCTTCCGCACTCTGTCTGGCAAATTGTGTGGCACATGAATTTCTGGACGAATTACGAACTTCGCAGAATTCGCGGCGAACAACCGCGCTACCCGGTCCACGCGGCGGAGAGTTGGCCTCCTGGCGCTCCCCCTGGCGAAGCCGAATGGAAGAAAGAAGTCGCGCGATTCGCGGAACTAATTGGCATTCTTGCCGCGATGGCGGAAGGCGATACGAACGAACTGAGCCGCGAAGTTCCCGCGATGCACCCCAAGCAAGAAACACGCACTTCCACCGTGCTCGCCATCCTCTGGCAAACTTTGGCCCACAATAGCTACCACGTTGGGCAAATTGCTCTAGTGCGGCGCGCGCTGGGAGCCTGGCCGCCCAGAGATGGCGGAGACAGTTGGTAATCGCCGCCCGCAAACCTCTACGCCCTAGAAATCCTGTCCTCAAATACTCCGAATTGCATCGAGGAGTATAATAAAGGTTTCGGCAGTGGCCGAAATTCGTGCCGGGAGACCCCTTCCATGAACTTCAAGCTGCGCAGCAACTATCAGCCACGCGGTGACCAGCCCGCGGCCATCGAACAGCTCTCTCGCGGTATTGAAGGCGGCGAGAAGCATCAGGTGCTCCTCGGTGTAACGGGCTCCGGCAAAACATTTACAGTCGCCAAGTTGATCGAAGCTTTCAATCGGCCCGCGCTCGTTCTCGCGCACAACAAAACGCTCGCCGCGCAGCTTTATCACGAGTTCAAATCGTTTTTCCCCGAAAACGCCGTTGAATATTTCGTCAGCTACTACGATTTTTATCAGCCTGAAGCCTACGTTCCTTCCGCCGACATTTACATCGACAAGGAAGCCACCATCAACGACGAACTGGACAAACTGCGCATGAGTGCGACACGCTCGCTCTTCGAACGCCGCGACGTCATCATCGTCGCTTCCGTTTCGTGCATCTACGGCATCGGCTCACCGGAAGCGTATTACGGCATGCTTATTACACTTGAAAAAGGCCAGCACACTTCGCGCGAAGCGCTGCTCCGCAAGCTCGTGGATATTCAGTACGAACGCTCTGAGGATTTGCGCCGCGGTACGTTTCGCGTTCGCGGAGACATCATCGAGATTTATCCGCCGTATCAGGACGACGGATTCCGTTTTGAGATGTGGGGTGAACAGATCGACGCGATCCGGCAGATTGACACGCTTACGGGCGAGGTCAAGACCGGACAGGAAGATTTGCAGCGCGTTACGATTTTTCCGAAGACGCACTACGTGATGCCGCAGGAACAGCGCGACCGCGCCATCATCACCATCCAGGAAGAGCTGTGGTGGTGGAAGAAAGAGCTCGAGAAACAGGGAAAGTTTGTCGAGGCACAGCGCGTTGTCCAGCGGACCATGTTTGACATCGAGATGATGCGCACGATCGGTTATTGCCACGGCGTTGAGAATTATTCGCGGCACCTCAGCGGGCGCTTGCCGGGCGAAGCTCCGCCGACGTTGCTCGATTATGTGCCGCAGGATTTTTTGATGTTCATCGATGAATCGCATCAGTCTGTGGGGCAGGTGCGCGGCATGTTCAATGGAGACCGCGCGCGCAAACAAACGCTCGTCGATTACGGGTTCCGCATGCCTTCTGCGCTGGATAACCGGCCGCTAACTTTCGAAGAGTTTGAGCACCGCTTGAATCAAGTGATCTACGTTTCTGCGACGCCCGGCCCATACGAGCTTACGAAGTCCGGTGGAGTTGTGGTCGAGCAAGTCATTCGTCCAACAGGATTGGTTGATCCGCAAGTGGAGATTCGTCCGGTAAAGGGCCAGGTGGACGATCTGCTGGAAGAAATTCGCAAACGCGCGGAGAAGAACGAACGCGTTCTGGTGACCACGCTCACCAAACGCATGGCGGAAGATTTGTCAGAATATTTTACGGAAGTTGGCGTGCGCTGCCGTTATCTCCACTCCGAAGTGGAAACTTTGGATCGTATTAAAATATTGCGCGATTTGCGGCGCGGCGAATTCGACGTACTGATCGGCATCAACCTTTTGCGCGAAGGATTGGATTTGCCAGAAGTGTCGATGGTGGCCATCCTTGATGCCGACAAAGAAGGCTACCTGCGGAGCGCGACGTCGCTGATTCAAACTATGGGCCGCTGTGCCCGCCACGTCGAAGGCCGAGCGATTCTATACGCCGACCGGCGCACCGGTTCGATGAATCAAGCCATTGACGAAACCAATCGCCGCCGCAGCAAGCAGCTTGAGTACAACAAAGAAAATAACATCACACCCATGTCCATCATCAAGTCCGTGGACATGGACCTCGCTCGCATCGTCGAAGCCGACTACGTGACAATCCCCGCGGACGACACTGAACTTGACACCGCGACTTCGAAGATTAAAAACGAGCAGCAACTCGCCGAGATGTTGCAACAGCTCGAAACCCAAATGCGCGAAGCCGCGAAAAAGTTTGAATTTGAACGCGCCGCGCAATTGCGCGACCGCATCCGCACGTTGAAGCAGCGCGACATGACCGGCCTATTCGCAATCGAAAGCGCGCCCGCCCCCACCGCCGAACCAGCGAGCTAACGGGCCCATCAGCGTTGCTTGGCGGCGCTACTGAACGGGGTCGCTAAACCACACCACGCTTCAATTCTTCCAGGGAATAAAACGTACCGCGCCACGTCACTCCGCCCTGCCACAGCGTTACGGCAACGGAGCGGACGATCATGTAGCAAAACAGAAGGGCGCCAATCGGATGCGTCAGCGCGTACAGCGGCGAGACCCTGTTCACCACATCTACGCTGCAATGCATGGCCAGCGCCACCACCACGGCAACCGCCGAAAAAATGCGAATCCATCCGTGCCCGGCAAAAACTGTAAAGAAGGGAACTACGTTGAGCAGGATCATTCCCATTAGGGCAACCGCCGCAAACGCCAGGTTGTAACCAAAAGCTGCGAAAAAATTCTTCGTTACCCCGCGAATCACGTTTCCTGCTCCCGCATGCCAGCGCACCGTTACAAATTCCTGCGCGATCGCTACGCAAGAGCGGTAGCCGGACTGCTTCACAAGTTTTCCCAACTTCATGTCGTCGACGATTTCCATCGCCAAACGCTTGTGCGTGCCAATGGCTTCGTAGGTGCTGCGCCGCAATAGCTGGAATGCGCCCACGCCAACGTAGGCGCGCGAATTCGGATTGCTCACGTTATGAGCGTCGGTTGCGAGATGAAACGCGAGGCCGAAAAATGTAATCAGCGTTTTTTCCCAAAAGCCGTGCATTTCCACATTGCATATTAGCGTGAGGTGATCAAGATTTTGTTGTTTCGCCAGTGTGACTGCGCGACGGATGATATCCGGCTTGAAACGCACGTCGGCGTCCGTAAATAAAAGCCACTCCCCTCTGCTTGCTTCAAATCCCTTTTGAAGAGCGTGTGTTTTTCCGAGCCAGCCACTTGGAATGTCGCAAATGTGGACGGCGCGAAATCGCGAATTCGCTGCCGCGAATTCATGGAGGATGCTTGCGGTAGCGTCCTGCGAACGGTCATCGACGGCAATGATTTCCAGATGTGGGTAGTCGAGCGCGGCTAAAGTTGCGAGCGCTGCAGGCAGTTTTTCTTCTTCATCCCTCGCGGCGAAAATCAGCGAAATGCTCGGACACACTTCATCTTCAGCGGAGGCGAAACGCTTAATCCAGGGAAGCTTCGTTGCGCCATAGGCGGCCCGGAGGCCGTGGAACACCCAAAAAGCGGCAACCAGCGAGGAAAAAACGAGTCCAAAAGTGTGCATCAAAATTAGTATCGAGTGACAAGCTCAGGTTATCCTAGCATGTAATGGCGGGGACACTTTCGATCATCGGTGCAGGGCGTGTAGGCCGCGCGCTGGGACGGCGCCTGCGCGACTTGGGCTGGAAGATCGGCGCGGTAGTGGCCAGCAGCGAGCCCAGCGCACGCAAAGCGGTGCGCTCTATCGGCGCCGGGCGCGCCCATGCGTTCCTGACGCGGCAAGTGCTAGCGGCACAAGTCATCCTGATTACCACGCAGGACCACAGCCTCGCCACGATTGCGGTAGAGTTGGCGCGCATCGGAGCTGAGGAATTGCGCGGCAAAATCGTGCTGCACACCAGCGGGGCTTTGAGTTCGGACGTCCTTGATCCCGTGAGGCGGTGCGGTGCGGCGGTTGGGTCGATGCATCCTCTGCAGACGTTCAGCGGAGTTGGAGTGCCACCGCTGGAGGGCAGAGTCTTTACGATCGAGGGGGATGTTGTTGCAGTGCGCATGGCCCGGCAGATGGCGCGCGCGCTTGGCGCCGTTCCCGTGCAGATTGAGAGCTGGAAAAAGCCGCTCTATCACGCGGCGGGAGCGTTGGCCGCTGGGAATGTTCTTGCGTTGATGGAAGCGGCCACGCGGCTGATGACAGCGGCTGGAATGAAACGCCGCGAGGCGGTGCGGGCGTTGCTTCCGTTGACGCGGCAGGTGCTGGAAAATTTTGAACGCCTTGGTCCACGCGCGGCTTGGACTGGGCCGCTTTCACGTGGTGATTATGGAGTGGTGGCCGTGCATACAGAGGCAATGAAGGATATGCCGCCGGAATTCGCGCGGGCCTATAAAGAAGTGAATCGACTGGCTGCCGTGGTTTTGGCTCAGGATTCCGCGGCGATGCTGGCGGAATTGGAAAAGTGGCTGTGAACTAGAAAATCAGATTGAAAGCAACGGGGGACAAGCGTGAAGCAACTGCAGATTGCGATTGAGAGCACGACGCTGGCGAACGGATTGAAAGTGGTCATCGCGCCAGACACGACTGCGCCGGTGGTGACCGTCGGCGTGTATTACAAGATCGGATTTCGGCTGGAGCCGCGAGGGCGCAGCGGATTCGCCCACCTCTTCGAGCACATGATGTTTCAAGGCTCTGCGAACGCGCCCAAGATGCAGCACATCAAGCTCATCAATTCGAGCGGGGGAGTGCTCAACGGGTCGACGCATTACGACGTGACGAATTACTACGAGGCTGTGCCGTCAAACGCGCTCGAACGGGTGCTCTGGCTTGAGGCGGACCGCATGCGAGCGTTGAAAGTCGACGATGAAAATTTGCGGAATCAGCGCGACGTGGTGAAAGAGGAAGTGCGCGTGAACGTTTTGAATCAGCCGTACGGAGGGTTCCCGTGGTTGGATTTGCCGCCGGTGGCCTTTCGCAACTGGGCGAACTCCCACAATTTTTACGGGGACTTTAACGATCTCGATGCGGCGGATCTTGCAGACGTGCAGGCTTTCTTTAAAACCTACTACGTGCCTAACAACGCGGTGTTGCTGATGCTTGGCGACGTAAAACCCGAGGAAGGATTTGCCCTGGCGAAAAAATTGTACGCCGATATTCCCGCTGGGCCGCCGCCGCCGTTTGCGGATCCCACGGAGCCTGAGCAAGCGGAGGAGCGGCGCGGTCACGTTGAGGAAAAATTCGGAACGCTGCCTGCAATGGCCATCGGTTACGTCGTGCCAAAGCGGCGAACTACCGACTGGTGTGCCATGGCCCTGCTCGACCAAGCGCTGCATGGCGGGCGCGCGGGAAAACTGTATCGCGAACTCGTTCTCGAAAAACAGGTCGCGGTCGAACTCGACGGCGGCATCGACGATATTTTCGGTTACAACGGACCGACGCAGATGGTCACGCGCATATTGCACAAGCCGGAGTATTCGAGCGAACAGGCGCTGGCCGCGTTCGATGAGGTGATTCGCGAAATTCAGGAGAAGGGCATCAGCGAAGACGAGCTCGCCCAACTAAAAGTGAAATGGCAATCGGATTACTTCTCGCTGCTCGAGAGCGGGCACGGGGGCATGCCGCGTTATGGCTTGATGCATTTGCTGGCGTGCTTCACGCTGTTTGATGGCGAGCCGCAACTTGTGAATACCGTCCTCGATGGTTTTCTCTCCGTGAAGCGCGAAGACATTCTGGCAGCCGCGAAGAAATATTTGCGCAACGAAAAACGCGCGATTGTGTTTCGGATTCCCGCCGCAGTGGGCGCAGACAAGAAAGAGGCAGCATAATGGCGACCCGCGCGGTGGAAGTAAACGATGCAGTGCCGGCGTTGTCCGCCGAACGACAAGTCACCTGGCCGAATCGCAAACGGGCGCGGCTCTCGAACGGACTCGAAGTCGTTCTCGTGGAATCGCACACGATTCCGAAATTTCATGGCGACCTCTATTTCCGCTCCGGTAATGTGGCGGCGATCGGTCGCGGTCCGGGGCTCGCGGAAATGACGGCCACCGTAGCGCGAACGGGCACAACCAAGCGCGCAAGTAGACAGATCGAAGAAGATCTGCGACGCATTGGCGCCGATCTTGGAATGAGCGCAGGTTCGGACACGAGCTCGCTCTCGTTTGCGGGGCTCTCCGAGTTTGCCGAGCCGCTGCTCGGCATGGTCGATGAACTGGCGCGCGACGCGGCGTTTCCCGAAGCCGAGTTTGAACGCGAGCGGCGGCAAAAGCTCGAAGAGGTCAAGCTGAGCCGGACGGAGCCGGGATTCCTGGCAGGAGAGCGGCTACGAAAAGTTCTGTTTGGCGCTCATCCTTACGCGCAGGTTTCGCCAAGCGAAGAGCAAGTTGCGGCCTACAAGCGCGACGATCTTCTTTCTGTCTACCGCGACTTTTACACGCCTGAGAATGGTTTGCTTTTGCTCGTCGGTGATTTTCAGCCAGATGCAATGCTGAAAGCCGCTGAAAAAGTTTTCGGTGCATGGCAAGGGAAAAAGCCTGCGACGAAAACATTCGCCGCTCCGGCAAACCCACGCGGGCGGCGCATTTATCTTGTGCATTTGCCCGGAGCGGTGCAAACGCAGATTCTTGCGGGTTGCCACGCGATCACGCGGAAGCATCCGGATTGGGTGAAGCTCGGTCTGACAAATAGCCTGTATGGCGGCGCGTTCAATTCGCGGTTGGTCATGAATATTCGCGAAGACAAAGGCTACACGTACAGTCCGCGGAGCGGAGTCACTGCATTGCGAGAGCACGGATACTTTTCCGTTTCGGCCGCGGTGCGCAACGATGTCGTCGCTGCGTCGCTCACGGAAATCTTCTACGAGATGGATAAGTTGCGCTCCGTCCCTGTTCCCGAAGCCGAGCTTGCTGACGCGCAGAACTATTTGAGCGGCATTTTTTCCATGGGACTCGCGACACAGAACGGATTGCTCTCGCAGATCGCTGTCGTGGCGCTGAACGACTTGCCGGACGATTATCTCGAGACCTACCGCGCGAAAGTACGCGCGCTCACTCCCGTCGACTTGATCGAAACGGCGCGCAAATATCTCGACTCCGCGAACATGCAAATCGTCGTGGTCGGCGACCGCGCGCAAATCGAATCGCAAGCCGCGCTCTTCGGCGAACTCGAAGTCTTCGACGCCCAAGGCAAGAAGCTGGGCTAAGCTTCCAAATATTTATAATTATTGGTTTATAAACATAATTTGTGTATTATCATGCCGTTATGTTGCGGCATTGCTTTGCACGAATCGCTCTCCTTTTCGTCGCATTTTGCGCAGTTGCGCCGAGTCTGCTTGCGAATAAGAAGCCGCCGGAATCGCCGGTCAATCTGAATACGGCCACTTCGGAACAGTTGCAACAGGTGCCGGGGATTGGGCCGGTTACCGCCGACAAAATTTTGCAGATGCGCAAATCATACGGTGCGTTTAAGAGTATCGACGATTTGCGCGCTGTTCGTGGGATCGGGCCGAAGCGCCTTGAAAAAATGCGCAAGTATCTCACCGTCGGAAAGGCGGCGTCGCAGAGCAAACCTGCATCTGCCTCTAAACCCGTAACTCCAACTAAGCCCGCAGTTCAGCCAAAGCCTTCCGCTGTTCCCGTAGAACCACCTGACCCTTCGTTGTAGCTTGCGTGCGTGGCACCGACAAGAAAAAGCAGATTCCTCGCTTCGCTCGGAATGACATTTTTAATTTGGTGCATGGGACTAGTCATCAGAGGACTTGGTGCGTGAGCTTGGACTGCTCGATACGGAGCGGGACTTGGTCGGCGATGCGGATACCGTAGCCTTCCAGGGCTACTACCTTTTTTGGATGATTGGTTAGGACGCGGATATCTTTTAGGCCGAGGTCGATCAGGATTTGCGCGCCGATGCCGCTTTCGTGCTGGACCATGCGTTGGCGAGCGGGCTCGCGATCGAGTTGGCCGCGTTTGTGAAAATGGATTTGGGGGAGCGCGCCGACTTCGTTCGTGGTTTCGACGCTGAAGCCGCGGCCAGTGTGATGGAGATAGAGGAAAACGCCGCGGTCTTCCTTGGCGATGGTGGCGAGCGAGCGAGAGACGAGTTCGCTGCAATCGCAGGCCGTCGAGCCGAAGACGTCGCCGGTCAGGCAGTGCGAATGCACGCGGACTAGCGCTGGCGTTTCGCCTTCGAGGTTGCCGCGGACTAGAGCGATGTGCTGGTCGTGGTCGACGTCGCTGGCGTAGGCGATTATGCGGAAATCGCCATAGCGCGTGGGCAGAACGGCTTCCGCGACGCGGCGGACGTAACGCTCGTGCTGCATACGGTAGCGAATGAGGTCCGCGACGGTCAGCATTTTTAGATTGTGTTGTTTGCAGAATTCGTGAAGCTGCGGCACGCGGGACATCGTGCCGTCTTCGTTCATGATTTCGCAGATGACGCCGCTGGCGTTGAGGCCGGCGATGCGGGAGAGGTCGACGCTGGCTTCCGTCTGGCCGGCGCGGACGAGGACGCCGCCGTTGCGGGCGCGAAGCGGGAACATGTGGCCCGGGCGGGCGAGATCCTGGGGGCGAATTTTGGGATCGATCGCGGTGAGGACGGTGATGGCGCGGTCGGAGGCGCTGATGCCGGTCGTGACGCCCACTTTCGCGTCGATGGCCTCGGTGAAGGCGGTGCCATGGACGCTCGTGTTGATCAGAGACATGAGCGGGAGGTGGAGTTCGTCGCAGCGTTGCTCGGTGAGAGCGAGGCAGATGAGGCCGCGGCCAAACTTGGACATGAAGTTGATAGCTTCGGGCGTGATTTTTTCGGCGGCCATTGTGAGGTCGCCTTCGTTTTCGCGGTCTTCGTCGTCGACCAGGACGATCATGCGGCCCTGGCGGATTTCTTCGACGGCTTCTTCGACGGTTGCGAAAATGGGTTCAGCGGGGGTCATGTGTGCCTCGAAGGGATAGTGTAGCCGAATGGTTGGTGCAGTGAGTAGTGGGTGGTGAGTAGTGAGTAGCGAGGAGGGGCGGTGCAAGGCTGGCATGGGAGAGCCCCCGCTTTTTTGTAAGCGTTGCGTCTAAAGGGTTTACCGGCGTGGGTGCCGTTTTGAAAATGATGCAAGGTGCGGCAGGGCCCCCACCCCCCGGGGTATACGGAAGATGTGAAGTAAATAATAGAGAAGGAAGGGTTTGCGGGCGTTCCTTCGTGCTCGATGTTTACTGGGTGTGGAAAAAGAGGGAAGTGATTGGGCGGTTGCGCGGCGCGGTGAAATTCGGCGATGGGGCTTCGTGCGGATTTTAACGCAGAGGTCGCAGAGGTTCACGGAGAAGAGGGACGAGAAGAGAGGAACGAAGGGATCGAGTCTTGGCGACGGGTGTGTGGCAATGCGGCAAGCATGTGGAATGGTAGTAGGTGATATTGTTAATGTCAATTACTGTTTTAGTACCGTTCGAACGGGCTGTGGAAAAAATGAGAGGGTAGGAACTGGAGTTCACTGACAGAACTTTGACAACAGTGAGCTTGTGGCGAGATGCAGGGGCCGGATGACGGACAAAATCTAAGGCGAACCCAGAGCGAGCCGGGAGCATCTTATGTTTGGGAGGGCAAAACGATGCCAAAACTAGCTATTTGGGTGGAAATGGAAGCGAAAGCGGGGAAAGAGCAGGAGGTGGCGGATTTTTTGAAGTCGGCGCAGGCGCTGGCGGAAAAGGAGCAGGGGACGATTACGTGGTACGCGATAAAGATGGGTGGGCCCAAGTTTGGAATTTTCGATACGTTTGCGGAGGAGAGCGGGCGCGAGGCGCATCTCAACGGGGAAATTGCGAAGGCGCTCTTTGGGAAGCGGCGGGAACTTTTGGCGAAGGATCCTCAGGTTCATAAGTTGGAGCTGCTGGCGGCGAAGGTGCCGGGAGTGGCAGGGACGAAGGCGCAGTCGGCGTAGCGGACTTTCGAAGTCTTGCCTGGGTTTCAGCAGCGAACCACGCCGCCAAAACGCATTGGTTCATGCTACATTTGTGGCATGGAACTTAAGGTGAAAATTCCGGAAGGAATTGCCGCTTTGGCGAAGGCTCGGGGAGTCCCCGTCGAGGAGTATGTTGAGGACCTTCTGACGCAGCAAGTGGGAAAAGGCGCTTCGGAAACTCAGCGTCCCAAGACTGCTGTGGAGATTCGGGCTTGGCTAGATTCGCTAGCACAGTTTTCGGAAAAGATTCCCGAATTGCCAGAGACGATAACCCGGGATTGGATTTACCAGGAACACGAGTAAATGGCAATTGCTTCGTGTCTCATCGATACGAACATACTGCTGCGACTTACTCGACGCAGCGATCCTCAACACAGTAGGGTTGATACAGCTCTCGCCGAACTCGCGGGGACAGGCACGACGCTCTTCTACACGCTTCAAAATATCGCAGAACTGTGGAATGCCATGACGCGACCTATCTCGCGCAATGGTTTCGGTCTGACGATAATCGAAGCTGAACGGGAAGTGCTTGCGATTGAGTCAGGAATGCGCTTACTGCCGGACCGCGAAGGCGTTTATCGCGAGTGGCGGCGAATCGTGGTTGAGAGCAGCGTGTCCGGAGTGCAAGTGCATGATGCGCGCCTCGCGGCACTTATGTATGTCCACAGGGTGAGCCACATCTTAACGCTAAATGCGGCAGACTTTAGCCGGTTCCAGGGCCTCACAGTATTACATCCAGACAATATCCAGATGTATTTGCGTCCTTAGACTGGATTTGAAGTTGCTGCGGCGCCCACCCTGGGGGTCACTTTTCGCATTTTTCCGCAATCGCGCAAGATTCAGACGTACGCACCGATTTGCGTGACCCGGCGGTCACGCCATGATTCTTCGCTGCGCTCAGGATGACTGCGTTTGGGCATTAGTGGGGCCAGTGGGGGAGGGGGCGTTGGCCTAGGAGGGCTTGGGCGGCCCAGTGGCCTAGGTAGACGGAGAGGGCTACGCCGTGGCCGCTGAAGCCGGCCAGGGTGAGGATATTTTTGTGGTGGGCGTGGTGGCGGAAATGGGGGTGCATGCCTTTGGTGATTAGGATGGGGCCGCCCCAGCGATGGGCGACGCGGATGTTTTTCAGGGCGGGGTGCATGTTGCGGACGCGGGATTCGAGCCAGTCGAGGGATTTGGCGGAGGCGCCGCGATGGACGTCAAAGCGAAGGAGTTCGCTGAAGGTGTGCTGGGGTTTTCGTTTCGAGAAATCGCGGGAGAACATGGCGTCCCAGGAAGTGGGCATAGGGACCAGGCCTGCGCCGAAGATGTAGCCGTTATTTTCTAGCGGGCGGCCCCAAAGATAGGGGTAGTCGATGGTGTAAAAGGGGCGGCGGGCGGCGAGGCCGGTGGCACGGAGTTGGGCGGGAGTGAGCGGGGCGGTGGCTAGTGCGAGGGTGAGTTTGGGTTCGGCTTGGTTGTGGAGGCCGGTGAGATGGAGAGAGGCTGCGTTAGTGGTTAGAAGGACTTGGCGGGCGAGGATGGTTTTTTGTTTGGAGCGCCGGCCGCTTTTTATGCGCACGCGGAGAGTGAGTAGGCGGTCGGAATCGTTCGCGGCGGCGGCGTGACGTCCGGAGCGAGAGACGCTTGCGTGGCGCGCGATCACGGCTGGGCTTGCGGGCTTGATGGAAAGAACTTCAGCGTGCTCGATGATTTGAGCGCCGGATTTTTGCGCGGCGCTAGCTAGGCCGCAGATGACTCTGCCGGGGTCGACTGTGCCGCCGGGGACTTTTTTGACGACGTGGAGATTGCCGGAGTCGTTCCAGGAGATGGGCGAGTTTTTGGAGGAGCCGGAACGGCCGAGCTCCCAAGCGCCGGTAAGTGTGAGGCGGGAACCGACGTGCAGGGTGCGAAGGATTTTTTTGTAGCCTGCGAGAACGTCGCCGAGTCCGGGGAGCGGGCCGGCGGCGGTTTCGGAAAGAGCCATGCCTCCGGTGCGACCGCTGGCACCATTGCCGATCAATTCGGATTCCAGGACGAGGACGGATTTGCCTGGGGCGAGTTTAGCGAGCCAGGCTGCGGCTGAAAGTCCTGCAAAGCCGGCGCCGATGACGGCGAAATCAACTACCTCCGGGATAGGGCGTTTCGCGGGACGAAAATCGATAGCCCAGGGAGGGATGCCCCAGGGATGAGAATTGCGATGCACGCGAATTGGATGCCGCGAATAGGCATTTGTATCAGGGCAGCGATTGGCGTTAGTTAAATGGCGAGCAAGCCGTGATCCTTCGCTGCGCTCCCTTCGTGCCTCAGGGTAAACAGGATGACCGCGGGTGATGGTGGCTGTGAATTGCGAGGGGACAAAAAGGCTTTACGTAGAACAGTCGTTGCAATAGAGAGATTAAGGCAGTGGGAGAACCAGCTTTTCGCCGTTGAAATTGTATTCCAGCTGATATTTTGCGTCTTTCTTGCGGTTGTGGATGGAAAAGTACAGATATCCCGACACCGGAGCCGCGGTTTTCCCTTGTGGTAGTCCCTTTTGGCCCAGTTCCGTTTCTGTGATCTGGCGATCCCGCTCCGTTGAGCCTGGGGCGGGTTTTGGATCGCTGACGTTCACTTCCGTGCCGGTGTAGACGCCATGCCCTCTGGTGGGCTGCCCCGTGTTTGGATCGGTGTATGTGCCGGATTCATAGCCAACGGTTGCGCCTCCGCTGACCGAAACTGGCGGTCCGGAACCGGCTTTCTTTTGCAGCGAAGCGGCTACTAGAGTGGCGCTCTGCGGCTTTGTTCCTATATCGCTCCCCGAAATGTATAGGGCGAAATCATCCAGCGACAAAGCGTGCGGATCTTTTCCCTTGGCGGGATAGAAGGCGACTTCCACAACGATGCAGCAACGGTTTAAATCGGAGACAACAAACGCCTTTTGCACTTCTTTGGGAGTGAGGATTTCCGCTCCGACGCTGGTGCCCTCGAGCTTGGCATGCGCATGGTAGCGTTCCGCGGAGGACCGGGGCACGCTGCCTCGAGGTCCGGTGGAGGAGGAGTCGTCTTCCGTGCTTTGGGCGTTGGACGGCGCGGTGAAGAGGAGGGCCGCGGTAATTAACGCGGCGGCAAGAACTACAAATCTCATCGAGCGCATTGGGCACCTCGCCAGCGAATGCCATTCCTCGAGCCGGACTCTGTCGCTGCTCCAGCACGAGCCCCGTTTACCAAGGTCTACCCTAAGGGCATTGTACGCTTAGGATGCGGTTCAAGGACGAATTTGTCGCTTGCTACAACTTCCGTAGCGGTTCAGGTAGGACGCTGGCGAGAGAATACTTGCCGGGACCGGCCAGCAACAATCCGAGAGCGAGCAGCATCTCGGTTAGCGCGTATTCGAGGCCGCCATGGGCGATGTCGTAACCGTGGGGAAGATGGACGATGAAGATGGCGCCTAGCATGACGATGATGACGCAGACCGCCCCAACGCGGAGCAGCGCGCCGATCAGGATGGCGATGCCTCCGGCGAATTGGGCCAATCCGACCAAATAGCCGACGGCGACAGGCATGTGCATGAAGGCCGCGAAGCCTTGCGGGCCTGGTCCGCCGAACATTCCGAAAAGGATCGCGCAGCCGTGGAAGATAAAGGGCAGAGCGCACGCGACGCGCATGATCAGGAGCTCGAGATTCAGTTCGCGTGCACCACCTGTCAACCGGCTAAATGTGCTCATTGATACCTCCATTCGTTGGATGGAGATGGTGTATCAAAAGAAACGTGGAAAAGCCAAGAATATTCCGGGATTAAGACAGCCCCAGCGGGCAAGGAAAACAGCCAAACTCTCAAGGGTCGGGCAAGGTACGGTGGAAATCAGCGGAGGAGCGGGGCGAGTAAATGAAATAGCCCGGCACCGATTAGAGCGGCGCCAGGAATTGTGAGGATCCAGGCACCGACAATGCGGCGCGTGACGCCCCAGCGGACAGCAGAGAGGCGGCGTGTGGCGCCGACGCCAACAATGGCGCCAGTGATGGTGTGCGTGGTGCTGACTGGAATGCCGAAGTGGGCCGTGGCGAGCAGCGTGAGCGCGCCGGCGGACTCCGCGGCAAAGCCGCCGAAAGGACTTAATTTGGTAATGCGCTGGCCCATGGTTTTGATGATGCGCCAGCCGCCGGCCATCGTGCCGCCGCCCATCGCCAGATAGCAGCAAATAATCACCCAGTACGGAACGGAGTAGGTGCTCATCAGGCCGCCGGCGACTAGGGCAGTGGTGATGATGCCCATCCCTTTCTGGGCATCGTTCGTGCCATGGCCGAGGCTGTAACCGGCCGCGGAGACAAGCTGCAAACGACGAAACCATTTATCCACTTTTTGGGGACGCTGCTTGCGCACGATCCAGCTGGTGGCGACGGTCACGGCCATAGCGATGAACATGCCGATGAATGGCGAGAGAAAAATGAAGAGAACGGGCTTAGTCCAGCCAGTAAGGATTAACGCTTTATAACCGGCATGGGCGACCGCTGCGCCACCGTAGCCGCCCATCAGAGCGTGGGAAGAGCTGGTGGGCAACCCCAGAATGAGGGTGATTAAATTCCAGGAGATGGCGCCTAGCAGCCCGGCCAAAAGAACGGTTTGATCCACCATTTCGATGTGAACCATGCCCTTGCCGATGGTGGTGGCGACGGCAGTGC
>Ga0210391_10002458_pt1 | contig 16106 bp, 14 predicted proteins | sample IncBWC12OmetaG_FD_160573 | JGI IMG/M metagenome (GOLD analysis project Ga0210391, IMG submission 160573) | Forest soil microbial communities from Barre Woods Harvard Forest LTER site, Petersham, Massachusetts, United States - Inc-BW-C-12-O ... | reverse complement strand
TGCAGGACGCTGGAGCGGTCGCGCTCAAATTTCCGCGGGAATACTACACGAAGCTCGCAACTGACTACGCTGCGCGCCGCGAACGGCTGCTTGGCATCCTCGAGAAATCGGGTTTCAAATGCTACAAGCCGCGCGGCGCTTACTACATCATGACCGACATTTCGGCCTTCGGTTTTCCGGATGACGTTGCGTTCGCGAAGCATCTCGTCACCGAGATCGGCGTTGCAGCTGTGCCGGGGTCGAGCTTCTATCGCGATCCGGACCAGGGTCGCACGAAGCTGCGCTTCACGTTCTGCAAAACTGAGAAAACGTTCCAAGCCGCGGAAGAGCGTCTCGCAAAGCTGAAGCCGCTTGCCGCACAAGCGAGGTAAGCTCAGCCAAGCGCGTGCAGACTCGCACTGAAAAAAGCTCTTATGGCCGACAGACTCGAACTCATCCCGCCCGGCTCACGCCTTACGAAAGACGGCGAAAGCGCGACGTTTGATCTCGCCGGAAGCTCAACGCGAACGTTCCTGTGCGCCATGGAGATCACTGCGCAAATCGAGCAGGAGTCGGTTGAGATTTCTGTGTGGGGTTCCCAAGACGGTGCGTCCTGGGGAAAGACGCCGCTACTGATCATGCCTCAGCAGTTCTACAGAGGCGAGATCACTCAAATCCTCGATCTCTCATTGCGCCCAGAAATTCGCTGCATCCGCGTCAGCTGGACACTCACACGTTGGGGCCGCGTTTCGCCTCATTCAATGTTCGAGCTGAGTTTTACCGCAACGGAAATTCCCGCCTTCGCCCGCCAGTCCGCGTAGCGCGAACAACAATCACTCGACACGGGCGTTACTGCTGAAGCTTCGGTGCCGGACCATCCGCCACAGGCTGCGGCTGCGCATCCACCTTCTGCGCCACTTCGTCGCGCAACTGTTTGGCGCGTCGGCCTGCAGCGCTGTCCGGATCCAGCTTCACATACTCATCGATGTCGGCTTCGGCGGAACGGTAGTCTTTTTCCTTCAAATGAATATTCGCAAGCAGCCGGTAGATGATCGGAGTATCCGGCGCAAGCGAACGCGCCTGCTCTGCGGAGGCCTGCGCCTGGTCCGTGTGCCCCTCGAGAAATAGCGTACGGCCGAGTTCGTAGTGCGCGAGCCAGAAATCAGGGCTCAGCGCGACTCCTTGCCTTAGCAATTTTTCGCCTTGCGGATAGTCCTTCTTGTCCACGGCGAGTGTTCCGAGGCCCACAAAACCCGCTCCGTACTTGCCGCCGCTCATATCCACCGCTTTCTGAAAACTGCCCGACGCTTCGTCGCGCTTCCCCTGCGATAGGTACGCCATTGCTGCCACATATTCGGCTTCGTAGTAGTCGGGCGCGATCGTCACCGCCTGCTTGAAGTCCGCGAGAGCGCCGGCAGCATCATGCTGGTCGTACAGTTTCGCTTTGCCGGAAGCCACCAGGTCGCGAGCCTTTTTCGGCATCGATAATTCGTGCGTGGAAACGGCGGCGGCGTGATGCGCCGACTCTCCGCTTTCGCTCCGCTCCAGAATGATCTGCAGTCCTCTTGTTGAAGCAAATGACAAATCCACGGGCACGTTCACCGGTTGATAGCCCTGCACATCAATCGCCAGCGCGTACTGCGCGGACTTCAAGTCGTAGATCGTGAAGCCGCCGGATTCGTTCGTAGCTGCATCCCAGCGGTCCGCCCCTTCCGACCCCTGGAGTTGCACGAGCACGTTCACCGCAGGATGGTTTGTGTCATCCAGATAGACATTGCCTGAAATCGTAAACTTGTGCTCCGGAGCTGGATTGGTGTCGATTTGAAACGCATGCACGGAGCAGGGCACTGCAAGGAAGGACACAACAAGTAGAAAACCGAATACGAGACGGCGCATAGGCCACCTCCAACGCCGGGGTTGCCGCTGAGTATAGCACTCGCGCGGCGCACGTGGCGGCCTTGGCTCGTGTTTTTACAATTTCGCGGAGAGGCTGGACTTTAGATCGTCACCCATGCGGTCGACGAGCGTTTGGTCCTCGGCGTCGCCCACCCACTGCTTCACCACGTGCCCGTCTTTGCCAATCAACACATACGTTGGCAAAGCCGTCGCTCCGTACTCGTGCATCATCTGATGGCCTTCGTCGCGCTTCTGCGTCCAGTTCATCCCGTTATTCGCAACGAACGAGCGCCACTGGTCTTCATCTTCGTCTTCGCTCACGCTGATCACGTCGATCTGGTCACTGCCGTAGATCGATTGCAGCTGTTTCAATCCGGGCAGCGCGTGCCGGCATGGGCCGCACCACGTGGCCCAGAAATCGATCAGCGTCACGCGACCGCCAGACGAGCCGCTCGAGTAGCCCGGCGCTTGCTGGCCCTCCGCGATCGGCGCGTGCGGCATGTTCTGGTCGTCAAAGATTTTTACGGACTTGGCCTGCGTCGCCTTGCGGGCGCGCGATGCGCGTGCGAGGTCTGCCACGGACGCGGGCTGTGCTGCTTCGATGTAGGTTGTGGCGTTCTGTGCGAAGGCATTCGCTCCAGGAGAAGCAGGAGCGACCGTCGCTGGAGCCGTTAACGGCGTCGACGCCACTGGAGCAGCGGTCGCAGCAGGCGTCACGGATTGCGAATTCGACTGTGCATTCGCAGAACCCACAAATGCCAGAGCCGCCACTGCAAGGCCCACTACGAGCGAGCTGTTCTTCATGACGTCCGCCCTCCTGAGTTCGTTTGGGCCTGAACTGCTCCACTACCTCGTATTCATCACCACGTCTGGCTTCGTAAAGAGGGAATCGTCCACCGTGGCGTTGTTCTCGATTTTCGTCACACGCACCGTGAATACGCTTCCTTTTTCCACGTGCCGCATCTTGAACGCGAAATACACCCCATCGACCTGGCGATAGTCGTCGAGAAACGACTGAACCACATAGTCGCCGTCGGAGAGATGCACCGTATCGTCGACGCGCACAACGAAACCGCTCGCGCTGTCAAAGAAAACCTTTGAGGAAATGTTCTTCGTGGGCTGGAAGTCCAGAACGTACGTCGAATACTTGCCCACCTGCGCCGTGTTCACCGTCTTGCCCGGCGGAATCTGCAGCAACAGAAGTGCGCCGCGATTGAACTCGGATTCGTGCATCCACGCCAAGCGCGCAGCGCCGGAAAATTCGAGCATGTCGCCGCGAGGGCCTTCGAGCCACGCCGTCTTGCCATTGCAGACTTCTCGCAGCGTCGCGCCGTTTGGGAAAGCGATCTTCTCGTAAAGCAGGTTCGGAGATTCAGAGTAGATCTCAATCGCAGCGAAGCCGGATTGATCCTCGGTCTGGTAAATGCCCTTCAAATAACGCGTATTGAACTTCGACCAGGTCTCGCGCCCGCCCATGGCTGCTTCGTATTTCTGCAGGATCTCAGCGGGCGTCGGCGTCCACTTGGCCTCGTCCGCGGCGGAAGCGTTCGCAGCGCTGTTGAAGCTTGAGGCTTTAACTGGCTGCACATCAGCAACGCCTGACTGTGCACGCGCAGGCGAACTAGCGATGAACGCCACTCCGAGCACAAACACCACGTTCCCAACGTTCCACTTCGTCATAAACGCCTCCGAACGCGAAAACCGCTCCATCTAGTATGGGCGCAGCCAAAACGCGGTGCGGTTTGTCGCGGTACGGGCGTCGCGAAGAGGGAACTGTCCGGTTGGACAGGCGAACACGAGGAAAACCTAGGCGGGCATAAAAAAGCGCGGCAGCCAGTCGTTTACGACGAAGCCGCCGCGCCTTGAATCAAACGCTATTCAGAAACCAAGGCAAGCAGCCGGTACTCAGTCGGGATGCGAGTGACGCCATTCCCAATACTGCTCCTGCTCTTTTTTGTTGGCCTTGGACCACTCGTGTTCCTTCCAGTGTTTCTCCTGCTGGAAGCGAACCCACGCAGCATTCTCATGGTCGTCCCACACGTGATAGTCCTTGTGTTTTTCGTCGTACACGCGGACCTGAACGCTGGCGTCCTGCGAAATCGGAGCGGCTATGGCGGCCATGGGAGCGAGCAGGGCAGCGCCCAGAATGAACGAACCAATCAAACGGTATGTTCGATGCATGAAGTATTCCTCCAGCACCTAGCAGAACAGAAGGCGCGCAATTCGGCCATACGCGGAATCCCCTACTTGCGCTGGGTGATTTGCTGAGGCATGCGCGTACTGAAATGAAACAAGTTTATTCGAGGAGAGTTACAGCTCCGCTGCCAAGATCGTAGTACGCGCCAATCACTTTGATTTTTCCGTCTTTGGCCATTTCGGAAATCACAGTGGAGGATTCGCGCAGCAGCCTTGCCTGGTACTTGGCGTTCGCTTTCGTCGTGGCGTCGGTATCCGGGCCCGCCGCATCCACCGCAGCCTGCATGTGCGGAAATAGCGAACTAATCTGCCCCGGCACGCCCTTGCCCTGGATCGCCGCTTTCACCGCGCCGCACGAGCGATGGCCGAGGACCACAATTACTTTCGTGTCGAGCACAGCAGCGCTGTATTCGAGGCTTCCAATAATTTCCGGTGTCACCACATTGCCCGCCACGCGCGCCACGAAAATGTGGCCGATGGTCTGATCGAACAAAATCTCCACCGGGACGCGCGAGTCGGCGCACGCGAGCACCGACGCGAACGGCTCCTGTTTATCCACCGTTTTCGACTTCAGCATCTCGAGATCGTGCTGGAACGACGTCATTTGGTTCGCCGCAAAGCGCGCGTTGCCATCCATCAATTCCTTCAGAGCTTCATCGGGCGTGAGTGTGCTCTGCGCCGCTACTCGCGGAGGCGCTGCAATTTCCGTCGCCGCGACGCCGAGCATCCCGGCCACGGCGCCGCCTACGCTCATTTGCAAAAAGGCGCGACGGCTCCGCTGCTCCTCCGTCGTACCGTCCACTGGATTCTTCATCTCAAAGTCACTCATCGTCGTCTCTCCTAGCGCGGCAATCGCCCCGCTTACACCCCGTCGAGATCAACCGTCTGCAAATAACTCGGAATCGTCACGTTCCAATGCATTCGCGTGGTTATCGCGCCCTCGAAAGATTCGAGTGCGTTCGGTTCGCCGTGTACCAGGAACGTCTTGCGCGGCGGCGCCTGAAACCCGGAGAGCCACCGCAACAGCTCGTCGCGGCCCGCGTGCGCCGAAAGTTGCCCGATCGTCACCACTTCGGCGCGCACCGGCACTTCCTGCCCGTGAATCGTCAGAAATTGCGCGCCATCTTGCAGGGCGCGGCCGCCCGTGCCCTCGCCCTGATATCCCACTAGCATCACCGCATTTTTAGCATCGGGCAAACGATTAGCGAGGTGATGCAGCACACGTCCGCCGTTAGCCATCCCGCTGGCCGACAGAATAATGCACGACGCGACGTTGTTGATCGCCTTCGATTCGTCCACCGTCCGCGTCATCTTCACTTCGTTCAGGTTCAGCGGATCGCGATCGCCCTGCTGCTCGGCTTGCGTGAAATCCATGTCGTGATCTTCTTTGTGTTTTGCGTAGAGCCCGGTCACGCTGATCGCCATCGGGCTGTCGACGTACACCGGGATCTTTGGAATTCGCCCGGCATCGCTCAGCTGCCGCAGGTAGTACATGAGCGTCTGCGTGCGTCCCACTGCAAACGCCGGCACCACAACCGCGCCACCGCGCTTCGCCACGCGATTGATCACGTCCGCGAGCTCGTCGGTTACCGATCCCGTCGGATGATCGCGATCGCCGTACGTTGATTCGCAAAGCAGAATGTCCGCGCGCGTCGGCGACACGGGATCGTTCAGAATCGGCTGGTCGTACCGGCCGAGGTCGCCCGAAAAAACCACCAGCGTCTTTTTGCCATTTTCAGTGATGGTTAGCTCCAGCCACGTCGAACCGAGAATGTGTCCCGCATCGTGCGGAGAAAAAGCGAATTCCTGGCTGAGCGACCACGGCGCCGATCTCGGCACTTCCTTGAAAAGCCCCAGAACTTTTTGCGCTTCTTCGACGGTGTAGAGCGGAAGCGGCGGTTTGTACGCCGTGTAGCCTTTCTTCGCGGCGAACTTCGCGTCCTCCTCCTGCAGGTGCGCCGAATCCAGCAGCAGGATGTTGCACAGCTCGATGGTCGCGGAGTCCGCGTAGATCGGTCCGTTGTAACCAGCCTGCACGAGTTTCGGCAGGTAGCCCGAATGATCGATGTGCGCGTGCGTCAGCACCACCCAATCAATCGTGCGCGGATCGACCGTCAGGGGATTCCAGTTGCGCTTCTGAAGCTCGCGCGAGCCTTGAAACAGCCCGCAATCCACCAACAGTTTTTTGCTATTCGCTTCGACTAGATATTTCGAGCCGGTAACGGTTCCTGCAGCACCCAGAAAGGTTATTTTTGGCATGGGCGTGTATTCTAGACCACTCACCCCGCAAATCTTCACTGCGATTTCCGCGCGTTTTCGTGCGCAGGGAATTGCGCTTGACCCTCGCCGCTCGCCGCTTTACTCTGCGTCTCGCACTCGCTCGATACCCAGCTTCGAGGAATTCTTTTGAATAATATTCGCGCCGTCCGCCGCCGCTTTCTTACTCGATCGATCTTCCAAATCGCGACAGCTCTCGTGGTGTTCGCCGCCGGAGCATCTCTCGTCGCTGGTCAGACGCAACCAGACGCTCCAGCTGCCACCGCATCAGTTGCCACGTCCGACGATTACGTTCACTTCTCGCTCGAACGGGGCAAAATAAATCTCGGCTTCCTCGCCGGCGGCGGCACCGGCCTCGGAAAATCGGACAACACGCAGTTCTTCTACGCCGGCGGCCGCGTCGGAATCGTTCTTACGCACGACCACCTGCCCTGGCTTTTCCGTGGAAATTTCGAGTGGGATTTCGACGTGCTGCCGATGTATCCAGTCTTTCCGCCCAATGACGCCGTGTGGGGCGGCAGCATCCGCCCGGTAATTTGGAAGTGGAACTTCACCCACGGCCGCAAAATTGCGCCGTACTTCGCCGCCGAAGGTGGGATTGTCTTCACCCGCGACAACGTTCCTCCCGGGGACACTTCACAGGTTAACTTCACGCCCGGCGCGGCCTTCGGCGCGAATTTCTTCACCAAGAACCGGCGCAGCTTTTTCTTCGAAGGCAATCTTGGCCACATGTCCAACGCGAGCCTCGGGAATCACAATCCGGGTTACAACGTCACGTTTATGGTCACGGCCGGTTTCAGTTTCTTCAGGCACTAGCGCAAAATCATCGCCATGAAACGCTCGGCTGGCATCACGATCACCGCCGTAATTGACTTCGTCGGCAGTGCGTTCACGCTTTTCACCGCGCTCATGTCGATTTTCGTTCTCGCGGCCCAGTCGATCATTCCTCCGAGCAGGCCCGGCGCCCCGCCCATCGAAATTCCTCCGATGCTTCATTACATCCAGATGGCCGCTGTTTTGATTTTCGTGCTGGCGGCCGTGTGGGGCATTGCCACGGGTGTTGGTTTGCTGAAGCTTCGCGAGTGGGCCCGCATCTCGCAGCTTTTGTTTGCGGGACTAATCGCGCTGATCGGGGTCAGCTCGGCCATACTGATGCTTGCCATACAGCTGCCCGTGCCCGTGAACGACCCGCATCCGGAGACAGCGGCGCACGTTCTCCAAATCACTCGCTTCATTATTGCGATTTTTTATGGAGGTCTCGCCGCGCTGGGAATCTGGTGGCTCTACTACTTCACGCGCCGCCCAATTCGCGATGAATTTCGCACCCGCTTGGGAGCATCCGTCGCCGTTGTAGAAGGCTTGCCCGGCGGCGTTCCTCGCGCGTCTGCTGAACCCTTTCCCGGGCCGATGAATCGAGCCCGTCCCATCAGCATCACGATCATCGCCGTGCTACTACTACTCGGTTTGCTGAGTTTCGCGGCGCTCCCGTTCGTGACAGTCCCGCTGCTCTTTTTCGGACACATCCTCAAAGGCGCCGCAGGAATATCGCTACTGATGCTATTTGGTTCGGCGCAGGGAATTGCGGGCTATGGGCTTCTGAAGCTGAAAATGTGGGGTCGCAGCTTGGCGATTGTCGTTGAGCTAATCAATATGGCAAATATTCTCGCGACCGGTTTGCTCCCGGGAAGCCAGGCGACTTTCGACGCCGCGATGGAGCAGATGTACGCGCAACTCAACCTGCCGGCGAACACGCCGATCATTCACCTTCCGGTCGCGGCGATGATGCTACCGGCGGTTCCCGTTGTGCTGGTTATTCTCTACTTCCTGTTCAGAGAAAAGCCGGCGTTTGTCAAAGCCGAACGGAAAGCCGCTCTCAGATCCGCATAGCCGCTTCGAGCTGGCGACCTGCACCCTCCGCTACGCGTGTTTCGACCCGCGGAACCCAAAGAACGCAATATAGAGGTAGCAAATCACCGGCAAGAAGAACGCGTGATGGATGCCGATCCTGTCCGCGATCGCGCCTTGCGCCAACGGAATGATCGCTCCGCCGACAATTGCGGCAACAAGTAGACCCGAACCGTCGGCCGTCAGCGGCCCTAGCCCCTCGATGGATAACGTAAAAATCGTTGGGAACATGATCGAGTTGAAGAACCCCACCGCGATGATCGTCCACATCGCCACATGGCCGAACGTCAGCATCGAAGCGCAAACGAGCGCCCCCGCTACCAACGCGAAAAGGCCAAGCAGCACATTCGCACGAATAAACTGCTGCAGTCCTGAGCCAAGCAGTCGTCCGACCATCGCCCCGCCCCAGTAGTAAGCGACGTATCCCGCTGCTGCCTGCAAAGACAAGTTCGCGATGAACGGTTGGTTGAAATAGTTGATCAGAAAACTGCCGATCGAGACTTCCGCGCCTACGTACACGAAAATTGCCAGTGCGCCGAGCAGGAGATGCGGATGCCTCCAGATCGTATCGCGCCCGACCGTTTCCTTGGACGCCTCCGCCGACCGGATCGTCGGCAGTTTAAACAGCGCCATGATCACGGCCAGCGCAATCAGCACCGCTCCGAAAATTAAATAAGGCGTCTTCACGGTGGCGGCTTGGCCGAGGCGATAGGCTTGCAAAGCGTCGGGCGCTAGTTTTTGCATCTCGGCCGCGGCGAGAGGAGCAGCCGCGCCCAAAATCAGCAGCCCGCCCACCTTCGGGGCCACAGTTGTGCCGAAAGAATTGAAAAACTGCGCTAGATTGAGGCGGCTGGCCGCGGTCCGTTCCGGTCCCAGCAGCGCGACGTACGGATTCGCGGAAACTTGCAGCACCGTCATCCCGGCAGCCAGTACGATCAGCGCCGTGAGAAAGAATGGGAATGACGGAACCATTGCCGCCGGAATGAAAAGAAACGCTCCAGCCGCCATGATCAGCAAGCCGCCGACCATCGCCTTTTTGTATCCGATCGCGTCGATCAGTTTTCCCGCCGGCAGCGCGAAAACGCAGTACGACGAGAAAAACGCGAATTGAACCAGCATCACCTCGGCGTAATTCAGATCGAAGATCGATTTCAGGTGGGGAATCAGAATATCGTTCAGGCTGGTGAGAAATCCCCACACAAAAAAGAGCGTGGTCAACATCGAGAAGGCTGCGTAATCCGTTTTGGTTTGCGAGGAAGCTGTGCCGGTGTTCGATTGGTTCGAGCTGGCAATGGCCATTAGGTTGGTTGTCTCCTGCGATTCAGCCCGGATTCTATACTGAATCGACAAGCGAATCGTGCGAACTACACACGTGCGCGCGGACTATCCGTCAATGCCCCCTTTCGCTTGCCCAGGGAAGCGCCAGTTTACGCCGAAATTTCCTTCGCGGTGATCTCGTACTCGAAATGTTCCTGGTCGTATGGGTCGAGCTTCGCGCCGCCCGTCTCGCCCTGCGTGTACATCAGGAAAGGCAGCGTCGCGTCCGCCTCTCCGGGCAGCGCAATGTCGTTCGCGAAGTTGTATGCGATCCAGTTCATCTCCCACGACCCGAACAGTCGCTTCCGCGCCTTCACCACCGTTTCATCGTCGAGCTTCAGATTCCCCGGCGGCTCTTCCAGCACGACCTTGCGCACGTCGGCCGGATCCATCGGCACCCAGCCGTAACCCGAGAGAAACACTTCTGCGCGGCAGTGTTGGGCGTGCGTGATGTTCTCTGTGGCCGGGCCTAGGCTCTTGTAGCCGAGCTCCGACTTCGCCACGCGAATTCCGTACGCATGTCGCGCGGGGACGCCGGCCGCACGCGAAAGTCCCACGAATAGTGCATTCAAATCCGCGCATTTCCCGCCCAGGTCTCCGCTTTCGAGCATGAAGCGAATGTCGCCCAGCCCGCAGCCTTTCGTCTTCGGATTTCGAAACGTGTTCTCGACGATCCACTCGTAGATCGCGCGCGATTTTTCCACATCCGTCGTCGCGCCTTTGGTGATCCGCAGTGCCGTGTCGCGTACCACCCCATCGGTCGGCTGCAGTTTCGTCGCGCGCAGATAGTACGCGCGTTCGCTTTCACTGAGCGGCGGCGCACTCCCAGGCAAGTTCAGGTCGACGAAGTACGGCCGGGTCGAAACACGGCTGGTCACCGTCATCACCGGCGCCACGCCCGCCGGAAACTCGCCGTAAGCAATCGCGAGCCAGCTGTCCGCGTCGGAGTCCATCGTGCCCGTCCCACCGACCGTGCCGATCGTGTTGGAGAAACTTTTTTGGAAGGGAAGCGCGTTTGGCATCACCACCGGAACCCACACACGCGTTACGCCGTTAGGCTTCAGCACCGAAACTTTCGTGGTGATCTCAAACGTGCGCCACGCGCCCGCGTCTGCCGCGCCGCTTCGTTCCGTCCGCGGAGTTTTAGTCGCAGCTTGAGCGAGCCGCGACAGTCCCGGCGTCAGTAGCCCGACCGATGCCACTCCTGCACTCCGAATCAACGAACGGCGGCTGATGCGCATGCCTCTCGCTCCACCATTTGAATTGGCGCAGCGTTCAGACTTCACGCAATGCGGAGAGCCCCACGCTGCGTTGCAAGCGTAGTACACCGGCGAAGAAAAACAAAGTTGAGGAGGCCAGAACGCCCGAAGTCGCGCGCCAACCACGCGCAGGAAGGCTCGCACACCCCGGCGCGTTCAGCTCGATATCGCAGTTTCAACGGGCAACTTTGCCGCTTCCCACCCCGCGATTCCACCCGCAATTTCCCCGACGCTCGAAAATCCGGCGCGCTGCAGCAGGCTCGCCGCAATCGACGACCGATAGCCCCCTGCGCAGTGAACCAGCAGAGGCCGGTTCTTCGGCAAAGTGTCCGCCTTCTCAAGCAAATGGTTTAGCGGCATGGCCACGCTGCCGGCGATGAACTTCTGCTCGCGCTCCCGCGGATTTCGCACGTCCAGCGCAAGTGGCGCTGCTTCAGACGCGAGCAACTCCGCCGCGTATTTCGCGTTCAAGCTCTCGGTCCACCCAACACGTTCCGGCTGCGCCTTCAGGCTGTAGAGGCCATCCTTCAAGTAGCCCGCGACGTGGTCGAATCCGATCCGCCCCAGCCGCAACGCGGACTCTTTCTCGCGGCCCGGATCGGCGATGATCACAATCAGATGCTCGCGGTCGAGAATCGTTCCCGCCCACGTGGCGAATTGCCCCGCAAGTCCAATATTGATGCTGCCGATCAGATGCGCCGACGCAAACTCTCCCGGATCGCGCGTGTCCAGAACCTGCGCGCCTCGCGCCTGGAGCTCCAGCACTCCGTCCAGCATCAGCGGATTCATCTCGCGCGCCAACGCCTGATCGAGCGTCGGCCGCTCTTCGCTATTTAGCACCGCGTCATACGTAAAATAGTTCGGAGCGTCGGGTTGGTCCGCCGTCACCACCCGGATGAACGCTTCCTTGCTCATCGGCTGTAGCGCGTAGTTCGAACGCCGCTGTTCGCCCAGCGTCGAAACCGTCTCCTTGCTGATCGCCTTTCCGCACAGCGATCCCGCTCCGTGCGCGGGATAAACCAAACTCGCATCCGGCAATTCGAGCAGTTTGTTATGTAGGGAATCGAACAGCATCCCGCCCAGGTCGGTCGCCGACCATCCGAGCGCCGCGCGCAGATCCGGCCGCCCTACGTCGCCAATAAACAAAGTATCGCCGGTCAACACCGCGTACGGCTGCGTCTCGCTCTCATGAAGGTCGTATACACAAATAGAGATCGACTCCGGCGTGTGCCCCGGCGTCTCGAGCGTTTTCAGCCGCACACTCCCCAGTTCGATCGTCGCGCCGTCCGCGAGCGGCTTAAATGCATAACCGGCGTTCGCTTTCGCGCCAAGATAAATCGCCGCGCCAACTCGATCGCGCAACTCGAGATGCCCCGCCACAAAATCCGCATGTAGGTGCGTGAGGATCACGTGCCGAATTTCGAGCGAATGGACCGCCGCGAACTCCACGTACTGATCGATGTCGCGCTGCGGATCGACGACCACCGCCTCATGCGTTTTCTCATCGCCCACGATGTAGGAAGCGTGAGCCAGACAGGGAAGGTAGAACTGTTTAAAGATCACGACACACCTGGCCTTTCAATAGGAAGGAGCGCGACGGGAGGATTCGTCCTGTAGAGTTCGCGACGCAACTCGCGAATCCTATGGAACCCGGTTCGGCATGTCAACGCGTCCCGAAACGGGATGCAATCCGGCTTCAGAGATGTCATGTGATTGGTGGAGCCGGCGGGGTTCGAACCCGCGACCTCTTCGATGCCATCGAAGCGCGCTCCCAACTGCGCCACGGCCCCACTCATAAAGAGGAGCATCTTTTATAACATCCGCTCCGCCCACCGTCAAACCTCCGCCGCCCAACCATTTCCGCCCCCGCGCCATCCTATTGGAATAGCGGGCCTTATGCCGGCCAGACCCGGTTTCGGCCGCTGGTACTTCGGTTTGGGACGCGTCGCGAGATTTTCTGCTATTCTTGGCACAATCCGGGCGCTCCGGTGTCTAAGCATTCAGGACGCGCCTTTCAAGGAGACACGGCGGACGGCATGTCCAATTTCGCACAATCCTTGTCGTGGGGAGGCGACGAAGCCGAGCTCGTTACCGAGCTGCAGGCCGGTTCGGACGCCGCCTTCGACTGGCTCGTCACCTACTACCACGCGGGTGTCTACAACCTCGCCTACGGCATCCTTTCAGACGCAGCCGATGCCGCCGACGTCACGCAGGAAGTTTTCCTTCACGCCTTCAAAGGTATTCGCGGATTCCGGCAGGGTAGCTCGTTGAAGACCTGGCTCTACCGCATTTCTGTTCGACAAGCGCTCAATCACCGGCGTTGGTGCTGGCGTCATCATCGCCAGCAGGTTTCGATTGACGTGGAAGAAGAAAGCCGCAGCGCCGCTCTCGATCTTCCCGGAGCCGATGCGTCGCCGTTCGAACAGCTCGAAACCGCCGAGATGCAGGCGCGCGTTCGTCAGGCGCTCGATCAGGTGCCGACGATTTTCCGCAGCGCCGTGATCCTCCGCGATCTCGAAGGCCTGTCCTACGAAGAAGTCGCCGAAGTATTGGAAGTCTCTGTCGGTACTGTGAAGTCGCGCATTCTTCGCGGGCGCCGCTTGCTCCGCGAAATTCTGGATCCTTTGATGCATCCGGCTCAGCCGTCCGCGCACTCGGTTCACGCGCCGGCTCACGCCGCGTCTCATATCGCAGATTCGGTTGAAGCGGCCGCAGCGCATTCGTTCGCGCCGCATACCTCTACCGCTTTGGCCGCCGGGCCCACGTTCTTCGTCGCAAAAGCGCACGGAGGTCGGAAATGAATTGCGCGCAGGCCAAACACCATCTTGCCGGGTACCTCGACGGCGCGATCTCCGCGTCGGCGCACGAGCGCGTCCGGACGCACCTGGCCGATTGCCGCGATTGCTTCGGCGAACTGGAGAACTATCGCCGCTTGGCCGTGTGTCTCGCGAGCGTCTCACCGGCTCCTGTACCTTCCGATCTTGCGCTTCGCATCCGTTTGGAAGCTTCGCGTGTTCAGTCGCGCGTCAGCGTGTTCCAGCGCTTGTGGTCGCGCGCGGTTCTCACCTTTGAAAATATTCTTCGCCCGATCGCCGTTCCCGCGACTGGCGGTGTGCTCACCGCTCTCGTCGCCTTCGTGTTGATCGTGCAGAACATTCTCGTCGGCGTGCCGATGGGCGGCATCGTTCCGAATGACCTTGCGCTCAACATCGTCCGCCCGGCTCGTCTCGAAAGCCTTGCGGCGTTTCAGGTTCCCGGTATCGATTCCAGCTCGCTGAATGACTCCGGCGTGCTCACCGTCGAAGCCACGCTTAACGCCCAAGGCCAGGTCGTCTCTTACACCATTCTCGCCGGCCCGGACGACGCCGCGATCCATCACCAGCTCGACCAGGTGATGATGTTCTCCCGCTTCACTCCCGAGACCAGCTTCGGCGAGCCTCAAGCCGGCGGCCGCGTCCTGATCAGCTTCAGCGAAGTCCGCGTCCACGGATAATTCAGCACCTCTGCCTACGACGGTTTCTTGACTAGCTCCAAGCTGCCATTTACAGTTTTCTTGCATCGTTACTCAGATATTCCAGAGTGTGTTTGCGCGCAGCCGCGCCAAAAGGGAAGCGCCACGCATTGAGATTGAATACCTCCTCGACCCAACAGCAATTCCAACAAACGCGTAAGCCGAGCCAGCGCCTTTCCCGTTCCGCCGCCCTTTTCGCCGCTCTGCTCCTCGTCGCAACCGTGCTTCCGGCTCTCTCGCCGCTCGCGCGTCTGAGCGCCGCACCACAAGCGCCCGCCGGTGAAACCGGCGTCAGCGTCGAAGCCAGCCAGCAACTTTTCGCCGTTATGTGTGCGCTTGACGCTGCCGGCTTCGACGCCGACGAAAGCACCCTCGCCGAGATGCCTTCGCGTCTCAGGCTCCGTGAAGATTTGCTGAAGCTGCAGGGCCCATCGGTCGACGCGCTGCGCCAGTTCTACCATGACCATCGCCTCGCCGACTCCAGCGAGACGCTCTCGCGCTTCATTACGTTCGCCGTCGTCGTCGGACCGCCGCCGCGCTTCGAATTCGAAGTCGATCGCGACGTACTTCCTCCCGACGCCCTCGCTCTCGAAGGCTTCCAGGAAGTCCTTGCGAATTTTTACCGCGAAGCGCGCCTCGACCGCCGCTGGACTCAAGTCCAGCCTGAATACGACCGCCTCATCGATCGCGATCAGTCGCCCGTCCGCCACATCGTCACCACCGCCGACGGCTACTTGCGCGAAATCTACAAGCCGAAGTTCGGCCACAGCTTCACGGTTTACGTCGAGCCGCTGGTCGGCGGCCGCACCAATTTCCGCAACACCGGCGACCATTACTCCATCGTCGTCGGCGCCACCGCTGATTTTCCGTACGACGACGTCCAGCACGCCTACCTTCACTTTCTGCTCGATCCGCTCCCGCTCAAATATCGAAAGGAAGTCACCGCGAAAACTCCGCTCCTCAACATCGGCGCAAAATCGCCGCGCCTGCCCGCCGAGTATCGCTCCGACTTCCTCGCCTACGCCGACGAGTGCCTCATAAAATCCGTCGAAATCCGCCTCGATCGCCTGAAAGACGACAAGCTCGAAGCTCGCCTCGCACAGGAAGATCAAAACGGCTTCGTGATGGTTCGCCCGCTCGTCACGCAGCTACTGAAGTTCGAAAAGGCCGAGCCCTCGATGAGCCTCTACTTCCCGGATCTCATCAACGGCATCGACCTGGCCGCCGAGCAAAAGCGCCTCGCGAGTTTCGTCTTCAAGACGGACGCCGAACTCAACGCCGCAACGCCCAAGAAGCCCGCGATGACCGAGCCCTCCACCGAACTCGACCGCTGGCTCGCCGATGGCGACCGCCAGATCGCCATTCAGGACGCGACCGCCGCCACCGCCACCTTCGAAAAAGTCCTCGAAAAATATCCCGGCGAACCGCGCGCCTACTACGGCCTCGCCGTCGCGTCTCTCATGAATCAGGACGCCGATCGCGCGCAGCAAATTTTCGAAAATATCGTCGAGTCCGCCGCCGCTTCTTCCGGTCGCGCGAACAACGCCGCTCCCGCCAATACTCAGAAAATAAATCCGCCCAACCCATCCGTCCTCGCCTGGTCGCACGTCTATCTCGGCCGCCTCCACGATGTCGCGGACGAACGGGACCAGGCGATGGTAGAGTATCGGGCGGCTCTTGCCGTGTCCGGCGCGCCAGAGGCGGCGCTTGTCGCCGCGCAGCGCGGCGTGGATAAGCCGTATGCCCCCGCGGGGAGTGGCGCCGGA
>Ga0210391_10002453_pt1 | contig 16121 bp, 15 predicted proteins | sample IncBWC12OmetaG_FD_160573 | JGI IMG/M metagenome (GOLD analysis project Ga0210391, IMG submission 160573) | Forest soil microbial communities from Barre Woods Harvard Forest LTER site, Petersham, Massachusetts, United States - Inc-BW-C-12-O ... | reverse complement strand
TAATTCTGCGTGATGAGCATCGGATACTTGCTGCCGCCCGCGCGCATTTGGGCCAGCACCGCGGCGCCTGGCTTCGGCGTGCCCGCTTCCTGGTAGTCCATCAGATACGGGAGTTTTTTCCAGCGCTGCGCGTTCGCGTCCGGATCGTCGGCCAGGCGGCAGATCAGGCTATCGGCGCCCGCGGCGGTGAGTTCAGCGTAGGCGGGCGCGCGGTGAAACGTGTTCTTGTGCGTGGGCAGCACGACGGGAAGCAAATCGACGAGACTCGATCCGGTCCATACGCCGTCGGCCAGCGATGAATGGCCGCCGAGAAACAACACCCCGCCGCCGCGGCGGTCCACGAATTCCCGAAGCAGATCCTGCTGCACGGGCGTGAAGTAGCCCGCCTCGACCGAGCCGATGATAATTCCGGAGTAGGCGAACAGATCCTCCGGGCGTGCCGGAAACCCATCCGCCAGTTCTTTCGGATCGTCGATGCCTTGGCGGTAGATTTTATTTTCCGTGGTGCGAAGCATGGAGACGATCTGGACGGTTTTGTCATCGTCTTCGGCGCGGCGAATGAATTTGTATTCCCAGCGCGGCTCGCCTTCGACGTAGAGGATCCTCCGTTGCGCCGACTCGACGTCAACCGGACGAGTCACGCTGTTGTTCAGGCGGTTTTTCTCGTCCGGTTGCGGGTCGATGGAAAATTGCAGCGACTTCGCCCCGGCCGCGCCGGCATTGAATAGGAGCTCCTCGGACTGAATTTTCCCCGCGCCGGCGAAGGTGATTTCGCGCGACGACAAAACCTTATCGCCGTCGCGCACGGAAAGCGTGGCTTTCCGCCCGTCGTATCCGTGCTGGTGAAAACGGATCTCCGCGGAAAGGCGTGAATCGGCCACGGCCCGCGGCGCAACGACGGCGTCGTCCATTTCGACATCGGGCGAAACGGTCTCTTCGCCGAAGCCGACCGTGTCAACCGGGATATGCCGGTTGCGAAGCGCCGCAATCGTGTCGCGATCGATGCCGCCGGAATTGTCGGAGCCGTCCGAGAGCAGAACCACGCCGCCCACCGGCAGATCGCTCGTTTCTGCCAACAGCTGGTTCAGGCCGTCGCCGATGTGCGTGGCGGGCGCTGCTGCATCGCCGATTTCCTGGAGATTGTTTACGCGGGTCACGCTGCGATCGAGCCGATACAGACGCGTCTGAAATTTCGCCTGCAATTGCGTGAGCACGTTGTTCTGAAGTGCCTGCTTCGCTTGCTCGAGGCGCGTGACGCCGCCTTCGCGGATGCCCATGCTGCGCGAATCGTCCATCAGCACCACGATCACATTCTGCTGCGGCTTTAGTTCCGCGACCACCATGGCCGGCTGCCAGAGCAAAACGAGCACCAAGCAAACCACCATGGACTCCAGCAGCCAGATCACCGCCGCCTGCCAGTATTTCAGGTTGTGCGCGGTGCGCCCGATGCGGGAATAGATTCGCCAGCCCAGCGCCCCGGCCGCGCCGAGCAGCAAAATGCACAGGATCCACTTCGGCCACCCGCTGAGCAGCACGAAGTCACCCTGTGAAAAAACCCTCGCCGGATACCTGAAGAAAAATTCAAACATGGTTCGCACAACCGCGAGCCCCATTCCGCGGTCCCCAGCCCGCTTAGTGCGTCATGCCATACATGATGTAATCGAGCCCCACGCGAAATGCCATGGATGCGAAAGGCTCCGGATATCTTGGATCGTCGGCCCACTCCCAGGCGTCGCCCAGGTGCATGTTGTGGCAGATCGCGACCATGACGCGGCCTTTGTCGTCGCGGATCGCGCGCCACTTCGGGACGTACCCGTCTTTTTCATACGTCCGCCCCGACCACACATACTGTTCCCCGGGGATCTGAAAACGAGCGCCGATGTCATACAGCCCGTGGAAAATTTCGTCCTCATCGGCGAGGTCCTCGACGGGACGGTCCGGAAACACCATGCGCATGCCGGCCATGAACCGATCCCAGTCGGCTGTGCCGTGAAAATCGTCGACCATCAGGAAGCCGCCCTTCAGTAGATAATCGTGCAGGCGCTTTGCTTCGGCGTCGGTGAACGTCCAGTTCGCTACCTGGACTGCGTAGACCCACGGGTAGTTGAAAATGTCGTCGCTGTCGAGGTCTACGACCTGTTCGGTCGGTCGCGCTTCGATTCGCGTCAGGCGCTTCAGCGCCATCAGGAACTGGCGATCCGCCTTCGGATAATCGCGCGACCAGCTTCCGCCATATCCTCCGTAGCCGCCATATCCGCCGTACATGTCCACTCTCGAGGTGTAGCGCAGGCGCGACCAATAGAATTCGGACGGCTCTTTGCTGGCAGATTGCGAATCGTCGTAGGAATAGCTGGGAGGAAAAAACGAGCCCGGACCCTGCGTACCCAAAGAACCACCCTGGAAGGCCACCACACCAGCGGCCAATCCCAGGACGAGCACAATCGCGGAAATAGGCCGAAGAGATCTCACCGAATCGATCCTTCAGAATCTTCGAGCGTAACAGATTGGAATCATCGTCTTCAACTCAGCGGGATTCGCTGCAATCGTTCCGTAAAATGTCGCCGCGTCCGCAACCTTCGCCTCACTTGTGCCTTCCAATCTGACCGTGAGACGATTTCGCTCTGAGTCCATATACCAGTGTGCATGATGCGCAATCAGCGGGAGGAGTTGTGAAGCGCAGAGATCTTCTGAAATTCGGTACCGCGGCGGTCGTTGGCGGCATGGCGGGGGCGCGTATTGCGGCGCAGTCGCAGGCTCCCTGGATGCCTCCGATGCCGGCGCAAAATCCCCCAACGGTGGGCGCTCCCGGTCAGGCTGCGCCCGCCGACTTCACGCTTCGGATCGCGCCCGTGGCGCTCGAAATTGCACCGAGCCGCTTCATCAGCACGATTGGGTATAACGGCGCGTCTCCGGGACCCGTGCTGCGGATGCGCGAGGGCAAACCGGTAGCGGTTGACGTGATCAACGATACCGACACGGCGGAGCTGGTGCACTGGCACGGGCTGTTCGTGCCGTCGGAGGTGGACGGCGCGGAGGAGGAAGGGACGCCGATGGTGCCGCCCGGTGGGCGCCGCCGTTACCAGTTCACTCCGAAGCCGGCCGGCACGCGTTGGTACCATTCGCACGCAATGGCCGGCGGCGACCTGCACCGCGGAAGCTACACCGGGCAATACGGTTTCCTGATGGTCGAAGGCGGAAACGAACCCGGGCAGCACGATCTGGAACTTTTTCTCGCGCTGCGCGATTGGGAGCCGTACTTCACCGATCAGATGGAAAACGAGGCGGCCGAAAGCGGCGGATTCGGGCCGCCGCTTGAACGCCCGGCGCAGCTGGATACGCGGCCCAATGGCCTGGAGGTTACATCGCAGCTTTTCTCGATCAACGACAAGGCGCTCGGCGCAGGCGAGCCGATTCGGGTGCGCGCAGGCCAGCGCGCGCTGATACACGTGCTCAACGCGAGCGCCATCGAGATCCGCACCATTGCGTTTTCCGGCCATCAATTTCGCGTGATCGCAATGGATGGCAACTCCGTACCCTCGCCGAAACCGGTCGATGTGCTGATGCTCGGGCCGGGCGAGCGAATCGACGCGTATGTGGAAATGAATCAGCCGGGGGTGTGGATTCTGGGTTCAACCGACGATCCGACCCGCAACGCGGGCTTGGGCGTGATCGTCGAGTATGAAAATCAACACGGCGAGCCGCGATGGATTCCGCCGGCGAAGCCTGTCTGGGATTACACCACTTTCGGAACGAGCGGCGCGCCGGGACGTCCTGCGCCGGATCAGACGATCGATATGGTTTTCGAGAAAATACCCAGCGGCGCCGGGCAATTCAATTTATGGCAGGTCAATGGCAAACCGTATCCGCACGACCGCGAATTCGTCCTGCAGCAGGGCGCGCGCTATCGGCTGATCTTCCGAAATCGCACGGACGATTCACACCCGCTGCATCTGCACCGGCATCTGTTCGAGCTCGTCGACGTAAACGGAAAACCGACCGCCGGCCTGATGAAAGACACGGTGATCGTGCCCGTCTACGGCCGCGTACGTGCCGACCTCGTAGCCGATCAACCAGGCTTATCGCTGTTCCATTGCCACATCCAGCAGCACATGGACTACGGATTCAAAGCGCTGTTCCGTTACGCCTGAGCTTTCCCGGCTGAGGAATCGCCACCGGCCCAGTGGGTCCGGATCTCGGGCGGGTGCAGCAAGGTCTGCATCACCACGCAGTATTGTTCGGTCTTTTCGCGCAGTGCCTGCAGTTGCTCTGGCGTAGCCGTGGGAGCGATGACATCGAAATTCAGGCGGATTTTTTCAAAGCCTACGGGCACGTCTTTTGAAAGTCCGAGCGTGCCGCGCAGGTCCATGTCGCCGTCCACCGTTACCTCTATGGATTCGGTCGGAACCGCCATGGCGGCGGCAACCATCTGGCACGTAATTTGCGCGCACGCAGCGAGAGCGCCGAGCAGCAGATCGCCGGAACACGCGCCGCTGCCGGCCCCTCCGACGCCTTTGTGCGCCTCGGCCTGATAAACCGCGCGCCCGATATCGATGGAGCAGGACACCGGAGCATCCGTCTCGGCACCCCTCGCGCGCATCGTGATCCGTGAAGCTGTCGGATCGCTGCGGTATTGTTCCTTCAGCGGTTTTTGAAGTGATCGAATGTCCATGGCGACCTCGCGTTTTCGTCCTCTTTTGCTGCGCACACGGCAAATGGCAGGCCCAGGATACTTGAAGCGGCTTCCGGGGCATGTTAGGATTTGCACTCACCCGGCAAAACCACAAACAAATATGCCCAAATTCGTCATCGAACGCGAAATTCCCGGAGCCGCAAATCTGTCCGACGCCCAATGGCGGGAACTCGCCCAGAAATCCGTCAGCACCCTGAAAGGCATGGGCCCGGAGATTCAATGGCTTCATAGCTACGTCGCCGGAGACAAGGTTTACTGCGTCTACCTTGCTCCGGACGAAACCGTCATCCAGGAGCACGCCAAGCGCTCCGGGTTTCCCGCCAACCGAATCACCGCCGTGCGCCGGCTGATTGATCCATCCAGCGCCGAATAACCCGCGTCCGCGCTAAGACGACAGCGAAGCGGCATCCGGCTTCAGAGCTATTTCAATCGCTTCCTCGACGGCCAATCCCCATCCATCGAGCCACGCCTTCGAGCTGGCCGCATTGCTCAATCGCTCTCGCGCCGAATCCAGAGTCGCTTGCAGCTTTGTCTGTTCCGCCGGCGACAGCGGCACACCGATATTTTGCCGCAGGGCCGCGGCCGCGCCTGCCAAATGCAGGGCGCGCTCGGCATTGTCCTGAGATGCCGCGGAACACGCGAAGCTTTCAAGCAGGCGCGCAATTCCCCGCTTGTGGTCCAGCTCCTGGAAAATCTCGAGGCTTTCGCGGTAGAGATCGCGCATCAGGGAATAATCGCGTTCCTCCATCGCCAGACTGCCGAGGTCAGCGAGCGTGCTCGCGATGCCCCAGCGATTGTCCAGCTTTCGGAAGATTCCCAGGCTTTGCTCGTTCAGGGCGCGCGCCACGTAATCTTCGCCCTGATCGCGCGCCACATCGCCCTGATAGTTGAGCGTCCATGCCAGGCCGGTATGGTCTCCCAAATCGCGGAAGATCGCGACGCATTCGGCGTACAAATCAAGCGCGCGGTCATACGCGCCTTCCAGTTTGGCGACACTTGCCAGATTGCTCAGGGTGCGAGCAATGGCGGTCTGATCGCCGAGCTCGCGCCACTCCGCCAGGCTCTGTTCGAATAAGGACTTCGCGCCACCGATATCGCCGCTTTCCCTGGCCGAGACTGCCAGCGCATTCAGGTCGACGGCTACGGCTCGTTTGTCGCCCAGTTGACGCGCGATATCGAGGCTTTCCCCCAGCAGGCTTTTCGCGGCGGCATAGTCCCCCTGGCGGTCCGCCAGAACCCCGGAGGCAAAAGCCACGCGGGCCCGCAGCTTGTTCGCGGCTTCCGCGCCCTGGAGCTTCAACAGTTTGTCGAGCCACATTCTTCCTTCCGCGAGGTATTCGCGAGCTTCCCAGAAACGAAATAGGGCGGCGCCGAGGCGCATTCCCCATTCTGTCTCGCCGATTTCGAGGAGCCATTCGAGGCTGGCGCGAAAATTATCGTGCTCGATGGTGAAGCGCGCCAACCACTCCGTCTCCATCGCGCCGCTTTTTTCCGCGGCGCCTTCTTCCGCCAGCACCAAACAGTAGGCCGCGCGGGCCCGCTTGGTCAGGGATTCCTCTCCGCTGGCGACCAGCTTCTCGAGCGCATACTCGCGGACGGTTTCAAGCATCATGAAACGCGATTCGGCGTTCGGCTGCTCGACCTGCCGGAGCAGGCTCTTGTCCACCATGGAGGACATGCCGTCGAGCAGGTCCAGCCCGAGGTCGGCCTTCGCGTCGCAAACGGCCTCCGCGCTTTCCAGCGTGCAGCCCCCGACGAAGACCGACACTCTTCGGAGCAGTTTCTGCTCGGCGGCGCTCAGTAGCTCGTGGCTCCAATCCATCGCGGCGCGAAGCGTTCGCTGACGCTGTGGCAAATCCTGTGCGCCACCGGTCAAGAGTTGCAGCCGGCTTGCCAGCCGGGTCCTCATAGCCGAGGGGGAAAGAACTTTCACTCGTGCCGCTGCGAGTTCGATCGCCAGAGGCAGGCCGTCCAGGCGCGCGCAGATTTCGGCGACCGCGGCAGCATTTTCCGCGTTCAATTGAAAGTCGGGTTTCGCGGCGATGGCGCGTTGTACGAATAGCGCTACCGCGGGACATTTCAGGAGCGCCTCGATCGGCATTTTCGTGCGCGATTCCGGCACCGCCAGCGGCGAAATGGGATACTCGCGTTCCCCGTACACATGCAGCGCCGCGCGGCTGGTTACGAGGATTTTCAGGTTCGGACCCGCCGCCAGGATCTTCGCGACCGTCGGAGCTGCCTCGGTCAGATGCTCGAAATTGTCTAGCAGCACGAGAAGGGGGGCGCGCAGCGAATCCCGCAAGCTTTTTTCGAGTGTTTCGAGCGGAGACGGGCTGCCGCCCTCGCGGATCTTCAGCGCCTGCACAATCACCGATGAGATCTGTCCCGGGTCGTTCAGTCCGGCGAGTGCGACAAAATGAATTCCACCGGGGAAGTTTCCAACCAGCCCGCTCGCCGTTTCCACAGCCAGGCGCGTCTTACCGATTCCGCCCGGCCCCGTGACCGTGACCAGCTGCACGTCATCGCGCAGCAGCAGTTCCTTCACCCCCGCAACTTCCTTTTCCCGTCCAACGAACCCGGTCCGCTGCACCGGCACGTTCACGCGCTGAGGTTCCGGCGCGTGGAACGGCTTTTCCAGAAAGCTGTCGCGGATGGCGGCAAGCTCCCGCGCGAGATCGCGGGTCGAGACGTAGCGCTTATCCGGCTCTTTTTGCAGGCATCTCTCGATCGCCCAGCAGAGCGGGGGCGGAACATCCGGACCCTGCCCGGAGATTGGCTCGGCGTGTTCGCGAATGATCGCGAGGATGGTTTCCGCCGCACTGCTGCGCCGGAAGGCGCGTTTGCCGGCGACGATTTCGTACATCACCAGACCGAATGAGAACTGGTCCGATCGATAATCCGCCGGAAGACCGCCGGCCTGCTCCGGTGACATGTAGCCAGGCGTTCCGAGGATCAGACCGGATCGAGTGCTAGAGACCGTCAGCGTGCGGCCGTCCTCTGTCAGTTCGTCCGCGGGCGCGTACTTGGCCAATCCGAAATCGAGAATCTTGACGAAGCCATCCTGGGTCACCATCAGGTTTTCCGGTTTCAGATCCCGGTGAGCGATACCCGCTTCATGAGCTTTCGCCAAACCGTCGGCAATTTGCGCCGCAATTTCGATCGCTTTTCGAATCGGTAGGGCGCCGGCGCCGAGCAGATGGCGCAGCGTCTTGCCCTCCACCAGCTCCATCGCGATGTAATGAATCGAGCCTTCTTGTCCCAGCTCGTAGATGGTGACGATGTTCGGGTGGTTCAGAGCGGATGCGGAGCGCGCTTCGAGCTCGAAGCGGCGCAATTCGTCAGACGTTGCGGAAATCGGCGCGGGAAGAATCTTGATCGCGACGTTGCGTCCCAGGCGAGTGTCGCGGGCGCGATACACCTCACCCATTCCGCCAGCGCCAATGCTCGCGAGAATTTGATAGGAGCCGAATTTGCTGCCTGGTGCGAGCATGGCAATGAATGAGACAAGGCGCTGTGGGTGCTGTCTCCGGGTCCGCGCAGCGTTTCATGGACATTAGCAAACTTGGTGTCGATGCGACAATGCCGCCCTGCGGCGGCGCACCGCCTTCCGAATGCAGGCGGTACGCCGGGAACGAATTCGCCGGGTGCTTCCGGATACTATGACTTCGGAGGGGCCATCGAGGCCGTCATCTGGCGCATGGCTTCGAGCGAGCCGGGAGCCTTCTTCTTGCGCCAGGCCTCCATCTTCTTCACGTGCTTTTCGAGGTTGCCGTACATGTGCGGATTCTTGTTGCGCTCGCGCATGGCGGGCACAAACGGCTTGATGCGCTCGAAAATGAACCACTGCTCGCCGGTGTTCTCGAAGAAAAACGCTTCGTCGATCAGCCCGCGATTCACCATGCTGGCCGCCATTTCCCAGTAGCTGATCACCATGCGCATGAAGGCGCTTTCCGGGCTGCCCATGGGCGCCTGCCTCTGGATATCTTCGAGCGTGGCAGGATGAAACTTCGAAAAATACCAGTCGCGGGCCTCGCGCATTTTCGGCTCGCGCCGAATTTCGTAGAGCCTCAAGAGCAGGTCCGCTTGGTCGTGTGTCACTTTCGGCATGCCACTTCCTCCTTGTGTAAGGTCGGATGCACGTACGTGAATGAAATGTCCGGCCGCGGTCCCCGCACTATTCCCGGTCGGGACTGGCGACGGCTTCCTTCACCACGAGTTGGTGCGTGTGGGTGAGCGGGATCGATGATTCCTCAAAGGCGATCTTCATTCGCCGGCGCAGCTCGCGCGCCACATCGTCCTTGCGATTGAGCACCGTGCGCACTTGCAGCCGCAGCACGGTGCCGTCCAGCGCGAGCGATTCGACGCCCAGAACGCGCGGGCCATCGACCACGGCCTGTGACCAATTCGCGTCGTTGCGGAAATCGCCGCAGACTTTTTCGAGAGTGGCGAGCGCGCGTCCCACCATTTCGTCGGAGGGAATGGTCACGTCGACGAACGTTTGCGACCAATCGCGGCTCAAATTCGCGACTTGCCCCACCAGCGAATTCGGGATGGTGACGATTGCGCCGCCGACGTTGCGCACCACGGTTCGGCGCAGGGTGAGGTACTCGACGCGGCCGGTTTCGCCGTTCAGCTGGATTAAGTCCCCCACCACAAATTGGTCTTCGACGACGATGAAAAAACCGTTGATGATATCTTTCACCAGGTTCTGCGCGCCAAATCCGAGCGCCACGCTGCCCACCGCGGCGGCTGCTTCAAAGGGCGTGACGTCGAAACCGAATTCGGGCAGCGCCGTCAGTACCGCGACCGCCACGATCAGCGCCGCGCCCACCGAATAAACGATTCCCGCCATGGTCCGCGTCTGCTGCTCGCGCAGCAGGGCCGCGCGCGCCTGACCCTTGGCGATCTGCACCAGCCGCGTGGTCAGCGCCTTCAGGATGCGCACCAGAATGAAGGCGATGACCAGGATTACCAGCACGCGCACGCCGCGCGTCCCGGCAGTCTCCAGCCAGCGTCTGAGCGATTCAGTCATGGGAGTGAAGGCGCGGAATTATACCATTCGAGGGGCGATACCTTTGCTCCACCGTGCGGCGCCATGTAGAATCGAAACGATCGCCACCGCGCGCCCGTAGCTCAGATGGATAGAGCGTGTGCCTCCGAAGCACAAGGCCGGGGGTTCGAACCCCTCCGGGCGCGCCACTCTTTCACGGTACGGTCCGGCCCGGAGACATGGGTGATGACACAACGTTGTATATCTCAGAGGGAATCTCTGCAACTCGCTTAAGCTACGGCTCGCCATAGACTCTGAGCGATCGCGCGATGGCTGCGAGGCGACGGTCGGCGCTCCAAAGCGGCACGGCTCCCAATACCGCAGACGCCAACAGATGTGCATCAATCCAGCCAATACCCCGACCCATGAGGCGATGTCGCTCGACGAAGGTCATCACTTCCTCATTCTCGGCGATCGGCACGGATGGCAATCTTCGGAGCAACTGCAGGATCTCAGAGCGGTGGATTATTGAACCACACGCCAATTCGCCGATGATAAAAGGATGGCACTGAACGTCCTCGCGATGAAGAAGCGATACGAGCCCGAGCTGGCTATGGCGCAAGTGCTCCACCCAGATCGAGGTATCAACAAGCATCAGTGGGTCGCCGCAGGGGACTGCGGGCGTCGTCGCCGAATTTTCCGCAGACCCGGCTCGCTGCCGCCCAATGCTGCGAGCCTCTTAGCACTTTCACGGGCGACCAGGGCCTCCAGTCCGGCGTGAATGACCGCAGTTTTCTCGGTGATACCGCTGAGTCGTGCCGCTTGCTTAAGCAGGTCATCGTTAATGTTCAGAGTCGTCCGCATATGCATCAGTATGCATCATTCATACATACGTTTTAAAGGGAAATAGTATCGGGCACGACACTTTTGGTTCAAGGCTCCTTCCGGCTAGGAGGGCGAGCACGGCAGTCGAGCACGAGGAGAGCGTTCCGATTAGCGCCGGGGACAGGTTCGGGCCAAACGTTTAATTCGCCGAATTGCTGTTAAGCTTCAACCAATGCTGCCGGTGCGATTTGTCATTCCGATCGAACAAATGCAGGGCGAGGTGCCTGAAGAAGCGGAAATGTTGCGTTCGATGGCGGCAGAGGCAACTAAGTTCATATCTTCGTTTGCGTGGTGTGGATCGATCGAAGCAGCATATTTTGGTGCAGGCATGGGAAAGATTGTAGCTGTCTTTTTTTTCCTCATCCGGCCGAATCCTCCGTGCACCGACCGCGCGCTGTGGGTGGTCGTCGGGGATCTACCGAGCGCCTATCTTGTAACCGAGGTTTCCAAGACTCCCTCAGAGGCACTGCGCGCCTATATCCATGAAATGAAACGGTGGGTAGAGCTGGCCAAGAAAGGACGATCATCTCCGGATGTCATTCCGGTGAATGTACCTCCTACTCCGAAGTGGGCGAAGCAGCTCGGCGGACGATTGAAGTTCTTGGAACAGAACGTGGTACCTCGTTTCCATGAGGACGAACAGATCAGGGCTTGAATATCTCGGCTCGGCTCGCGGAGGTGCTCCATCGTCGGTGTCCGCTACGGGCTTAATCCCGGAGGCCCGATCGGTGGCAGCTGTGACACGAAATCGGCCAGAAAAGTTCTGATCGTACCCTTGGGCGCGCCACTCATCACAGGTATCGTTCTCTAAGCCTCAGTGAATGCCCACAAACGGATTCTCGATGAGAATGCCGGCAATCCTTTGCCCAGTGTTTAAATCTTCGGACAGAATCCGAGTCGCGCCGTTTTTTAAGGCGGACGAAACAATAAGAGCATCCCAGAAACCGATTCGCGACTCATCTTCGATCCGAAACGCCGAGGCAATTTCAGCCACACTCGTTTCTGCGCACCAGATTACATAGCTGTTCACCACAAGGCGTGCCAGATCCTTCGGCAAGGGAGAAGAGATCTTCCGTGTGACGTTGACGTAGAATTCCTGGAGCACCTGGACGCTGAGAAGGCCCGTACGCTCGCTCCAAAGGTCCCGGAGAACAGTTTTTGCAGTCTGGTGCTTCGCACCCGCGTCTACGTCATGCGCATAGATTAAGACGTCGGTATCGATAAACGTCTTAGCGCTCATGGAGTTCATCGCGGCCCACCCGGATGATGCCACCCAGGTGGAACCCCTGATCGAGCAAGGTCAACGCTTGCCGTTCGGCTCGTTCGTAGGCCTCTTCCTCGCCTACGAGTTGCTCTATCTGATCAGCCAGGAGACCGCTGATGGAAGTGGAGCGCCGGGCGGCGCAGATCTTCGCCTTCTGAATCGTTTTGCGGTCAAGACTGATCGTCACATTTTGCTTCCCGTTTCTCTTGCTATCCGCCATGATTTCCTCCTACACACGTACCATACGTGTAGCACGTATGGTACGTGTAGTCGAGCCGCGGGGGCTTTTGACGGGGCCATTGGAAGCGAAGCCTCTCGCGGTCGAAAAGCCCTCGGGCGTCGAGGTGTTGCGAGAATTAATGGCGCCCAACGGCCTCAGGCAGAAAGACTTGGCTGACGACTTGGGCGGCGAGAGTATTGTGCCCCTAACCCTGCGAGAGAAAAGACAACTCAACCGGAAGCAGATGGAAAAGCTCAGCCCGCTTTCACGTTTCCCCTGCGGTATTTTTCTAAAGTTAGGGGCCGAATCAACGATGGAAACGCGCCACGAGGCAACCGATGCTAGATCAATCGCACGGATGGGGGAAAAGCTGAGTAAAATCGGCCACCGTTTGGACGAATGACAGCCGCGACCCGCATTCGGGCCAGCGGACCTCGCCGCTCAGATTAGCGAGATCCTTTCGACGTTCTCTTCCGGGGTTCTCCGTCATAGGAGCGAATATCGGTGATCGAATAGATGTTTTCGCACTCACAGGCTTTACATCGGGATATGAAAGCCCGGGGAGTCGTTTCTTCCAGTTCGAAGATGTCGTGGAGGCCGGCCACTCTTCCAGACACGGCAATAGGTCCTCCGCACCAAACGCAAGCCACTCCCCGATAACTCTTCGTGTGCTCCGCAATCATGGGATCCTCGCCGGAGGGAATCCGTAGCAGAAGCAGGAGCATACCATCGTGCCGGCCCCAGCGGCGATCGGGGCGGGTCGATGGCGCGAATTGGCGCCTCTGCGGTGATCGTAGTCGTCACGTCCGCGCAATCTTGCCTGCGACGGTCGTCGAGGGGGGGTCGTAGCCACCTTGATACAACTGGCGTCCCGCCCTGCGATGAGCCTCGTCACCGTTCGTCGGGCGACCTATAGGGATTTAATTGCGCAATGACGGCCGCTCCTTTGACACGCCTGACACGGCGGTTTGTTGAAAACCAAAGGCTCGCGATACAATTTCCCGCGACACGGGTTCTATCGGCCGTCGCAAAGCGCCGATCTCTGCTGAGCCTACATGCCTCGCGCGCCTCTCAACCAGCTGCCTGCCATATCTGTCGCGGAGAGCCTTTCCTCCCCCCAAGGAATTGTCGACCTCTGGTACTACTTTTACAAGGATGCCGACACCCAGCTGCTCGCGTCTCACCAGGCCTTATTGACCCCCGACGAGCTCGAGCGGTTGAGCCGGTTCCGCTTCGAGCGTGACCGTCGTCTCTTCCTCTCGACGCGGGCCTTGGCGCGTACCGTATTATCCAACTACGCTGCCGTTGCCCCGGCCGACTGGCGATTTGCTACCAACGATCACGGCAAGCCACTCATCAGCGCTCCCATCGTTGTGCCCGCCATCCATTTCAATCTGGCGAACACCCTGGGTCTGGTCGTGTGCGCCGTAAGCGTGGCCCACGAGGTTGTCGGGGTCGACGCCGAGTGGATGGATCGCGAGGTCGAGGCCCTTGCGCTTGCGGATCGTTATTTTTCCTTGTCCGAGGCGAGCAGGCTTCGGGGAATGTCTACTCCGGAACAGTCGGAGGTCTTCTTCTCGTACTGGACCCTCAAGGAAAGCTATATCAAAGCGAGGGGCCTTGGTCTGACATTGCCCCTCGGCCAATTCTCGTTCCATATTGACGACGAAATCGGCATCGAATTTGAGGCAGGTTTTGCCGACGATGCTTCCTCATGGCGCTTCGCCCTTCTGGATGCGCCACTGCACCACAGGATCGCGGTCAGCGTGAAAACCGGAGGAGCTGCGTTGTCGGTGCGCGCCTCGCGGTTCGTCCCGCTCCGCGGCATGTTGGATCTCACGTGAGCATGAGGGTCTACCTGTGCAAAGGAAGGTCGAGCGACGAGGGATGAAGTGGGCCGCTGTCGCTACGCTTTGGCGGTGGGAAGGCCCGGATCGAAGCGCAACCGCAGCGAGGTCAAGCCACGGAGCCTATAAGTTTGGGCCCCCGCGCAACTTCTGCGGGTTGCCGAGTCGTACCTAACCGGAGTAACCGAGCGAACATGTCAGCCGTCTGAATGGGAGGCGCATTCGTTGTGGTGCGGACGCGGCAAGCGTATGATGCGCCACGGCAAGACGACGACACGATCGAAAATTCCTGGTCAGAATTCTAGGGGCTTCAAGTGAAACTTTCATGTAAGAATAACGCTCGCGCATTCGTTGCGATTTCCTTCCTGCTGTTCCATTTCGTCCCGATCGCTTCGGCGCAAACGCCGCCACCGTCCTGGGCGACGCTGGACGCGCCTCCGACGGGTGTCGTGCCTCCTGGCGACGTTCTTCGTGCCGGGCACCTGGGCCGCGAGATCGCCGACGCGGAGGACATTTCCCACTTTTATCACGACCTGATCGGCCTCGAAATTCGCGGCACGCGCGACCAGCCCCGGCCCTTCAGCCAGCATCACGGGCTTCAGGAATTTGTGGACATCGGCCAGGGCGTTCCGAACCCGTATGACTCGATGAGCCGCGTCGTGCTCCTTCCTATTCCGGGCACTGCCGCAGCGCCCGGCGGGCCCGAAATGACGATCGAAGCGATCGAGATTCGGGGGATCAAGTCGGCTCCGTTCCACGTGGCATTGCGGGATCCCGGTGCGTCGTACCTCACGATCTTCGTGCGCGATCTGGACAAGACCCTCGCCCTGCTGAAAGACGAGCGCTATCCCGTGATCACCGCGGGTGGAAGCCCGGCGGAGCTGCCGAGCTGGCCCGGCCTGGCCGGCAAGATCCGCGCCGTTTTCGTCCGCGACCCCGATGGAACTCCCGTCGAATTGGTCGAATTGAGTCCGGCGCCCGCGAGTAGTGCGGCGGCCGATTCCAAGGTGCTTGGCGCCCGCGTGACGATCGTCGTTAACGACCTCGAAAAAACCTGTCGCCTCTACCAGAGCTTCGTCGGAGGGGATTTCAAGTTTTGGGTGACTCCATCATTCATGGACGACAAGGCTTACGATCAGCTGACCGGCGAAGCCGGCCCGTTCCGCATGGCGCAAGCGATCGTTCCCGGCTCGCCGGTCGTCATGCAGTTCGTCGAATACAAGATTCACAATCGCAAGCCGAAGGTCCAGTACATCCAGGATCCCGGCACGGCGCATTTCCTGTTCATGTCCAAGGACGACGACGTCGAGATCGAGCGCGTCCACGCCGCCGGCATTCATACGCTGAGCAAGTCGGACGTGCCGGTTTTCATCGGTCCGACGACGCGTTCGTTCTTTATTCGCGACCCACAGAGCTTCCTTCTGGAATTCATGGATAACAATGTGAAGAGGGACCCCACGGCGAAATAGGGCCATGCCCTTTTCGCGTTTCTTTCGGCTATAGCGGTAACCGCCGTCCGCTCTTCATCAGCGAGAGCATAAGGGCGTCGAAAATTGGCACATATGTAATTCGAATTATTGGCTCGATAGAATTTTTGCATTGGATTTCCGGTCTGTCCGCGCGTAAATTGGCCCCTTCCCGTAAGACAGTCCCTGATGACCATACGAGAGGAGCGTGTAGAACAGCGACTATGAAAAAATACAAATTGGAATATGTCTGGCTCGACGGCAGGAAGCCGATCCCAGAGTTGCGCGGCAAGACGACGCTCAAGGAATTCGCAGCGCCTCCCACGCTCGGCGATCTGCCCTTGTGGGGTTTTGACGGCAGCTCGACGATGCAGGCCGAAGGACACAAATCAGACTGTATTCTGAAGCCTGTGGCTCTGTATCCCGACGCGGCCCGCAAGGACGGCTACATCGTCCTCAGCGAAGTAATGCACCCGGACGGCACGCCGAATTCCACGAACATGCGCGCGACCATCGAGAACGATCCCGATCTTTGGATCGGTTTCGAGCAGGAATACTTCCTCTTCAAAGACGGGCGCCCCCTCGGCTTCCCATCAGACGGTTATCCCAAGCCGCAAGGGCCGTACTACTGCGGTGTTGGCTACAAATATATGGGCAACGTGGCCAGACAGATCGTCGAGGAGCATTTGGATCTCTGCCTCGCGGCCGGAATCAACCACGAAGGCATCAACGCCGAAGTCGCCAAGGGCCAGTGGGAAT
>Ga0210391_10002451_pt1 | contig 16131 bp, 15 predicted proteins | sample IncBWC12OmetaG_FD_160573 | JGI IMG/M metagenome (GOLD analysis project Ga0210391, IMG submission 160573) | Forest soil microbial communities from Barre Woods Harvard Forest LTER site, Petersham, Massachusetts, United States - Inc-BW-C-12-O ... | reverse complement strand
GACCGAGGACGGCGACGGTCCGCTCGGATGCACGCGTATGCTGCTTGGTAAGCCGGTGATTGCGGCGGTCGAAGGATTCGCCGTCGCGGGCGGGCTCGAGCTGGCGCTGTGGTGCGATTTGCGCGTGGCCGAGCTCGATGCGACCTTTGGCGTGTATTGCAGGCGCTTCGGCGTGCCGCTCTGCGATGGAGGCACGATTCGATTGCCGCGGCTGATCGGGATGAGCCGCGCGATGGACATGATACTCACCGGCCGCGGCGTCTCGGGGAAAGAGGCGTTCGCAATGGGCTTGGTGAATCGCGTCACCGAGCCTGGATCAGTGATGACGCAAGCGCGCGAGCTCGCCAAGCAAATCGCCGGCTTCCCGCAGCGATGCCTACGCGGCGACAGGATGTCTGCGTATGAGGCGTGGACGATGCCGCTCGACGCTGCGCTGAAGAATGAGTACCGCCACGGAATCGCGACACTGCAATCGGGCGAGACGCGAGCTGGCGCGGAGAAGTTCGCGTCGGGAGTGGGGAGGCACGGGAAGTTTTAGGAACAGTGTCTTGCTCAAATTGAAGATGGCTCGATTGAGTGCGGGCTTGGTCGCGTGCTGCTTGCTAGCGGTCGCGCCCGGCATCGTATTGGGCCAGGAATTCGCCGCTGTCAGCATTCCGCTTCCGGTGGAGATCGATGGTCAGCCGACGCATTGCCGCCTTTACATGAAAATCGAAACGAAGAGTTACAACGTCCCGTTCGACAAGTTTGCCGCCGGCCCGCTGGACAGCGCGCAAACGATGTTCGCGACGGCGGTGAATGCAATCCGTAAAAATAATGCGGCGAAGTTCGCGAGCGTGTGGACGGCGCCGGATCAAATGAAGCGCGATAGTCAAGTTACCGTGGCCCTGGCCGATAGCAGCACCGACAGTTGGTTGAAGGTGGCGCGGAGCAATTTCAATTTCGACAAGCTCACCGTTGTCGCGGAAGTGCTGGCTGGATCGGAGACCGTGTTCATCTGGGATGCGCCCACGAGTGCTGGAATCCGGCGCAATGCGTTCTACGTCGGGCTCGATCAGAAAACCAAACGAGGCTGAGCGCAGTCAGCAGTAACTCGCCGATAGAGCCGCTGATTGTAAACGCATTAGTCGCCGCAAAAATGTATCCGGCGGTGTACAAACCGATTTCGAATATCAACGTGGGTTATCAGTATCCGATTCCACTAACCGGACCAGGCGATGCGGGCGCGCATCCAGTGTTCTTTGAATTCGACGGAGGGCCGATGGACTTTCCAATCGGCGACGAGAAGATAAAGGCGCCCACTCCCTTGCTGGAGTTTCTACGGAACGCGGCCTTCGCCATACGAAGCGGCAAAGACAAATCTTTCGCCGGCGATTTCACGCCGCGGAGTGGGAAAACAATAAGTCAGTGGCTCGCCGCAGCGAAAAAACGCCAGCAGGCCAGTGCGTCGCCGGCTTCAAACTATGCAACGGCGGGACTGGTTTCGGCGATGATGGCCAATGTCAAATTCGTGCTCAACGCCGATCCGATCTTCCTCGTGTTTCAGGCGCCGGGCTCCGGCGACAACTGGACGCCGCAAGCTTTGAGCTATTCCTATGTAGTGCGCGAAGGCGGGAGTTACAAAATTGCAAACTTCTCGTCGATGAACACGCTCGATGATTTTCTGCAGAATCCCGCGTTGATCGACAAAAATATTTTGAAGCAGGCTCCCCGGAAATGATCCTGGGTGAAAGCTGTCGCGAGTTTCGCTACAATCAGGTTCTGCGATCTATTTCGCCGACCCCATTGTTTCGCTGCTCCACATGCTGTACCCTCTCCGCAAGTCAATCGTGACTTTATGCGCGCGTCGGATTCCGTGACGCCACCCTCTCAACTCATCAGACCCACAAGTTCGGCACTAACTTCGAACTGGAATCCGGGGTACTGAACCATAGGATACAGTTTGTCGTTTTCTGAATTTCCCGTATCGCCAGAGATCCATCGTTCAATCAAAGACCGCGGTCATCATACACCGACCCCGGTCCAGGCCGGAGCTATCCCGGTTGCGCTCAGCGGGCGCGACGTGGTTGCCACGGCTGAAACCGGCAGCGGCAAGACCGCGGCCTTTCTGATCCCGACCATAGATCGGTTGCATCGCAAGAACGTGCGGCACCTCGCCGCGATTGTGATCCTGCCGACCCGCGAGCTCGCAGCGCAAGCCGCGCGCGAGTTCGATCTGATCGCACGCCACACGCATATCCGCTGCGCTACGGTAGTCGGCGGCGAGTCCGAGCGTCATCAGATCGATCATATTCGTAAGGGTGCGCAAGTGCTCGTTGCATGTCCCGGACGGCTTATCGATTTCATCGAGCGCGGCATAGTCAAGCTCGACAAGATTGAAGTCGTCATTATCGACGAGGCCGACCGGCTGCTCGACATGGGCTTTTTGCCGCAGTTGCGGAGAATCATGCGGATGGTGCCGAAAAATCGGCAGACCATGATGTTCTCGGCCACGATGGCGTCCGGTCCCGAAATGATCGCGCGCGAATTTCTGACCACGCCCGAGCGCGTCACGGTCGGCGGGACCAAAGCGGCGCCGCCGTCGCAGATTCGCCAGTCGATTTACCCGGTGACGCTCGAGAACAAGGGGCCGGTGCTGCTCGAGATTCTGAAGCGGCCGGAAGTCGAGAGCGCGATCGTCTTCACGCGCACCAAGAGCCGCGCCGACCGCGTCGCCAAGCTGCTGATCCGCGCCAATATCAAGGCCGTGCAGATTCATGGCGACCGCTCGCAGAGCCAGCGCAACGCGGCGTTGGCGGGATTCCGCGCGAAGAAGTTTCGCGTGATGGTCGCGACCGACGTGGCTTCGCGCGGATTAGACATCCCCGACGTTTCGCACGTGATCAACTTCGATCTGCCCGACGAGACCGAGGGCTATATCCATCGGATTGGCCGCACGGCGCGGATGGGCAAGGCGGGCGAGGCGATCAGCCTCGTGACGCAGGAAGAGCGCGTCAACCTGGCGCGGCTGGAACGCACGCTCGGCAATGCGCTCGATCGCGAGCACGTCGAGGGTTTCGAAAAAATCGAGATTCACGCGCCCAAGCCGGTGACGGTGTTCCGTTCGTCGGGTGCGCGTAATCGCTCGACGCGCAATCGCCCGCGCTCGCGCTGGGCATAGTCGCCGCAATTCCCTGAATGAGTTCGAACACCACCGGGCCGATCGCAACCGCGGTCGGCCCGGTGGATATTGCGCTCGCCGCTCCCGCCGACCTCGACGACGTGCTCGACATTTTGAATGAGACGGCGCAATGGCTGACTTCGCGCGGGATCAATCAATGGGTCGATGGATTTCCGCGCGAGCTGATCGCCGCTGACATTTCGCGCGGCGAGGTTTATCTCGCGCGACGTGAGCGGCGCGCAGTCGGGACCTTCACGCTCCAATGGAGCGACGAGTTGTTCTGGCCCGCCGCTACCCGTGCGGCCGGATATCTCCACCGGATAGCGGTGCGGCGCGAGGCGCGCGGCCTGGGCGTCGAGCTGCTTAAAAGGGCAGAACGAGTTACGGCGGCGAGCGGGCGCAAGTTGCTTCGTCTCGATTGTTTTGCCGCGAACGATGCGCTTTGCGCTTACTACGAACGCGCGGGGTTCGCGCGCCGCGGTGATATTGAAGTCGACGGCCGCGCCGATCCGACGGTGCCCGAATCCAACCGGCGTTTTCTTGCTCGTCAGTACGAGAAATCGCTGGCCTGATTCGACAGTAACTCGCTGTTCCTTCTCTATTTCCGAAAATCTTGTTGGGTTAGAGTTTTAAGACGAACTTGATGCTGCGCCCTAAACCTGGCTCATACCTCATCCGCTGCGCGCTCTTTTCGATGTGTGCCGCAATCCTTGCGCTTACTTCGTGCAGCTCGATCAAAATTTTTCTGAATGGCGGCGAGAAGCAGGTCAAACGCGTGCCGCGCCCGCCCGCGCCGGGTCCGTATGTTTTGGTCTTTGCCTTTGACGGCGCCGGCTACGATCAGTTGATGGCTGCGATCAACTCGGGCAAAGCGCCCGCAATGGCCGGGATGCTCGGCAAAGATCAGGGCGGCGGGCTTTACGAGCATGCGTACTCGGCGCCCAACGCCGTCAGTATCCTGCCGTCGACCACAGTCGCCGCGTGGTCGGCGATCTTCACCGGCGCACCGCCGGCGCAGAACGGGGTGCCGGGCAACGAGTGGTTCGTGCGCGAGGACATGAAATTTTTCGCGCCGGTGCCGGTCTCGGTCCAGGAGATGGACGACAACCACGCGATGGTCACCGACAACCTGGTTGGGCATCAACTCAAAGTGCCGACGCTCTTTCAACAGGCGGGCGTGAAGTCGTCGGTCTCGATGAACATGGTTTATCGCGGCGCCGACTACTTTACGATTCTCGATCCGTCCTCGATGGTCCAGCTGTTCACGGAATTTGTCGGGGGCAAGGAACAGCATTCGTCCGGCAAGCGCGACATTTACCAGCAGATGGATGTGGACTCGGTGCCGAAGCTGCTCGACTCGATGGAGGCGCACGGCGTTCCGAATATTCAGGTCGTGTATTTCCCGGGAATCGATTTGTACACGCATCTCGCGCCCGACCCGTTGCCGATGGAAGTCGCCTACCTGGAGAGCACAACCGATCCGCTCGTTGCGAAAATCCTCGACGCGTACCGTGCCCGCGGCATTCTCGATCAGACCTACATCATGGTGATCGCCGATCACGGTCACACGCCGGTGCTGAAGGACCCGCAGCACGCGCTAGGCGCCAATGAAAGCGCGGGACCGGCGGCGGTGGTTGAAGCGGCGGGATTCCGGCCGCGAAAACTGGTGCTGAATCCAGGCAAGGACGAACAGGATTACCAGTCGGCGTTCGCCTACCAGGGCGCGATCGCTTACGTGTACCTGGCCGACCGCTCGACCTGTCCAAAACCCGGGATGACTTGCGATTGGAAGCGTCCGCCGCGTTACAAAGAGGACGTGCTGCCGGTTGCGCGCGCGTTTTACTACGCGAACAAAATCGGCAGGCGGATCCCGCAAATGAAGAACACGCTCGACCTGGTCTTTGCGCGCGTGCCGACTCCGCCGGGAGAGCTCACGCACGAGTACGAGATTTTCGACGGCCATCGGCTGGTGCCGATTTGGGAATATCTGCTCGCGCATCCGCGCCCCGATCTGATCCAGCTCAACCGGCGAATGCGATGGCTGAGCGCGGGGCCGTACGGCAATCGCGCGGGCGACGTGCTGCTGTTATCGCGGTCGGGTCTGCAACTGCCAATCGACCAACGCTACTACTTCTCGGCGCCGTATCACTCATGGCATGGCAGCGCGTCGATGCAGGACAGCCACATTCCGCTGATCGTTGCGCGCAAGGATTACCCGGGCACCAAGCTCAAGAAACTCGTCGATGCGATCGCGGGCAACGAGCCGTCGCAACTGGCGTTGGTGCCGATCGTTCGCTCGCTGCTGCTCTCCGAGCCGCCCGCCAGTCCTGTTCCCGCTCCCGCCGTGCCGCCGGCTAGTCCGGGATCGGACCAGTCAACGACGCCCGCTGCGAAATCTCAATAAAGTTGCCGTCGGGATCGCGAATCATCGAGATGCGCGCGACCTTGCCCAGCGTCAGCGGCGCGGTGCCTTCCCACACGCCCATCGAGATGAGGCGGCGATGCTCGCCGTCGCAGTCGCGCACCTGGATCGTGATGTAGCGCAGCCCGAGCGCGCGCATCGGCGCAATCGTGTCCGCGCTGCCGGACGTCGTCTTCGACGCGCGCACGGCCGCCGGATCGTGCCGGAAGCTGATAATCGTGTTGCCGAGCTTGAAACGGCCCGCGCCGAGGCGCTCCGCACCAATCGCGTCGCCATAAAACTTCTCGAAGGCGGCCTCGTCGGTGACGCCGATATGGATTTCGATCTGATTGACGCCGCGTTGTCCCGCCGGCACCAGCTCGATGTCGTTGCCGTCGGGATCCTGCATCACCAGCGGCATCGGAGTGCGCGGATCGGAAATCGAAAGCATCCGGTAGCCGCCTGCGATTCGCGGCGCCAGCGGATCGCGCGTGTGATTTATCTTCAGCACCGAACCGAGCAATCCGTAGCGATACTGGCGGACGCCGCCGCCCACTGGCAGCAGCTCTTCGTAGGGCAGGCGGATGCGCTCGCCGTAAAATGCGCGCATCTGGTCGATTTGGTTGGTGAAGATTCCGACGTCGATGAATTGCTTGGCCAGTTCCATTGCGATCTCCCCGACTATCCTCGCGCATCGCATGGCGCGTATTCAAGACTCAGACTGTTGCATCGCGGAGATTATTAACTATAGTTAAGTACATCATGACGACAACAAATCAGAGCTGGGACCCCGACGCTTACGCACGCAACGCCCGCTTCGTCTCCGACCTCGGTGCGCCGGTCGTTGAGCTGCTCGCGCCGCGGGCGGGCGAGCGAATCCTCGATCTCGGGTGCGGTGACGGCGCGCTCACACTGAAGCTCGCCGCGATGGGTTGCGACGTCGTCGGCGTCGACTCGAGCGCGCCGCAAATAGAGGCTGCCCGCCGCCTCGGCCTCGACGCACGCGTCGCCGACGGCGCGCGGCTTGAGTTCGAAGCCGAGTTCGACGCCGTGTTCAGCAACGCCGCGATTCACTGGATGAAACCGCCCGACGACGTGATCGCCGGCGCCTGGCGCGCGCTGAAACCCGGCGGCCGCTTTGTCGGCGAGTTCGGTGGGCACGGCTGCGTCGAGACGATCAAGCGCGCGCTGACCGCTGCACTCGCGCGCCGCGAGATCAACGGCGACGCGCTCAACCCGTGGTATTTTCCGACCGACGAGGATTATTCCGCGAGGCTGGAGCGTCGCGGATTCGCCGTCAGGTATATCGCGCTGATTCCGCGTCCGACGCCGCTGCCAACTGAGATCAACGGATGGCTCGAGACCTTCGCCCAGAGCTTCATGGCGCCGCTGGCCGATAACGATCGGGCGGCGTTTATCGACGAGGTCCGTGAAGCACTGCGGCCCAAGCTATCCGACGGCGAGGGCAAATGGTTTGCCGACTACATTCGCCTGCGATTTGCCGCCGACAAACCGCGCGTCTAACGGCATGCGACGTTTGAGTTACTCTGCGTCCTTGCGGCAGTATCGGTTGCGATGGGTATTTTCCGCGAAATGACCGAAGGCCTGCCGCGACAGGCGCCCGGCTCTGCTGGCACTACTCTGCGAGCGCTCGGTCTCGTACGCACTCTGCCGACGCGTCCGCGAATCCTCGACGTCGGATGCGGGCCCGGCGCGCAGACGATCGAGCTCGCGCGCGCCACCGGCGGCTGGATAGTCGCGGTCGATATACGCCAGCGCTTCCTCGACGAGCTGACCGAACGCGCCGATGCGGCCGGAGTGCTGCCGCAGATTACGACTATCAACACGTCGATGTTCGACATGGATTTCGCCGCTGAGTCGTTCGACCTGATCTGGTCCGAGGGCGCCATCTACATAGCGGGGTTCGCCTCCGGCCTCGCCGGTTGGAAGCGGTTCTTGAAGCCGGGCGGATGGCTCGCGGTATCCGAACTGACGTGGTTGGTGCCCGATCCGCCGGCTGAGGCCGCCGAATATTGGGCGCGCGGCTATCCCGGCATGGGATCGATCGAGCGCAACTGCCAGCTCGTCGCCGAAGCGGGTTACGTCAACATGGACGGCTTCGTGTTTTCGATGAACGACTGGCGCAACTACTACGAGCCGAGCGAGCGGCGCGTCGAGGAGCTGAAGGAAAAGTACGCCGAATCTTCCGAAGTGCTCGCGACCCTCGACGACGCGCAGCGCGAGTACGATCTCTTCCGCGTCCATCACGACGCCTACGGTTACGTCTTCTACGTGATGCGCAAACCGGTCACGTGATGGGAGCCACGCCATGATCGAGTCTTCATGCCATTGCGGCGAGGTGCGTCTTGAGATCAATCGCGCACCCGAAGAGGTGACGGATTGCAACTGCACGCTCTGCCGCAGCTACGGAGTGCTGTGGGCCTACTATTCGCCCAAGGATGTGAAGGTGACTGGCGGCGCAACCGACATCTACATGCGGGGTGAGCGCAAGACCGAATTTCACCGCTGCAAGAATTGCGGCTGCGTTACCCATTGGACGGCGGTCGATAAGACGCGCGATCGCATGGGCGTAAATGTGCGGCTGATGGCGCCGGAGGTCCTGGCACGCGCGCGTGTCCGCCACCTCGACGGCTTCGATACCTGGAAATTTCTCGACTGACGACGGCGTGCACGCAAGCGCGGCGCGCGCTCAAATCCGACACTACGCACGGTTCCAGCTCGCTTTCATTTGTTGGCGATCTGGGTTACCTGTTGCGATACAAATCATTCAGCCTCGCGAGGATCGAAATGGACTTTTCGCTGACCCCCAAGACCGAACAGTTGCGCAAGCGCGTCTCCGACTTCATGGACCAATACGTTTTCCCCATCGAAAAAGAAGTTCAGAAGGCGATGGGCGAGAGCGGGAATACCGAGCCCCAATCGCTCAAGGACGTCCGCAAAAAAGCCAAGGCCGAGGGCCTTTGGAATCTTTTTCTGCCCGACGAGAAATTCGGCGCCGGCCTCAAGAACTACGAATACGCACCGCTGTGCGAGCTGATGGGCCGCAGCTCAATCGGCGCGCGTGCCTTCAACTGCATGGCGCCGGATACCGGCAACATGGAAATCCTCGCCGAGTTCGGCACGCCCGATCAGAAAAAGCAGTGGCTGCAAAAATGCATCGACGGCGAGATTCGCACCTGCTTCTCGATGACCGAGCCTGACACCCCGGGCTCCGATCCGACCCAGCTCAAGACGCGCGCGGTCCGCGACGGCGACAATTACGTCATCAACGGCCACAAGTGGTTCACCTCGAATGCGATTGGATCGGCCTTCGCGATTGCGATGGTCGTGACCGACCCCGACGCCGAGCCGCATCGCCGCGCCAGCCAGATAATCGTTCCGACCGATACTCCGGGATTCAACCTGATTCGTCCGGTGCCCGTGATGGGTCACACCGGCGGCGGCGGGCATTGCGAAATTATCTACAAAGACTGTCGCGTGCCGGTGACCAACCTTCTCGGCGAGGAAGGCGGCGGCTTCGCAATTTCGCAGGCGCGGCTCGGCCCGGGACGCATCCACCATTGCATGCGCACGATCGGAATCGCGGAACGCGCGCTCGAGCTGATGTGCAAGCGGGCGAGCACGCGCTTCACCCACGGCAGTTTTCTTTCCGAGAAGTCGAACATCCAGGAATGGATCGCCAACTCGCGAATCGAGATCGACTCGTGCCGCCTGATGGTCATGCATGCGGCTTGGAAGATGGACACGGCGGGCAAGAGCGCCGCGCGCAACGAGATCGCGATGATCAAAGTAATGTGCGCGAACATGGTGATGATCGTGCTCGATCGCGCAATCCAGGTGTTTGGCGCGGCCGGCGTCAGCGACGATTTCCCGCTCGCGCGCATGTGGCGCGACAGCCGTGCGCTGAGGATCGCCGACGGCCCCGACGAAGTGCATCGCATGACGATCGCGCGCCGCGAGCTGCGCAAGTACAAATAGCTGCGCATGGCTGAACCTATCGATCTCACCGTCGAGTTCGGCGACGTTCGCGAGGAAGAGCAACTCGACTGGAGCAAGCTCGTCGCCTGGCTGCGCGACCGCAAACTGCCCGGCGCCGACGCGCCGATGACGGTCAAGCAGTTCCGCGGCGGCTCGTCGAATCTCACCTACCTGCTCCGCTTCGGCGATCGCGAATGGGTGGTGCGACGGCCGCCGTTTGGTCCGCTGCCCGTCGGCGGCCACGACATGGGCCGCGAATACAAGGTGCTCTCGCGGCTGTGGGAGGTCTTCAAGCCGGCGCCGCGCGGAATGCTCTACAGCGACGACCCGTCAATCGTCGGCGCGCCGTTCTTCGTGATGGAACGCCGCGAGGGAATCGTCATCAAGAATCGCCAGCCGCTGCCGGCCGAGCTCGGCAACGACCCCGCGACGTTTCGCGCGATGTCCGAAGGCTTCATCGACACGCTGTCCGATTTGCACGGGGTCGACTACGCTGCCATTGGACTCGCGTCGCTCGGCAAGCCCGACGGATTTCTCAAGCGCCAGATTACGGGCTGGATGGCGCGATGGGAGAAAGCGAAGACGCGCGAAGTGCCGCTGATGGAGAAACTTGGCGCGTGGTTTCTCGACCACATGCCGGTGTCGCCGCCACCGGTGCTCGTGCACAACGACTTCTACCTACATAACGTCATGGTCGGCGCGAAGAATCACGGCGAGATAGTCGGCGTCTTCGACTGGGAAATGTCGACTATCGGCGATCCGCTCGTTGACCTCGGGATCGTGATGAACTACTGGCGCGACCAGAAAGACCCGCCCGAGTTGCTCGCCACTTCCTCCGGCGAAGCGCACACACTGCGTCCCGGTTTTCTCAGCCGCGACGAACTTCTAAATCGGTATTCGACCCGCACCGGCCGCGACCTGAGCGCGATGCCGTACTACTGGGCCTGGGCACACTGGAAAACCGCGACAGTCGTCGAGCAAATCTACGTCCGTTACGTCCGCGGCCAAACCACGGATCCGCGGTTCGCGCTGATGGGGCCGATGGCTCCTGCACTCGCTATCGCAGCAGCGCAAGTAGCCTCGAGACTCGGCTTCCAGGCCTAGCGCCTCTCACACTCCGAAGATTGTCCGGCAGATCTGCCGCAACGCTAATCAGTGCAGATCGCATTTGGCCTACGCATTGCTTGTAACTGCAAGTGTTCACGTCCTCTGTGCGCCCGTTTCTCACGCCTGGAATATTGAGGAGGTCAGAAGTGTCTAACTATTTAGCAACAACTTCGGATTCGAAGAGGCCATAACAAATGTCATCCAAACGATTTCTAGCAGCTACCGCGCTCGCATTTACAATTATCTTTAATTCTACGCACGCACCTGCGCGCGCCCAGGTTACTCCCGGAGAGACTATTACTCCCGATAATGCCTCGCAGGTCGTGGACTTGGTGAGTCCCGGGAACGTCATCCTGGTCAGGCAAGGCATGACAATGAAAATAGTTCCGACTGCTCACCTTGACTGGCCGCCACCCTACAAAGACGCGACTGAGCGATATTCGCCCCAGGTTTCGCTCGGAGCCGACGGCAGTCTCAAGAATTACATCGCTGGCCTGCCTTTCCCGCTGGTCGACGCGACCGATCCGGATGCTGCAACCAAGATCATGTGGAACTATGCCTTCCGGCCGCTCGCAACAGATGACCTCGACCAGCGCGGGGTTGAAGCCGTGAGTCGTCGCGCGGGCTCGAACGATGAGGTCGAGCATTTTACGTTCGGTCACATCGGTTACTACAACTCGGTGGGACGCACCGAGGTCGCGCCTACGCCGATGGACCCTGATGTTTTGAAAACCGGGATCGTCTCCCGTTCCGGAGCTTATCCGATCCTTGAGCCGGCCGAGATGCGCGGCGCGGGAATCATCCGGCAGAGCTACGCGATTCCTGGATTTGAGGACGCGGTGTGGGAGTACAGCCTTGAGGCCCGACGGCTGAGGCGTCTGCCGGCCGCCGAGCTCGCCGATGCGTTCGGCGTTGCAGGGGTTAGCTCATCAGGCCCGCAGGGCGGGAACGGAGGTGCCGCCACGACGTATGCCTCCACTTGGGATCCCGATTCCGCCTTTGGTTTTTCCGCACGAATCCAGGACTTCACCTACCGGCTGCTGGGTGAGCGCACGATGCTCGCATCGGTCGAGGCGGCGAATTCTCCCGAACAGACGTGCCCCAGTGACGGTGGCCGTTCGGTATGTCCGGAGAATTGGGAAATGCGCCACCTTTACGTAATCGAAGCGACTGCCAAGCCTCGCTCGGTGCTCGGCGGTGACGTGATTACGCCGAAGCGCATTCTCTACATCGATTCGGAAGGCTGGTTCATCACGGCCTCAGACCAATTCAACGAGAAGGGACAGCTGTGGAAGACGATCGCGACTTTCCATACTTATCGCGATCGGCCGACGCTGCAATCCAGCGTCGCCATCTATCCTTTCAAACGCATATTCGAGACGGCGCTGGTTGATGAAGATGTGACCAGCGGCTTCTCGACCGTGGTCTTCACACCCGGACCCAACAACCGTGACGACAGCTTGTTCATCAATATGGGCGCGGTCGATCGCAACTTCTTCACGCCCGAGAAGATGGTGCAGGCCGCCCGCTAGCCACTCGGGGGGCGATGCCGCGATCGCATCGCCCCTATCCAACACTGCTAAGAGTGCAATTGAGCGAGTCGCGGCGATTCAATTCGGAACCTGATGCTCGCAACCACTGTAAGGACGATAAAGATCGCCAGCACGACAAGCTGAGTTAGCTTGAACGGTGGTTCCGTCTGAGTCGGTGCCAATGCTTTGAGCGCAGGCACCTTCATGAATGACTGCACTATCAAGACGAACACGTTCAGATACTGCGCGACCATCGCGGTGACTACGTAGATCCAGCGCCAAGGCCCAACCATCCGGCGACTGTACCGCGCAAAAATCGCGATCAGCAGAACCAACAGCGATAGGGCGCCGACCACGTAGGATGGCTTGAAGCCATGAAAGGGAAAGAAAAACCCGGTGACGCTGGTCGCAACCGTGAAGATCAGAAAGGTCGCCGTCCAGCCATCGAGTCGCTTCGAGGTCAGCAGCCCGGCGGCGACGACGAATCCCGTGAAGATTCCAACCAAACTGATCGCTACGTGAAAGAGGGTGAATGCGGCTAGTGCGTTCAAGATACACCTTCCTTTTTGGTGGGTTTCTGAATGTGAGACTGCTTCACTACCGACCGTAAAACAACTCGCGCACGCTTCCGGCTCCTGAAATCGCAAAGGCCCGCTCTTTTCAGCGCGCGGCGAGTAGGCTATCCAAGGTAGAAAGGCGGTATAATTTTAGCCGGCCGGAGGTTTTCACTCTTGCACGCGATTAATTACGAAGCTCCAACGACGCTCGATCAGGCGGTCAGCATCCTCAAGACTCACGGTGAGAACGCACGACCGTTCTGCGGCGGCACCGATATCCTCATCCAGTTGCGCGCCGGCGTCCGCCGTACCGGGCATCTCGTCGACATCAAGAAAATCAAGGAGCTGCACGCGCTCTCCTTCGATCCGAAAAAAGGATTGCGACTCGGCGCGGCCGTCCCATGCATCGAGATTCACGAGAGCGACGTGATGCGCCGGCATTACCCCGGCTTGACCGAGGCCGCACATCTTATCGGCTCGCTGCAGATTCAGAACCGCGCCTCGGTCGGCGGCAATCTGTGCAACGGCTCTCCGGCCGCGGACACGACGCCTGCGCTGATTGCGGTCGGCGCGCGCGCGCGGATCCTCGGTCCGACCGGCGATCGCGAGGTGCCGGTCGAGTCGTTCGTCGTATCTCCCGGGCGCACGGTGCTAAGGCCCGGCGAGTTGCTGGTCGAACTGCTGATTCCCGCGCCCGCGCCGCATACGAGCGACGCGTATCTGCGCTTCATCCCGCGCAATGAAATGGATATCGCGGTCGTCGGCGTCGGTGCGTCAGTGACCCTCGACGGTGACAAGGTGAAGGCGGCGAGAATCGGACTCGGCGCGGTGGCGCCGACTCCGCTCCTCGAGAGCAAGGCTGCCGCCGGGCTCATCGGCAAGAAACTCGACGATGCGGCGCTCGAGGCCGCCGGGCAGGCGGTGAGCGAAATTTGCAAGCCGATCGACGACATGCGCGGCACGATCGATTTTCGGGTTCACATCGCCGCTGTGCTGACGCGGCGGGTTCTCACAATCGCGGCCGAACGCGCGAAGAAAGTCTGAATCAAAACTCAAACACCTACGGCATAGAGCTATGAAAAAGACCCTGGTAGAAGCGACGATCAACGGCGAAACGGTCGAGTTCCTGTGCGAGCCGCGCCAAAGCCTGCTCGAAACTCTGCGCGATGTGCTCGAACTGACCGGCTCGAAAGAAGGATGCCTGACCGGCGATTGCGGCGCGTGCACCGTGCTGGTCGACGGCCGTTCGGTATGCTCGTGCCTGATGCTCGGCGTCGAGGCGCAGGGCAAGAACATCGCAACCGTTGAGGGCCTCGCTACCCAGGGCGTGCTCAGCGTTTTGCAGAACAAATTCCTCGAGAATGCGAGCCTGCAGTGCGGAATCTGCACGCCGGGATTTTTGATTTCGGCGACGTCGCTGCTCGAGCGCAATCCGAATCCCAGCGAGCCCGAGATTCGCTACGCGTTGGCGGGAAATCTTTGCCGATGCACCGGCTACGACAAGATTGTGAAGGCTGTCCTCGACGCCGCCGCGGATATTCGCTCGCAAGGCGATCGCACAGCGGCCGCGGGCTAGCAGCATTTGAATCGCGCGTCAGCCCTGCGCGATGTCGATCCGGAGTAGTCCGGTCTGGCCATTCCACATCATCGCTGGCTCAGTCCATCCGCTGGTCGCCAGGTAGTCCTGTTCATAGCGCCACCGCATTTCGAGTCTCGCTCCGGAACGCTTCTTCCAAACCAGCCGGTAGTAGACGTAGCGCTTCCACCACGGCGAGTGGGAAAGCATGAAGCTAAATTCGAATGGCGTCGGCCAGCCAATCAGGCTACGGCTGGAAGCAAACGATAGTTCGTCACCGGGTTCGGCAACGAAATAGATCTCCGGACGCCCGGAGGGATCGACCGGGTTGGTTCGCGGACCCAGCTGGAAGGTTTTTCCACCGCTCGACAGAATGACGCGATTCGAGGAATCCGAGCGCAATCCAATATCGGATCGCAGGTTATTGGTGGCGCCGAACGTCATCTGGAGCTTGCCGATCCGAAAACCGCCTCCATCATATTCGAGCGGCGCGATGGGCAAAGACACAGCCGGCGTCGTGACGAATCGATCCACCAGCATCGCGAGCTGCCGCCCAGCCATCAGCCACGCAACAACCAGGACAATCGCGACTATAATGGACCTAAAGGGCATAGCGGCTTTTCGTTTTATATCTGAACTACTAATTTGATAAAGTCCGAATTCGGAACAAGCGGATCGAACGAGGTTTCTCTCATGGCAGCATCGACCACGACCGGCAATTTCAAAGTTATCGGCACACGTCCGATTCGGCACGACGGCGTTGACAAGGTGACGGGCCGCGCCAAGTACGGCGCCGACTACGCGTTCCCCGGCATGCTGCACGGCAAGGTGCTGCGCAGTCCGCATGCGCACGCGAATATCAAATCGATCAAAATCGAAAAGGCGCTCGCGCTTCCCGGCGTCAAGGCGATTGTCACCTCGAAGGATCTGCCGCAGGCGGAGAACAAGCTCGAACAGGCCGGCGAGATGACAATCAATCCGATGTACCTGTCGATGAATATCCTCGCGCACGAAAAGGTCCTGTACGACGGCCATGCGATCGCTGCCGTCGCCGCGACCAGCCCGCATATCGCCGAGGAAGCTCTGCGGCTGATCGAAGTCGAGTACGAAGTACTGCCGCCCGTGATGACGGTCGACGTCGCGATCAAGCCGGGCGCGCCGATTCTGCTGAAAGACCTGCGCAACAAGGAAGAGGGGGCCGACAAGGAGACCAACGTCGCCCAGCACCATCTGTTCAAACGCGGCGACGTCGAAGCTGGATTCAAGGCGGCGGATTTTGTCATCGAGCGCGAATTCAATACCGCGATGGTTCACCAGGGTTACATCGAGCCGCACAACGCCGTCGGCATCTACAACTCCGACGGACAGGCGACGATCTATTGCTCGACCCAGGGCGCCTTCGATGTGCGCTCGCTGAGCGCGCAGGTGCTCGGGATGCCGGCCGGACACATCAAGGTAGTCCCGGCCGAAATCGGTGGCGGCTTCGGCGGCAAAACCACGATCTACCTCGAACCGCTCTCGGTGCTGCTGTCGAAGAAGACCGGCGCGCCGGTCAAGCTCGTCATGTCGCGCTCGGAAGTGCTGCGCGCGAGCGGCCCGACCTCCGGCTCGAAGATCAAAGTGAAGATGGGCGCGACCAAGGACGGCAAACTCCTCGCCGCGGAAATCTGGATGGCCTACGAGGCGGGCGCTTTCCCCGGCTCGCCGGTCGGCGCGGGCGCGATGTGTATCATTGCGCCGTACACCGTCGAGAATTTTCAGATCGACGCCTACGATGTCGTCGTCAATCGGCCCAAGAC
>Ga0210391_10002450_pt1 | contig 16137 bp, 15 predicted proteins | sample IncBWC12OmetaG_FD_160573 | JGI IMG/M metagenome (GOLD analysis project Ga0210391, IMG submission 160573) | Forest soil microbial communities from Barre Woods Harvard Forest LTER site, Petersham, Massachusetts, United States - Inc-BW-C-12-O ... | reverse complement strand
TTCGCGCTCATGGGTGCGCACTCCACTGTACAGAATGCGGTCGGCGTGCTGCTCTGTGCCCACACCATGGTGCTCGCCGCCTACCTGATCCACGAGGCGGCGCATCAGACGCTGTTTGCCCCGCATTGGGCCAACACGGCGGCGGGCGAAACGATGAACTTCATTGCCGGCTCGAGTTACGCCTCCTTCGAGCGCATCCGGCACATGCACATTCGCCATCATCTCGATCGTGCCGATCTGACATGTTTCGACTTCAAGGGGCTGCTGCGGCGCCGCCCCGGCGTTCGCCGGCTGTTGCAAATCCTGGAGTGGTGCTACATCCCGGCGACCGAACTGCTGATGCACGGACAGGTCATCTTGCGGCCGCTCTTCGTTGCCTCGCAACGCCGCTACCTGCCGCGCGTGGCGGCCATGGCTCTGGTGCGCGGCGCTCTGTTGGTGCTGCTCGGCCTCTGGTCGTGGAAGGCGCTCATCTTGTACGGCGTCGCCGTCCTCTTGTTTCTGCATGTGCTGAACTTCTTCGACGCCTTTCACCATACCTTCGAGCAATATGCCGTCGCCGCCGATGAACCGTTGGCCGTCCATGACCGGGATCGCGCCTACGAGCACGCCAATACCTACTCCAATGTGATCTCCCGGCGGCACCCGCGGCTCAATCTTCTCATTTTGAATTTCGGCTATCACAACGCGCATCACCACCGCGCCTCGGCGCCGTGGTATCGATTGCCCGCGCTTCACCGAGATCTGTATGGCGAGGAGCCGGGCGGCATGCTGCCGCTCTCGGACCTGTGGCGAACGTGGCACCGCAATCGCGTGCGACGTGTGTTCGCGGAAGATTACGGCGCTCCGTCGCCGGGCACGCGGGGCGCGGACCGCTTCGTGGGCGCGCACGGCGTGTCGTTTCTAACGGTGGTCTAGTGGCATGGGCTCCGCTATCCGGGCTGCGCGCCGTGGTCACCGGTGCGGCGGGGGGCATCGGCCATGAAGTGGCCCGGCAACTGATTGCGCAGGGCGCGACTGTTCATGGACTGGACCGTGACGACGAGGGTCTCGAGCGGGCGGCGCGGGAATTTCGGGCGGACTCGTTCGTGGCGTACCGGGTGGATCTCGCCGACCGGACGGAAGTCGACCGAGTCCTCGCGGAATTGCTCGACGGACTGGAGCGGCGTTGCGACATTTTGGTGAATAACGCGGGAGTGAGTCGGTTGCGTCCGCTGGAGGATACCGACGATGCCATGCTCGACTGGATGTTCGCGGTGAACTTCATTGCCGCGTTTCGCATTACGCGGACCCTGCTTCCGGCGCTGCGTGCGAGCGGGCGCGCTTCGGTGGTGAACATCGCATCCGAACTCGCGCTGGTGGGTCAGCCGGACTACAGCGCGTATTGCGCCACCAAGGGCGCGGTGCTTGCCTGGAGCAGAGCGCTTGCGCTGGAACTCGCCGAGCAGCGCATTCGAGTCAATGCGGTGTGTCCGGGCCCGGTCGACACCGCCCTCCTGCAGGAAGAATTCACCGCCCACGCGAATCCGGCCGCCGCGAAGCAGGCCGAGATCGCGGCGATTCCGCTGTCCCGGCTGGGATCTCCGGCCGACATCGCCCCGGTGGTCGCATTTCTCGCCAGCGACGCCGCGGCCTTCGTGACCGGCGCCGCCTGGTGCATCGACGGAGGAAAGACGGCTCGATGATCGCCAATCCCATACCTTGGCCGAACGGGGCGAAATGCGCCGCCTGTTTCACTCTCGACATGGATGCCGAGAGTCTCCTATACCTCGCGCATCCGCAGCAGGCCCACACCATGGTGTCGGCCGCCTCGATGCTGCGTTATGGACCGGACGTCGCCGTGCCGCGGATTCTCGACACCTACCGGCATTACGGAATTCGGCAGACGTTCTACGTGCCGGGTTGGTGCGCCGAACGCTACCCCTACGCGCTGGAGGCCATGGTCCGCAACGGTCACGAGGTCTCCGCCCACGGTTATGTGCACGAGCTTCCGAACGAGCAGTCGGACGCCGACGAGAGTTATTGGATGCAGCGCAGCCTCGCGGCGGTGCGGTCAGTGACCGGCGAACGCTCCGCCGGTTGGCGCGCGCCGCTGTACCGATTCTCGCACCGCTCCGCGGAACTGCTGCTCGAGGCGGGCGTCGACTACGATGCGTCCTTGATGGGCGACGACATTCCGTACCTCGTCGAGACCCCGCGCGGCCCGCTGCTCGAACTGCCCTCGCATTGGGGCATGGACGACTGGCCGCCCTTCATGCACAGCAGCGAGCTTAATTTCGAGATGCCGATTCAGTCGGCCGCCCGGGCCTGGGAGGGTTGGTGGGAAGAATTCGAGGCCATGTGGGAATTCGGCGGCCTGTGGGTTCCCGTCTGGCATCCATTTTTGTCGGGCCGCCTGGCGCGCTGGCGCCATACCCACCGGATGATCGGCAAGATGCTCGAACGGGGTCATGTTTGGTTCGCCCCCATGCGCGACATCGCGGCGCACGTGCGCGGCTGCATCGAGCAGGGAACGTGGATACCGCGCACGCAGGCGCTGCCGCCCCCGTGGGAGGCGATCGGCGGCACGAAGTCGGGAGCGGCGCGGTCATGATCTTGGATTGGTTCGGCTACGATCGGAATGGCGAAGTTCGCCAACTCGAGACGACCCTGCAGCAAGATGCGCTGAATACGCGCGACGTGGCACTGGCGGCGCTCGGCTTCAACGCTCCGGCCTGGATTGCGGCGGTATCGATGTCCGTGCTGTACGCGGCGGTCGGAGCGGCCGCGCCTCTCGCCATTCTCATTTCGTTCTTCTTTCCAATGCTGGTGCTTGCCCTGTGCCTCGTGTATCTGACGCGCGAGGCACCCTCAGCCGGCGGGATCTTCACCTTCGCGAGCCGGTTTCTGCATCCAACCGCGGGCACGCTGCTCGGCTGGGCCTACACCGTCGCCTGTGCCGCGGTCGTGCCGATGACCGCGATCATCGGTACGCAATACCTGCAGGCGCTCGTGCCTGCGCTGCGTGGGACGCTCGCCGCCGGTCTGACCGGCACCGTCCTCATCGTGTTGTTCATGCTGGTTTGCCTGCGCGGGGTACTGCTCACGGCGCGCGTGACCACGGTGTTCCTGACCTGCGAAATCACCGTGGTCGTCGGGCTCGGCATCCTCGGAATCGTACGGCCGCAAGTGGTCGTGCCACTGAGCAGTTTCTACAACCTGCCGCCGCACTGGTCGGCCCTGGGCTCCGGGGTGCTGCTCGGAATGTGGATGCTGGCCAATTTCGACTCGGCCATCAACTACATCGAAGAGGCGAGAGTTCCCGTTCGAACGGTGCAGCGCGCGCTCCTGATCGTTCTCACGTCGGCCTTCCTGATATACAGCATCGCCGCCATCGGCTGGCAGTTGGCAGTTCCGGTCGACGTACTCGCCGGAATCGCGGAGAACGGCGACGGCGGGCCCATCGGCGCGATCGCCCGCGTGTATCTGCCGCCGGCGCTGTCGTGGATCGCCATCCTGGTCGTGATCAGTTCCGCGATGGCGGGGCTGCAGGTTTCGATGACCGCCGGCGCGCGCACTGCCTATCGAATGGCGCAGGAGGGTCACTTGCCGCGTGCCCTCGGCGGCACCAATCGCCACCGTGCGCCCTGGGTCAGCGTCATGCTCATCGCCGCCGTCGCCATCGGGTTCGTCTGGTACAAGCCTCTGTCCGACGTCACCTTCTACTACAACACGGTGGTGGTGACGCTTGCGCTCGCGTATATGTCGGCGTTGGCCGCGTTCATCCGGCTCATGTTCTCGCGTCATTCGCTTCTGCGCGCGGCGGCGGCATCGGTGCTGCCGCTGCTGGCCATCGGAGTCCTGGGGGTCTTGATGTACTCGGCCGGTGCCGATCCGGCGGAGCCCAAGGACAAGTATCAGGCGTGGTACATCGGTATCGCAGTTCTCGCGTCCGGCGTGCTGATCGTCATGCTGGCTCGCTCGAAGCGGGAGAACGCCGGCGTCAACTCCTCGAGAGCTCGAGCAACGCCGACGTCAGCACTTGAGCTCCGGCGGTGACATCGGCCGGATCGGCGAACTCCAGCGGGTTATGGCTCACGCCGTCGCGGCAGCGGATGAATATCATTCCCGCCGGGCAGATATTCGCGATGAACAGCGCGTCGTGGAAGGCACCGGACACGAGCTCGAGTACGCGATAATGGTGCGTTTGCGCGGCGGCGGCGACCACACCGACGATCTCTCGAGGAAACATCTCGGGCGAATGGCGGAACAACTCGCGAATGTCCAGCCCGAACGACTCGGGCGCCGCTGCTTCGCGCAACTCCCGGCCCAGCTCATCGAAGGCCGCAGGGTCGGCATCGCGAAAATCGATCGTGAATGTGACGCATCCAGGGATGGTATTCGGCGTGTTCGGTTCTACGTTGAGCCGCCCGACCGTGAAGCGGCAGTCCGCCGATCGCTCGAGGCAGCGGCTGCGCAGCTGCCCGATGAGGCGCACGGCTCCTTCGAGCGCGTCGCGCCGATATTCGTGCGGGGTGGTGCCGGCATGTGCGGCGACGCCGCGCACTTCATACTCGAGCCACAGGCAACCCTGGATTCCCGAGACCACGCCCACAGGAATTTCTTCTCGATAGAGGCGGGGCCCCTGTTCGATGTGGGCTTCCAAATAGGCCGCCGGCGGCGCGCTGCTGCTGCGTATCGCGGCCTCGGGAAGAGCGGCCAATGTGTCCGACAGGGATTCGCGCAGCGTCGCGCCCGAGGCATCGCGCAGAGGGAGGAGGTCCGACAGTGAGCGCAGGCCGGCAAAGATCTGCGAGCCCATGGCACCTGGTGCGAACCGGCCGCCTTCTTCGTTGCTCCATGCGACCACCTCAATGGAGCGCTGAGGGCGTATTCCCGCGCCCGACAGGGTTGCGACCGCCTCCAGGCTCGCGAGTACGCCGTACGCGCCGTCGAAGCGGCCGCCCGTCGGCTGACTGTCGAGATGGCTGCCCGTCAACACCGGCGCCAAATCCCGCCGCCGGCCGGGATAACGCAGAAATAAATTGCCGATGGCATCCTGGGACACCTCGAGACCGCACTCGCACGCCCACTCGTACAGAAGGCGGCGAGCCGCGCGGTCCTCGGACGAAAAAGCCGGGCGATCGACGCCGGTCTCGCCGCGCCGGCCGATCTCGGCCATGGCCATGAGCCGCGCCCAGAGGCGATTCCCATCGACCGTGGGTTCGGCGGAGCTCGGCGCCGTGAGCTGCGATGCAGCCGAGTCAGTCATCGAGCAGAGCGTATTGCGCGGAGACGGGGCGCCCGGCGTTGATGCAAATGACGTCCTGGGGACAGGCGGACATCACCATGATGCAGTCGATGAGCGCGCGAAAGGCCACGCTGTCGCCGGGCTTCGATACGGTTTCCCGCCATTCCAGGTCTCCGCTCGGAAGCACCGGAATGTTCATCCACAAATTGAAGGACGCAGGACACACCGGGGAGGCGAGACCGAGAGACCCGAGGGCTCTGTGGAGATTGTCGGCACAGCTCGCATGACCGGCGGCGCAGCCGAGCTTCGCATACCGAGCCGGATCGCAGGGCGCAATGACGGTGTCGTGCACGCCGGGCGATGTATCCGATTCGAAGGCCAGGATGGGCTCGCGCCGATTGTCGACGAGAACGTCGCCGGCGCGCGGGGTGAGGCGGCTCAGGGTGGCGCGGGTGTGTTCCATCGACAGATAGATGCCGGTGTCCTTTGCATCGAAGGCCCAGAAGTCCACGACCTGTGTCCCGAACGTATTGATGATCTGCAGCGACTGCCCGCGGGCGACCTTGACGGCGCGCCCCTGACGCGCCGGAACTTCATGTGTGGACGGCATGCGTACTACCTTTTGTTGGCCGGAAGCAAACGCATTGTACCGACATCCACTGCAATCACGAGGGCGTCGCGTCGAATTCGAATCTCGCGTAGTCTATCGAGATCGAATGCCGCGCAGACGTGCCGAGCCAGTTTTGACAGTCGAATAGGGTAGTCGCAATGATCAGAACCGGCAGCCAATACCTGGATTCCCTTCGCGATGGCCGCGAGGTTTACATCAACGGGGAGCGCGTCAAGGACGTCACGCGGCACCCCATGCTCAAGCCCCTTGTCGACATCCGCGCCCGCATCTACGACATGCAGCACGAGGCGGGCACGCGCGACGTGCTTAGCTTTCAGGACGGCGGCGAATGGAACGCCGTTGCGAACATGCTGCCGAGGGTGCAGGGCGATTGGGCGGCGAAGCGCCGCGCGACGGACGCCGTTCTCGATGCGATCGGCGGCGTCGTCACGCGTGTGGGCGACGAGACGGTGGGCGAAATGTGGTCGCTCTACGACGGCCAGAGCGTGCTCAACCAAGTCGATCCGCAGTTCTCGGCCAACATTCGCACGCACATCGACAGGGTTCTGTGGAAGGATCCCTTCCACGTGTCGGCCAACACAGACCCCAAGGGCGACCGGTCCAAGCCTCCGCAGGAGCAGGACCCCGATATGCTGCTGCACGTCGTCAAGGAAACCGACGCCGGCATCGTCGTGCGCGGCGCCAAGTACGAGACTGCCGCGCCGTATGCCAATCAGGCCTTCGTGAAACCCACCAACGCCAATTGGGGAAGCGCCGCATTGTCCGACTACGCGGTCGGCTTCATCTGCGATTTGGGTTCTCCCAATCTGAAATTCATCTGCCGTACGGGATTTACCGGGCGCGCGCCGGCGGAGGACTATCCGCTGTCCAATCGATTCGACGAAGTCGATTCGCTGGTCATTTTCGACGACGTTCTCATCCCCTGGGAGAACGTGCTCTTCTACCGGCATACCAAGGCGGCGGCGTTCATCCGCGCCACCCTGCACCGCTACTCGGCCTTCGCCTTCGTGCAGCGCATCCAAAAATTCGCCGATATGATGATCGGCGCTGCGCTGTTCAATGCGCGCCAGACCGGACTCGACAAGCAGCAGGCGGTTCAGGAGAAACTCGCCCAGCTCGCCGTTTACCGCGAGGGGATCAATGCCCATCTCACTGCGGCGATTGCGCTGGCGGAGAAGAGTCCCGCGGGGCTTCTGATGCCGAACCAGTCGCTCTTGTACACCGGGCGGGTGCTCGCCTGTTCGCAGCTGCACGAGATGATGCACATCGCGCGCGAACTGTGCGGCGGCCAGATTTGCGTGACCCCGGACAAGGCTTCCTTCGATTCGCCGGACACCAAACCTTGGCTTGATAAATTCTATTCGGTCAACGAGAACTGGGTGGCGGACGATCGCCGCAAGCTGCTGGCGTTCGCCCGGGACCTGTTGAACTCGGACTACGCCGGCCATCGACTGACGTTCCAGCTGTTCGCACAGTCCCCGCCGTTCGCGCACCTGGCCGCGGTGTATCGAAACTTCGACTGGGACGGACCGCTGGACTTTGTGCGCAAGGCCGCGGACCTGTCGGCGCGAGTCATGACTACGGCCGGCGCTCCGGCCTGAGGGAACTTCATGCACACCCGGATCCGTAAATTCAATACGCGCGACACGTACCCGGAACAGAACTTGGACAACGACCTGTGCCAGGCGGTCGTGGCCCGTGGGAGGAGCGTGTACGTGCGCGGGCAGGTGGGCCAGGATCTCGACACGGCGGTGAACGTGGGCGTGGGCGATCCGGCGGCGCAGGCTGAGCAGGCGATGTCGAATATCGAAACGCTGCTCCGCGAGGCCGGCGCGCGTCTCGAGCACATCTGCAAGATCACGATTTATCTTACGGATCCACGCTTTCGCGAAGCGGTGTACCGCACCGTCGGCCGCCGGCTGCGCGGCGTGTATCCGGTGTCGACGGGAATTGTCGTCGCGGGATTGGCGCGCCCGGAATGGTTGGTCGAGCTCGACGTGATTGCGGTGGTGCCCGATGAGCCTTGAAGCATGACCTTCTCCCTTGTCGCCCGATCACCCGGCGCGAAGCTGTTCGGTGTGGCGATCGCCTCCTCCTCGCCTGCGGTAGCCGCGCGCTGCGCGCATGGGCGCGCCGGAGCCGGGGCGGTGGCCAGCCAGAACATCACCGATCCCGGCTTGGGGCCGCGCATTCTCGATGCCCTGGGGCGCGGCATGCAGGCCTCGGCTGCGCTCCGCCACGCGCTCGCCGCGACTCCGTTCGGCGCCTACCGCCAATTGCTCGCGATCGGCGGCGAGGGGCCGCCGGCCGTGCATTCCGGCGCACGGGGACTGGGGATCGTGAGCGAAGCAGTCGGCGTCGATGCTGCCGCGGCCGGAAATCTCCTGGCGAGCCCAGCGATTCCGTCGGTCATGGTCACGGCCTTCGAGAAGGCAGCAGGTCATCTGGGCGATCGGCTGCTGGCGGCCTTGCGCGCGGGACTGGACGGCGGGGGCGAAGCAGGACCTGTGCACTCGGCCGGTCTGCTCATCGTGCGCGAGGTGAGCTGGCCGATCGTGGATTTGCGCATCGACTGGACCGAGGGTGATCCGGTGGCGGCGCTCGATGCTCTTTGGCGACGCTACTCGCCTCAAGTCGACGACTATGTACAGCGGGCGATCGATCCCAGCCGCGCCCCCAGCTTCGGCGTGCCCGGCAATCCATGATTCAGGGGAATTTAGCCACACTAGATCAGCGCCGGGAGATACTGCACCTGATTCAGGCGAAGAACTGGCAGGGCGCGATGGATCGCATCGATCAAGCGCTTCGGCTGGCGCCCGACGATGCGAAACTGCAGTTGGGCAGAGCCCAATGCCTGCTCGCCCTCGGACGCCCCGCGGAGGCCTGCGAGGCCGCCGCCGCCGCACAATTGGGCGCACCCTCGGATGCTCTGCTGCTCGATGCGATCGGAACTTTGTTCAGCCGCGCCAATGACCAGCCACGTGCGCTGGCGGCGTATGAGCAGGCCGTGAGCGTGGCGCCGGGCAATCCGCACTACATTTTCAATCGCGCGACCGTGTACCGGTTTCTCGGACGGCTGGCAGAAGCGGAGGCGGATTACGACCGGGTCATCGCCCTGAAGGCCATCGACTACGAGGCCTACACGAATCGCTCGGAGCTGCGAACCCAGTCCGCGGCCGAGAATCACATCGATGAGCTCGAGTCATTGATTGCGCGCGGCATCGGGGACTGGCGGGGCGAGGTTCAGGTCCGCTACGCGCTCGCCAAGGAATACGAAGACATCGGCCAGTATCGGCAGTCTTTTCGGCATCTGCGAAAGGGCGCGGCAAAGCGCCGTGAGCATATGCGATACGACGTCGCGACCGACGCGGCCACCTTCGGTTGGATCATCGATGCTTATCCGGGAGATGCGCCGAGCAGCGAGGGTGCGCCGCGCAGACAGGATGCGCCGAGTGACGCTCCGGTGTTCATCGTCGGCCTGCCGCGCAGCGGCACGACGCTCGTCGATCGAATTCTCGGAAGCCATTCCAAAGTGCATTCCGCCGGCGAATTGGATCACTTCGCGCTCGCCATCGTCGACGCCGTGCGCCGTGCGAGCGGCGGGGCCCGATTGCCCCGTCGCGAGCTGATCGTCCGGTCGGCCGATCTCGACTTCGCGGCGCTCGGCCGCGACTATCTCGACCGGGCAAAGTACGCGGCCGCGGGCAGCGAGCGCTTCACCGATAAGATGCCGCTCAACTACCTCTACTGCGGGATGATTCGGCGTGCACTGCCGAACGCAAAAATCGTGCACGTGTTCCGCAGCCCGATGGCGGTCTGTTATGCCATGTACAAGACCTTGTTCAAGGATGGATATCCCTTCTCCTACGATCTTTCGGAAATCGCGCGCTACTACATCGGATATCGACGCCTCATGGATCATTGGCAGGCAACGCTGCCGGGGACGATCCATTCGATCGGCTACGAGGCACTGGTGACGAACCCGCTCGAACAGATACGCAAGCTGCTGGTTTTTTGCGGCCTCGACTGGCAGGACTCCTGCACCGAGTTCCACAAGAACCCGGCGCCCAGCACGACCGCGAGCGCGGCCCAGGTGCGCCGGCCGCTGTATGATTCCTCCGTCTCCCAGTGGCGGCACTATGCGGAGGAACTCGAGGAATTGAGCGGCCTGCTCAATGCCGCGGGAATATCCACGGACGAAGCGCCATGAACGATCAACCCGCGCGTATCGAACACCATACGATTTATCCCATTCCGGCCAGTGAGCGGCACGGCCGTGCCCGAGACCTGTTCACGGTGTGGTTCGGTTCGAACATCATGATCCTCACCATCGTCACGGGCGCCTTGGCGACGGTGCGATTTCAGCTGTCGATGCTCGCGGCGATCGGCGCCATTCTCGTCGGCAATTTGGTTGGCGGGATATTCATGGCGCTGCACGCGGCACAAGGTCCCCAGCTCGGCGTACCGCAGATGGTCCAGAGCCGCGGGCAGTTCGGTTCCTTCGGTGCGATTTTCGTCGTCGCGTTGGTGGTCGTCATGTACCTGGGCTTCGTCGCCTCGAACTTGGTGCTCGGCGGCGAATCCCTGCACAGCATCGCCGGTGGTATCAGCGACCGTTCAGGGATAGTGCTCATTGCCCTGTTGAGCGTGGCGGCGGCCATCTACGGCTATGATCTGATTCATACTTATGCCCGCTGGATGACCTGGTTCTGCGGCGCCGCCTTGGCGGCGTGCTTTGTTTGGATCGTGGCGGTCGACGGCCTGCCCCCGGGTCTTTGGCAGCAGGGCGGAGCGAGCACCAGCGGAATTCTCGGCATGATCTCCGTGGGGGCGCTGTGGCAGATCGCCTACGCACCCTATGTGTCGGATTATTCTCGCTACATGCCCGCGGACAGCGGCGTGCGCCCGACGTTCTGGGCGAGCTACTGGGGCTGCGTACTGGGATCGGCGCTGCCCATGCTCCTGGGCGCATTGCTGGGGCTCATCGTTCCCGACAAGAACATCGTCGCGGGTCTCGCGAGCGCCACGCAGCCCATCAGCTTTGCCATCGTCGGGATATTTTCCGTGGGAATCGGCGCGACCACCGCCATGAACATCTATTGCGGTGTTCTCTCGACTATTACCGTGGCTCAGACTTTCAAATCCGAGTGGCAGGCGGATGCGGCGGCGCGAATCGTACTGTCGCTGGTGTTTATCGTGCTGGCGCTCGCCATGGCACTGTGGGGGGCGAACAATTTCATGGTGAACTACGAAAATTTCCTCTCGCTCCTGCTCTGCGTGATGGCACCCTGGACCGCGATCAATCTCGTCGATTTCTACCTCGTCCAGCACGGCCGCTACGATGTTGCGTCGTTCTTCGCAGCGGACGGGGGCATTTACGGGCGCTACAACACGACCGCGCTGTTCTGCTATGGACTTGGAATTCTGGTGCAGATTCCGTTTCTGGCCACAGACCTGTACACCGGTCCGGCTGCCCGAGCCTTGAACGGAGTCGATATCTCCTGGCTGATTTCGATCGCGATCGTGAGCCCGCTTTACTACGTCCTGGCGCAGCGTGCCGGTCGGGCGCGGCTTGCCGACGGCAGGGAGCTGCGAGTATGACTCCGATCTCCTTCCACGACCTGAGCCACGGCGCCGCAGCGCCTGAGTCCTTGTTCGCACGCGCGGTGCCCGACTTGAGCGACTTCTGCGCTCGGGCGCAGCCCATCGTCGACGCGGTTCGGCTCGAGGGAGACGCGGCGCTGCGGCGATTTGCACAGGCTTTCGACGGAGTGGACGACCCCCATATGTCCATTCGCGCCGGCGAGGCCGAGTTCGCTGAGGCGGGGGCGCGCGTGCCCCCCGATATCATCCGCGCCATCCAACATGCCGGCGACAACATCCGGCGATTTCACGAGGGCCAAAAACCCGACGAGATGTGGATGAAGGAGATTCAACCCGGGGTGTGGGCGGGGGAACGCGCGGTTCCCATCGACTCCGTGGCCTGCTACGTCCCCCGGGGCAAGGGGGCCTTTCCCAGTGTGCTCAACATGACCACGATCCCCGCCATCGTCGCCGGCGTACCGCGCATCGCCGTGATCACACCCCCGGGACCGGACGGCAGAGTGGATCCCGCCACCTTGGTGGCCGCCCGGTACGCCGGCGTCACGGAAGTCTACAAATGCGGCGGAGCCCAAGGCGTGGCCGCCGTGGCCTATGGGACCGAGAGCGTACCCAAGTGCCTCAAGATCGTGGGTCCCGGAAGCCCCTGGGTACTCGCCGCCAAGCGCTTGCTGGCGAACGTGATCGATCCGGGAATTCCGGCCGGCCCGAGCGAGTCCATCATTCTGGCGGATGAAACGGCCGACGGCGCTCTCGCCGCCTTGGACCTGCTCATCGAATCGGAACACGGGCCCGACTCGAGCGCATTTCTCGTCACCCACAGCCGTTCGGTGGCGCAGGCCGCCCTCGCGGCAATACCCTCGTACTGGGAACAGATGGACTCGAAGCGCGCCGAGTTCTCGCGGTCGGTGTTGACGGGCGGGGCGGGCGGCATCATCCTCACGCGCACCTTCGCCGACGCGATCTCCTTCGTCAACGACTACGCCCCCGAACATCTCGAAATCCTGAGCGCCGAGCCCATGTCCGTGCTCGGACGAATTCGCAACGCAGGCGAAGTATTGTTGGGCGGCTACACGCCGATCACGCTCGGGAACTACTTGCTCGGGCCCAACGCCGTGCTGCCGACGGGGCGGCACGCACGCACCGTCTCGCCGCTGTCGGTACTCGACTACATGAAGCGCATTTCCGTCGGATACGTCACCAAGTCAGGCTACGACAGCCTCGCCGCAGATGCGCAACGCCTGGCGCTGTACGAAGGCTTCGACGCTCACGCCCGGGCGGTCTCGCCGCTTCGCCGGAAGTTGCTCGGCGAAGCTATCGCAGCGCCAGCTGCACCGGCAGTGGAACGAAAGGCGGAATGGGCATCTGCGCGCCCAGGTACGCCGCTTTGAAACACTTCGCCTTGGGCGTATTGATGTCGCTGTAGGATTGGATGATTCGTCCGTTGCGATCGACGATCAAGATCAGCGAAATCCGCTGGCCGATATTTTTGGCGTAGCAGCCCGACTTTTCATCCAAGTGCTGCGCATTCTGAGACCTGACGAACGCAATCACATAGTCCGCGAACCCCGGTAGATCCTTCGCGCGATCGTAGAGCGCCAGCGCGGATGGGTAGGTATCCGCTGCCGGGGGCGAAGCGGCGCAGGCGGCGACCATCAATGCGGCGGCGACGCATCCTGGAAAACCCAAGCGCCTCGCGCCGATCATCAGCCGCGCTCTTTCAAAACCGAGTCGGCCCAGGCGGCACAGGTCTCTGCCATTTCCTGCCTGACGTGCGCGTCGGTCCGTCCGGATCGGGCCGGCACATGAAAGGAATGATCCGCGTCCTCGATCAAGGCCAACGTGGCGCGTTCGCCCAGTTGTTGCACCAGCGGTTCGATCAGCGGCAACTCGGCGAGCGCATCTCGAGTACCTTGTAGAAATAGCATGGGTATCTTTACGTCGAATAGGTGCGCAGCTCTGTCGATCGATGGCTGCTTGGCCGGATGCAGGGGAAATCCGAAGAAGACCAAACCGCGCACATGAGTGAGGGGAACCTTTGCCTGGGCCTGCGAGGTCATGCGGCCGCCGAAGGACTTGCCGCCGGCGAACAAGGGGATCGAGGGTGAGAGCGCGTGGGCGGCCGCCGCCGCAGCGCGTACCGTGGCGTGACACAGCGCGGGCGGGTCCGGTCTCTTTGCCTGTTGTTCCGTGTAAGGAAACTGGAAGCGCAATGTGGCGATGCGGGCGCGCTCCAAATCGCCCGCCACGGCGGTCATGAACGCATGGTGCATGTCCGCTCCCGCCCCATGCGCGAGCACCAGGCAGGACCTCGCGTTGTCCGGGCTCTGCATGAGCGCGGACACCTGGGTCTGCTCGTTGACCGATAATTTCACTTCGGTAGCATGCACCGGGGCCCGGCCTCGTTGTGCGGAGGCGGCGTAGGGGGCGCTCAGAGCGCCGCCAAGTAGCCACCGTCGATGTAGAGTATCTGTCCGGTAATGTAGGCGGCGGCCTCCGAACAGAGAAACACTGCGGCCCCACCGAGATCGTCGAGCCGGCCGAAGCGGCGCTGTGGAATCTTTTCGAGCATGACGCGCCGCCATTGCTCGTCCTGGTAGAACGCCTCGGTAAGGGCGGTGCGGAAGTAGCCTGGACCGATGCCATTCACACGGATGCCTTTGGCCGCCCATTCGGTTGCCAGGGTGCGCGTGAGTCCGGCGAGCCCGGATTTCGATGCGCCGTAGGGCGCGGCGCCGGCTATGCCGACCTCGGACGTGAGCGAGCATACGTTGAGGATGCTGCCGCCGTTCACCATGCGGCGGGCCGCCGCTTGAGCGCAAAAGAACGCACCCTTCAGATTGGTATCGACGATCCGGTCCCACAGCGCCTCGGTCACATCGAGCGAGGCGCAGGGCTGCTCGACGCCTGCATTGTTGACCAGGATGTCGATCCGCGACATCGATCGAAAAACTTCTGCGAAGGCTTCCTCGATGCTCGAGTGATTGCCGACATCCGCCGCCAAGTGCACGACCGTGGTGCCCATAGCCGACAATGCGGTCTGTGTACCGGCGAGCGCACCCATATCGCGCCCGAGCAGGGCGACCGCAGCGCCCGCCTTCGCCAGTGCCGACGCCACGGCGGCGCCGATGCCGCGGGATGCACCGGTGATCACCGCGACTTTGCCCGCGAGCGAAAATGGATTTGGATCTTCGGTCATGGTGGGATCATGCTGAGGGTTTCGCAGGGATCTCAAGTACTGTTCGATGTTTTGCCGGAGTATTGTAGACCGATTCGTAGCGTCGACCGTCTCAGAACGGCCAAAAGTTATCGGTCACAATGCTGAAATGGCTTCCGTTTAGCGGACGTTGGTTGCTAAGGTGAGGCGGCTAGACCACCATAGCCTAAGAACAATAAGAAATGGAGTGCGACGTGGCGGAAGGCATGCTCGGCGGGATTCTGGGCGAAGAGGATCAAAAGCCCGAGATCGAGGCATCGGGAACGTTCGCCGGCGCCGACGCGTTCGCCGCGGCGGTCGCTGCCAAGTTGGCGGGCAGCGACCCTGAGGTCGCGCGCGACACCTCGGTGTTTCTAAAACAGCAGGCGCAGATCCTCGAGACGCAGAACCAACACCTAAAGGAAGAACACGAGGCGCGACTTCATTATCTGCGCGGCCAAGCCCGCGAAGTGGACATACGTCGGTTCGGTTTGCGCCTGCGGGTGGGATTCCAGCTGTTTATCGCACTCGTTGCGACCGTGATCGGCGTTGGCGTTGCCATCATGATCCACGATGCCGTCACGTCACGCCGCGTGGTCATCGAGCCCTTCCACACCCCGCCTACGTTGCTGGCAAATGGAATCGACGGGAGCGTGGTCGCAGCGGGACTATTGCACGAAATTTCTCACCTGCAGGCTGCCACTCGAAGCACAGCCGTTCGTGGCCGATTGGCGGCGGAGTCTGGCGACGTCGAACTGGCCGCCAACGAGATGGAGGCGTTCGGCAATGGCTACGCGGACCCGATCGTCAGGTTCAATTATCCCGGTCAAGACTGCTGGATCGCGCCGGCGGAGGAAGCCGCGGGGCGTCGCAACAAGGCCGACGCCGTGCTCAAGGCCGGCGGCACGTTCGTGAACTGCTACCGCTTCCGAGCCGATATTCTCGACGGCCGCGGCGACTGGGCCGGCGCACAGAGGGCCTATGCCGAGGCCGCGGCCCTAACTCCCGATTTACCAGCCGGTTACTTCTCGTGGGGTGTCGCGCTTGCGAAACATGGTGACCTCGCCGGTGCGGTTGCCAAACTCCAGGACGCGAACAAGCGCGGACCGCGCTGGGCCGATCCCCTAAAGTTCTGGGGAGATGTGCTGGTGAAACAAGGCAACTCCAAGGATGCGCTTGCGAAAGACGACGAAGCGCTCAAGTACGCACCGAACTGGAGGGAGCTCAGGGCAGCGCGCGAGGCGTTAACGAAACACGCTGGCTAATTTGGATTCCCGATAGCCGCCACTCGCGACCGGCGGCAACGGGTCGACTAGGGTCTCGGTCGATTGACGAAAGCGTCCTACAGGGTACGAGTCTAGGCAGTCCGAGTGCGCAGCCGGCCCTCGTAATCGCGCTTTCCGAGCGGCACACCGCGCGTGCGCAGGATGTCGTATGCGGTGACGGCGTGGAAATAGAAGTTGGGCAGCGAAAACGAAA
>Ga0210391_10002448_pt1 | contig 16142 bp, 16 predicted proteins | sample IncBWC12OmetaG_FD_160573 | JGI IMG/M metagenome (GOLD analysis project Ga0210391, IMG submission 160573) | Forest soil microbial communities from Barre Woods Harvard Forest LTER site, Petersham, Massachusetts, United States - Inc-BW-C-12-O ... | reverse complement strand
TCATCCGGCCGATGACCACTGCGATCCAAACCACCGCCAGGACCCAGACGACCAGCCAGCGGAGACGTGGATTGCGCTGCTCCATGGACTCCGGCCTACCCTATCGGAAACGTGTTCCTGCGGCGAGTGCGTCCGATCCGCCGGAAAAGGCCCACCGCAGCGAGCCGCAAGTTCAATCCAGTTTCGCCGTTTGAAAATGAATCGGAAACCGAGATCAGGGCCGCGAGGGCAGCGCCACCGTGCGCGCCTGCGCCACGACGCCGTCGTTCGCGTCGTCGACCGGCGCGACCTGTCCCGGCACGGGAACGGTGAGCCCCAGCTGGTTTCGTGCGATCGCATCGACGCGGCTCGGTGAACGCAGTGTGGCCACCTCCAGATGCAGCTGCTGGTTCAATTCCTCCGCCTTCGCACGCTCACTATCAAGCTGCTCGATCTGATAGCGGATCTGGATGCATTCAAAGTGCTGCCACGCGTACGTCAGCAGGCAGGCGGCCATCGCCGCACCAACTGCCACGCGCCGCCAGAAATCCCGCACGCGCGCCGGAGCCGCCGGCCGCGCCAGCCGCGAATTGTCGATCTGCTTGACCGTGAAATATTCCGTGACAAACTGCCTGGATAGATCCTTCATCGCCCGCTCCCGGCCCGCAGGCCGTCCGTCAATTCTTTTCCGCCACGCGCATCTTCGCGCTGCGCGACCGCGGATTCGCCCGAATCTCCTGCTCACCGGGCACGATCACCTTGCGCGTCAGCACCCGAAAACTTCCCTCGCGCTCCAGCTGTTGAAACGCGCGCTTCACCGGCCGGTCCTCCAGCGAGTGGTAACTCAGCACGATCCATCGACCTTCGGAATTCAAAGTGGCAGGGGTCCGCGAAAGAAACTGCTCGAGTTCCTCCTCTTCTCGATTCACCGCATTCCGCAGCGCCAGAAACGTTTTTGTCGCGGGCTGCAGTTTCTGCCTTCCCCTTGCTTTACGAGCCCCTGCCACAACCGTTGCCAGGTGTTCGGTATCGCGGATCGGCCGCGACCTTACAATCGCCCTGGCGATTCTGCGTGAATCCCGCTCCTCGGCCTTCTGATAGAGGAGGTCGGCCAGTTCCTTCTCCGACCACTGATTCACAATTTCGTCCGCCGTCAGCGGGTTATCCGGGTTCATCCTCATGTCCAGAGCGGCGGCCCAGCGGAACGAAAATCCGCGCTCAGGGCTGTCGAGCTCCAGGCTGGAGATCCCCAAATCGGCGATCACGCCGTCAAACGGCGGCAGATTCAAATCCAGCTTCACTTCGCCGATCTTCGAAAATTCCGCGTGCACCAGAACCACCTTCTCTTCGTACGGCTTCAACCGCTCCCGCGCGATGGCCAGAGCCTGCGGATCGCGATCGATGCCGATCAACCGTCCTGTGGTCAGCCGCCGGGCGATTTCAATCGCATGCCCCGCCGTTCCGCAGGTCGCGTCGACATACGTCCCCTCGGGCCGTATGCGGAGCCACTCCATCACTTCCGCGGCCAGAACGGGCTCATGCAACGCGCTCAAAACTACGCGCCCAATTCGTCAAACGCCTTGATGTCTTCCGCCGAAACAGGATTCGCCGCCATCTGCTCGAGGAACCGGGCGTGATTCCAGACCTGCAGGTAGGTCAAATTTCCCTGCACGTCCACTTCGCCCTTGATCGCCGCCGATTCCCGCAAAATGGATGGAATCAAAATGCGCCCCGCCCCATCCATATCGACTACCTGACCGAAATAGTTCGTTCGTGAAAGAAACTTTTGCCGCGCCGGGTTGTAGGACGACTTCTTGGCCAGGTTCTTCTCGATCTCTTCCCAGACCTTCATCGGATAGACCCGAGCGTGATCGCCGGTGGCCGATGTCACGTAGAAGCGTTTGCCCGTCCGGCGCAGTTCGGCCAGGAAGTCCGCGGGAATTTTCACGCGTCCCTTCTCGTCCGCCGTCGCCAGATAGTTGCCGCGTAGCATATTTGCTCTTGAGGAGTTCGACCGGTGCGTTCGCTCTACGCTTCACTCGCCTCTAGCCTCACCCACCGCCTCACATCCATTAACACTGTCTAACACTGTTTCCCACTTCGTCCCACTTTGTGCCCCGATTGTAGTGTCGTTCGATTTCTTGTCAAGGGGAATGTTGCAAGTTGAGAAAGATTTTTTGAATCGAAGCGATTCGCGCCCAAAAAATTTTCCGGCGCCTCGCAGGCGCGCCAAACCACAAGCTGTTGTGGAGCGCTCACTGCGTTCAACGAGTGCTAGCGGTCAAAGCCCTCCGAATCGCCGAATTGTTTTGTAACAGTCAACACACGCGGGGCTCTTTCTGCAGGCATAGGACAGCGGCGGGAAGTTGCGCAGCTCTGCGAAGTCTATTGCGGAGGCGTCTGCACGGCGCCGGAGGAAGGATTTCTTAAAGAATTCAGATCGCGGAGCATCGACTGCTCATCGGGACTAAGCCCTCCTACAAACCGCGGATCATTCAAGGCCGCCTCCTGCGTCGCCGGACTCATCTGCCCCAGCATCGCCAAATGACGGTTGATGGCCTGCCGCCGAGCCGGTGGCATCGCCTGCCACTTCGGCAGCAGGATGTTCTGTACATACTCGCGCCGCTCGGGAGGCAGGTTTTCGAGGAATTCCTCGCGCTTGCGAACTGCATCTTTCTCTTCCGGGGACAGGCGATTCCATTTTTCGAGGTTCTGGCGGACTTGCTCCTGCCGTGCCGGAGGCAGCTGCCTGAATTGCGCATTGTTCTCAAGGAACTGCTGCTGTTGCTCGGGCGGCATATCCCGCACCCGGTCGACCCATTTCGGAGGCAGCCCTTCCATGGCTCGCTCGTTAGGCTTGCCCTTCTGTTGTGCCGCCGCTTCCCTGTGCGCCTGCTGACGCGCGCGCCATTCGCGCAGCCGCTCGCCGTCCTGTGCCCTAGCGGTCTGCGCCCACAGGCCCAGCGCAAGCCCAGCCAGCAATCCGAATTGGAGGAAGCGTCGCATCCTGGAAATCGGGCCTTCAGTCGTTGCTCTGGGTCTGGTTCGCGTCAGGCTTCGGCGCCTCGGGTGTCTTCGCCGGCACGAGCTGAGAAAGCGCATCCATGTTTGTTACGACATCGTAGTTCTCGAGAACTCCCAGATCCTTCACCGCGTCAAAATCCTGATCGCTCGAAGCCGCAGCCACCGGCGCCGCAGCCGGAGCGGGCTTTACTGTGCGATTCGGCGGCAGCTTCACCATCCACACCGTCAGCGCGACCAACATCGCCGCCGACAATGCCAGCCGTCCCTGCGGCACCAGCCGCGCAAACCAGCCCGGTTGCGGCTCCGCCGCCACGCGCTGCCGCACGCGCGCGTCAAAACCGAACGACGGCTCGATCGAGCCCAACTCGCCGAGCAGGTTCGACACGCCGCGAAATTCCTCGACCCGCGCCCGGCAAACCGTGCAACCGGCCAGATGCGACTCCACGTCGCGACGCTCGGCGGCACTCGCCCGTTCGTCTACAAACGCAATCAATCCCTTTTCCACGTCTTCGCATTTCATGATGGCCTTCCTTCCCTCCCGCTTCGGCTAACCGGCGCCGCCTGGACGACCAGAGGAGCCAGCTGCACCCGCAGCGTCTCGTAGGCGCGGAACAACATGGACTTCAGTGCGCCCTCCGAGCAATCCAGAATTCCCGCAATCTCTCCATAATCCATCTCTTCGTACTTATGCAGCAAAACCGCCGCGCGTTGCTTTTCCGGCAGCGACCAGATCGCCCGGCGAATGATCTCCACGCGGTCCCGCTCGATCATCCTTTCATCAATTCGCATCTCGCGCGCTTTTAGTTCCAAAGGTGGCGAATCATCGCCCCCGGCCGGCGCGTCGATCGATATTCCCATCCGCTGGTGGCGGTTGTCGCGAACGGAATTGAGCGCCAGATTCGTGGCGATGCGGAAGAGCCAAGTGGTGAACTTCGCGCTCGGGGTGTATTGCTTTCGCGCCCGGTATACGCGTAGAAATACCTCCTGCGCCAGGTCTTCCGCCGTCGCCTGGTCCCGCACCATGCGATTCAGGAAATTGACCAGCGGCGAGCGATACTTCTGCAACAAGAAGTCAAAGGACGCCTCGTCCCCTGCCTTCACGTCCAGCATCAGTTGGACGTCTGTTCTGGCCATGGCCTCCACAGCATATCTAACACGCGCTGTACCATAAAGTTGCAACCCGGCACACCGTTCCCAAACGCTACGGGCAGGCCCCGGGAGTCAAGCTAACTCGGTGTTTACAAAGGCCTAATCAGGAGGCCTTTGTCGCGGTCATTCAGGGCGGGCGCGCCCCCGGGAGCCGTTCGGGGCACAGACACTGCCGTCGGTGCTCGGGCGAGTCGGTTCTGCCGCGACCGACCGCAGGCTTGCAGCCAGGAACCTGACGGCCTGGTCGTAGAGTTTCCCCCTCGCGGCCGCAGCGCCTTCCGGCATAATCACTCAGCCCATGCCCGACATCGTGACCGCTGAACCCCCCTCTTCGGCCCCGCCAAGAATCTCCGCCCTAACCGTCTGGTTCATGGCCTCGAGCACCGGCATCATCGTCGCCAACCTGTACTACATTCAGCCCCTGCTCGCGGATGTGGCCCGCGCGTTCGGGCTCACCGTCACCAAGATTGGCTTCGTGGCCATGCTCACGCAGGTTGGCACCTCGCTGGGCATGCTCTTGTTCGTCCCGCTCGGAGACACGAAAGAACGGCGTTCGCTGATCACCATTCTTCTCGTCACAGCGACGCTCTCACTCACCGCCATCGCCCTGGCGCACAACACCGTGTGGCTCGCGCTCGCCTGTTTCGTGCTGGGCATGACGGGCGCATCGGTCCACATCTTCGTCCCGTTCGCCGCGCATCTCGCTCCGCCCGAACGGCGCGGGCGCGTGGTGGGCTCGGTCTTCAGCGGCATTCTGCTGGGGGTCCTGCTGGCCCGCACCTTCAGCGGCAGCGTGGGCGCGCACCTCGGCTGGCGCGCGGTCTATGGAATCGCGGCCGCGCTGACGCTCTCGATCGCTGTCCTCGTGCAGTTTCTTCTGCCGCACAGCAAACCCACGCTGAAGCTCTCGTACGTGTCGCTGCTCAAGTCGACAGCGCAACTCGTTCGCACCTACCCCGCGCTTCGCGAATCGGCATTTTTCGGCGCGATGCTTTTCTCATGCTTCACCGCGTTCTGGACCACGCTCGTGTTTTTTCTTGAGAGGCCGCCCTATCACTATGGCAGCGAGGCCGCCGGCCTTTTCGGCCTCGTGGGCGCCGCAGGAGCCGCGGCCGCCCCGCTCGTCGGCCGCTTCACGGACAAGCGCGGACCGCGCGTTGCCATTGGCGCTTCCCTGTTGTCGGTGCTGGCAGCGTACGTCGTGATGTGGGCTTTCAGAAGGGCGCTCGTGGGATTGATCGTCGGAGTGCTGCTGATGGACATGGGCGTACAGGCCGGCCACATCGCCAATCAAACGCGCATCTACGGTCTCGAGCCGGAAGCCCGCAGCCGCCTCAATATGTTCTACATGGTCTGCTATTTCGCCGGCGGCGCAGCGGGCACGTTCCTCGGCGCCTACGCCTGGCGCCTGAAGGCCTGGCCCGGTGTCTGCGCCTTCTGCCTCGGGGTCATGTCGGTCGCGCTTGTGGTATTCGCCGTGACTCGTTCGCGCGCCCGAGCTCTCGCAAACTAAACGCGGAAGATCGCTTTGAGGGCCACCAGCACCAGCACTCCCAAGAACACGAGAACCGCCATGCCCACACCCGGCTCGCGATTCACTTCCGGAATCAAATCCGACGCCGCCACATACAGCGTCACGCCCGCCGAAAAGGGCAGCGCATCCGCCACCGTATCACGCAGCACGAACATCAGGGCCATGCCCGCCAGCGTCGCTCCGCCCAAAATCGCCGAAGATCCAAACGCCGCCGCGCGGCTCTGCCCGCTCGCGAGCATCAGCGACGCCACCGTAAATCCCTCGGGAATCTTGTGCAAGAAAATCGCCACGAAAATCACGCCGCCCAGCCAGTTTGAAACCAGCAGCCCCGAAGCGATGGCCACGCCGTCAAAAAACGTGTGGATTACCAAACCAAGCAGCGCCGCGTAGCTCGCATGCGCGTGGGAAATCTCGTCATGATGCGTCTCTTCCCCAAAATGAAAATGCGGCGCCAGAGTATGCTCGAAAAAATGCACCAGAAAGTATCCGGCCAGCACGATCACGAACACCGCGCTGGTGCTGTGGAAGAAAACAGAAGACGCGTCGCCGCGCAGTTTCACGGACTCCGGAATCATTTCGATCATGGCCGTAGCCAGCATGAACCCGGCGCCCAAGGCGATAAAGTATTTCAGGTAATGCCGCGACCACTGCCGGTAGGAAACCAAAACCCCGCCCAGCAAATTAGCCCCTGCAGCCACAATTCCGAGCAAAAGGGCCAGCAATACCCGAGTTGTTTCCGTGTTCATCGAACGCTTTTGGGGGTCGCGGCCTTAGCCACGACCTAGACGACGCGCCCAGAGCGGCGCTTTAGCCGTTCCCCTCGGCTGGGCTAGCCGCCATGGCGGAACAAAATCACATCGCCATCCTGCACAATGTATTCCTTACCCTCGAGCCGCACCTGGGCCTTCTCCCGCGCCGCGGCGAAGCTGCCCGCTTTGAGCAAGTCTTCCCAATTCACCACGTCCGCCTTGATGAAATTCTTTTCGATATCGCTGTGAATTGCGCCCGCCGCTTTCTGCGCCGTCATTCCGCGCTCGATCGTCCACGCGCGGCATTCCGGCTCGCCGCAGGTGAGAAACGAGATCAATCCCAGCAGCCGGTAGCTCGCCTGGATCAAACGGTCGCGGCCCGATTCCTTGAGCCCGTACGCCTTCATCATCTCCGCCGCTTCGGCATCATCGAGCTCGGCAAGTTCCGCTTCAATTTTGCCGCAGAAGGGCACCACGGCTGTTTGCGGCTTGGTTGCCAGCTTCTCCAGCTTGTATTTCTCAACCACGCGGTCGATCTCCGGCGCTTCTTCGTCGCCCAGATTTAGCACGTAGAGCATTGGTTTCCGCGTCAGGAACATGAAGCCGGTCAGCATCTTCATCTCTTCGGGCTTGAATTCCAGCTCTCGCAGCGGCGTCTCGGCCTCGAGCGCCGCGCGACAGCGGTTCAAAAGTCCCAATTCCGTTTCGAGAATCGTCTCCTTCTTTTTCTTCAAATCCTTCTCGACGCGCTCGATCCGCTTCGCGCACTGCTCCAGATCGTTCAAGATCAGCTCAAGGTCCACGTTCACAATGTCGCGCAGCGCGTCGATCGACCCGCCCTCGTGCGGCACCGCCGGATTCTCGAACAGCCGCACCACGTGCGCCAGCGCATCGGCCTCGCGCAACGGAACCAGCGACGCCGAGTTTTTCTCGCGGTCCTTCTGCAATCCGCCGATGTCCACGTACTCGATCGTCGCGTACGTGATTTTCTTGGGCTTGAAAACTTCCGAGAGCTTCGCCACCCGGGCATCCGGCACGCGCGCAATTCCCACGTGCGCCTGACCGGGCACGCTGCGCCCGCTTGCGGCCGCCGCCCGCGTCAGAATCCGGAACAAGCTCGTCTTCCCTACCTGCGGCAGCCCAATAATCCCCGTTTGCATAAGCTGTCGATACTAGCATGGCTCCCGGGCAATGGCCGCTTTCGTGCGAATGGGTGAATGGGCCCGGAGCCCCGGGGCTCAACTTGCCTGGCGGCGCGCGGGCCGTTATCATTCCGTTCTCTGCACTCGTCGACCGGGGTGATTCGATGAAATATCTTTCTCTCGTTATGGTTCTGATGGTCGCGCACGCAGCGTCGGCGCAGGACTGGGCGCAGGCCGCGCTCGAAAAGTCTCCGCGCCACCGAGAATGGGTCACCGTGAAACACGGTGACCGTTCCGTTGAGACGTTTGTTGCCTATCCTGAATCGAAGGACAAACGTCCGGTCGTCCTGGTAATCCACGAAATTTTCGGCATGACCGACTGGGTCCAGGATCTCGCCGACCAGATCGCTGCGGCCGGCTACATCGCGGTTGCTCCCGATCTGCTTTCCGGCATGGGGCCGAACGGCGGCCGCAGCTCCTCGCTCGATCAGAGCAAGGCCATGGAAGCCGTCAGCCATCTGGATCCGGATCAAGTGACAGGCGACCTGAACGCCGTCGCCGACTACGGCAAGAAAATCCCCGCTTCCACCGGCAAACTCTTCGTAGTCGGTTTCTGCTGGGGCGGCTCGCAAAGTTTTCGCTACGCAACGAACCGTCCCGATCTCGCCGCCGCATTCGTGTTCTACGGCGGGCCTCCCGACAAAGACGCCATGCCCCGCATCCACGCGCCCGTCTACGCCTTCTACGCCGGCAACGACGCCCGCATCGATGCCACGATCCCCGACGCCACCGCCGGTATGAAAGCCGCCGACAAAGCCTACCAGGGCGTCACGTACGATGGTGCCGGCCACGGCTTCATGCGCGCCGGCGAAGCTCCCGACGCCAGCGACGCCAACAGGAAAGCCCGCGAAGATTCCTGGGCTCGCCTGAAAATGCTGCTGGATCAGAACTAGCATCGCGCCATGAATTCCGCGACCAGCACGATCCCGTTGCCGTTCGATCACGTCGAGGCGCACGCTCATCTCTCGAGCAACGACAAGCATCTCTCGGCGCTGATCGAGCGGGTCGGCGAATTTCGATTCAAGCTCGACGAATGCGACAGCGTCTATGAATCCCTCCTGGAAGCCATCATGCACCAGAGCATCGCCGGCAAAGCCGCGCAGGCCATCTACTCGCGCATCAAGGCTCTCGGCACCGACGGTCGCGCCCCCACGCCCGAGGAACTGCTGCGCGTCAGCAGACAAAAACTGCGCAAATGCGGCCTATCGAACGCCAAAGTCGCGGCCGTCCGCGATCTGGCACGGAAAACCATCGACGGAGTCGTGCCCACGATCGAGGCCGCGCAGAAAATGTCGGACCAGGAGTTGGTCGACCGCCTGATTTCGGTCCGGGGCATCGGCGCTTGGACCGTCGAGATGTTCCTGATTTTCCGCCTGGGCCGTCCGGACGTGCTGCCCATCCACGACTACGGCGTGCAAAAGGGCTGGGCGCTGACGTACCGCAAGAAAATGATCCCGAAGCCGAAGGATTTGCTGAAATTCGGAGAACGCTGGCGACCCTATCGGACGGTAGCCAGCTGGTACATGTGGCGAGCCGTGGCCCTCGCCGGCCCAGCCGCCCGCAAAATCACCAAGCCCAAGCCCGCCAAGAAACGCGCCACGGTGAAGAAGCGCGCGATCGCGATCAGGCGCATCACCGCACGAAAACGCGCCGGGTAGCGCCGGCATCCCGCCGGCATTTTTCCGATGACCGGGCACGACCGCGATCGACGCAACCCAAATGGCCGCCGTCTTTACAATTGATCGATGAAGAGGAAATACGAGGAAGACCAAAGCCCCGTCGGAATCGACCGCTGCGCTCGCGTTGTGAGGATAATTTTGAAGATCTCGTGATCGCTTGAAAGCTCGTCAATGAATTCCCCGCCGGCCCCGCTCGCGTCGGGCTGCACGGTAGCCAGCTCCCGCAGCGCGTCGTAAATAATTTCGCCGGCCGGCGCCATCCGCGTCGAAAAAGTATTCGTGCGGAACTGCATGACCGAATGGATTTCGTTGAAGTGCCAGGCAATGCAGGCCGCCAGCGAGACCGCCCGCTCGAATCGTTCTCCCTGCTCGGCGTCAGCCAGTGGCGACCGATCGGCGCGCGCCGGTCCCACAAACGGATCGAGCACCAGCATCACGCGCCGCTCGTCCTCCCGCGCAAATTCCCGGACAACCAGCCGCCCCGATTTCGCGGTCACCTTCCAATCGACAAACCGCGCACTATCGGTCGGCACGTAATCGCGCAACGAGTGCAGTTCGTGCCCGCGCCCGCGAAAGAAACTCACCATCTCGCCGGTCAGCAGCGGCAGTACCTCAAAGAACTGTTCGACCGCTTCCACCCGCGGGTAAACCGCGATCTCCAGATTCGAGCCCACTTCGCGCGTTTTCTCGAAAAACCCGAAAGGAAATCGCGTCCGAATCCCGAAGGAATCCTGCCGGTAAACGCCCCGCCGGGGAAATCGCAGCTCCACCTTTTGCCGCACCGCGCTCATCCGCGGCACGTAGGGAAAAAACACCGGCTGGGCCAGAATCTCCGAAGCCGTGGACTTTTTCTTGCCACCGATCACCCGCAGCGAAAACGACGGCCAGATCTGCTTCTCGTTGCGCAGTTCCACTTCCGCCAGCACCGGCTGCTCCGCAAAAATGTGCTCCGGCAGATCGAACCTCATTTCCACTCCCGTCAGCACCACGCGCGAAAGCACGCCGGAAATCAAAATCCCCGCCAGCAAACACGCCAGAATCAAGAACAGAAGATTGTTTCCGGTATTGATCGCCGCCAGCACCAGGATGGAAACCGCACCCAGGTAGATCATGCCGTCGCGGGTCAGCCGGTAGTCGATCTGGTAAGCGATCCAGCGAAGACTCGTGCGCCGCGCCAGCGCCGGCACGATGGTGACCGCCACCCACGCCGCAATACCCAGCGAAATGACCGTGGTGATGCCGGCGAACCAGATGCGCCCGGTTTGAGCCGCCGCCGCGGAAAGCAGGGCGAAGAAGAAAGCCACCGCCAGCGCGGACATGGCGATCGCAAAATTGCGCCATCCCGCGCGGTCGCGCGCCCGCCACATGCGCGCGAGGGTGGAATCGGGCGTCGTCATCGGCGCTCTACAGCGGAACGCGGGTCGAATCGACAATCTCGCGCAGGATCGCTTCGGCTTGCTCCGATTTTTTCAGCGTGGAAACGTAACGCGAGCTCACCACCACGCGATGCGCAAACACCGGCACGATCAACCGCTTGAAATCATCCGGAAGGCAGTAGTCGCGGCTCTCCAGGAACGCCCGCGCCTGCGCCGCGCGGTGCAGCATGACGGACCCCCGCGGGCTCACGCCCAGCGACAGCTGCTCTGTCGTCCGTGTCCGCTCCACGATTTCCAGCGCATAATCCAGCAAGCTCTCCTCGACCTTCACCTGCGACACAACCTGCTGCATCGCCAACACGTCCGCCGTATCCATCACCGGCACAATCTTTTCGGCGTGTCCGGCGGCGGAATGATTCCGCAAAATTTCCTTTTCGCCCTCGCGCGCCGGATACCCCATGCGAATCCGCATCAAGAAACGGTCCAGCTGCGATTCCGGCAGCGGATACGTCCCGTGATGCTCGATCGGATTCTGCGTCGCCAGCACCAGAAACGGCTGCGGCAGCGGATGCGTGTGATTATCGACGGTGATCTGCGATTCGTTCATGGCCTCGAGCAGCGCCGACTGTGTTTTCGGCGTCGTGCGGTTGATCTCATCGGCAACGATAATGTTCGCGAAGATGGGCCCGGGCTTGAATTCGAACTCCTGCCCCGCGGGATTGTAGACGCTTACGCCGATCACATCGCTCGGCAGCAAATCGGAAGTGAACTGGATCCGCTGGAACGAACAGTGAAACGATCGCGCCAGCGCCTGCGCCAGGGTCGTCTTGCCCACGCCCGGGACGTCTTCGATCAGCAGGTGCCCGCGGGCCAGCAGCGTCGTCAGCGCCAGCTGGATCACGTCCGGCTTGCCCTTCACCACGCGCCCAATCGACTGCTGCAGCTCAGCCAGCCGCGCGCTGAAATCGATGGTCTTGGCGTTCGTAGCGGTTTGCAATTCCCCGGCCCTTCTGCTACAAAAAGTTAGCGAACTTGAACGCTGCGCTGCGGTCCCTGGGTTGCGGCTTCGGCCGCTGAAGTTCCTGATTGACAGCGATCCATCGGTCGGGCGACTAGCTCAGTGGTTAGAGCGCTCCCCTCACACGGGAGAGGTCCAAGGTTCAAGTCCTTGGTCGCCCACCACTTCCCTGGCTTTGATTCTCCCACCATCCAGCAGGATGCCTGAACGCCTGATTTGAACGAGTGTGCCTAGAAAGTGGCTTCCTCCGGAGGGCCTGAAAACATCCGCGTGAGTCCCCGCCCGATTATGTCATCAATATTCAGGGCTATTCGCACCGGGTATCTCCATGGCTGGAAATGTAGTCGGTTTGTTGTCCGAGGGATTCCCTGCCGCCCAAGTCGGGCAATATCCTGGAGGCCGTGCTCTACCGCGGAGAGTTGCCGCGCGCGGACGCGGCGGGCGCGGGCGAGCGCCATACGCGCCGCATTGTCTCGGCGCTGCTCGAGCGCGGCGTGCTGACGGCAGACAGCGCGCGCGCCGCTCCGCCTCGTCTTCCCCGCGACCCTGGCCGCGCGCTGGATGCCGGGATTGTTTCCCGAGAAGACGGACTAGACGCACCGTCGCTGCCCCCCACTGTTTGACAGACTAATTCATTTCGCGCCGCTCGGACCGTCGGGTAATATTTCACGCGGGCTCGCGGTCGAAAACGTCGGCAATCGCGGGAGTTTGATGGAATGACTCCGTTGGTTCTTCGAAGCGTCTCTGTCGGCATCGCGAGCGTCGCGCTGGCCGCATTCATCGGCGGCTTCATCGCGCTCTCGCTACTGTTCATGAACCCCTCCGCCCAACCGGGCGGCGACGAAGCAGGATCGGGGATGATGTTGATCGTGCACTACCATTTGGTTCCGATCATCGTTATACCTCTGGTGATTTTTGCCATCGGATTCCTCGCCGGGTACCGGTATTTCTCAAAACGCCAGGCTCGCCAAGGATGCGCAGGTTGAGAAACGTGGCTCGATTCATTCAGGCCCTCGCTCTGGGAACCTGGGTCGGTTCCGTCATCTATTTCATCGCCATCGTCACGCGCGGCGCGTTTGCCCTCCTCACCCCCGACCAGGCCGGCCCTTTGATAGCATTCACGCTCGCGGGTCTCCACGAAGTAGGAATCATCGCAGCCATCGCCTACCTGATCGCCTCCGCCGCCATCGCCATGTCGATCAAAGCCCTGGCGCGTCCGGCAGCCGTGTGCGTGCTGGTGATGCTGTTGCTGACGCTCGCATCGCAGCGAACAGTGATCCCCCGGATGGAAACGCTACGCCGCGAAATGATCTCAGTCGAATCCACACCCCCCAGCGACCCGCGGCGCGCCGAATTCGACCAGTTGCACGGCATCTCCGTCGACCTGGAATCCGCCGTCCTGCTGATCGGCCTCGCCGCCTTATTCCTATACGCCCGCGAAAAGCCCGAGGGTCACGCGCTGTAAATCCAAGCGCCGCAGGCGCGGCGCCATCCGTGTGCTGCCAAATACCAAGACCACCGGAACACCGCGCAAGCTCCCGGACCTGCGGCTCAATCGTCCCGCGGGGTCCGCCCCGCCTATCCGTATTTGTGCAAATCCGCCCAATTTCGCGAGTGCCGCCGTGACGCATCCGTCCGGCACGCTATGCGACAATACGGCCGAATGAAATCTCACCTGGACGGCCGCGCGCGGAAAAATTTCCAGCGGCGCCTGCTCGCATGGTTTCGCGCCCACGGCCGCGACCTGCCCTGGCGCGCCAGCCGAGATCCCTATCGTATCTGGATCGCGGAAATCATGCTCCAGCAGACCCGCATCGCAGCGGTGCTCCCCTACTACGACCGCTTCCTCGAGGCCTTCCCCGACATCGCGTCGCTCGCCCGCGCTCAGCAGGAAAAAGTGCTGCAAATCTGGTCGGGACTGGGCTACTACAGCCGCGCCCGCAACCTTCACCGCGCGGCGAAGGAACTCGTCGCGCACCACCACGGCAACTTCCCGAGGACGCTCGACGAAGCGCTCGCCTTGCCCGGCATCGGGAGCTATACGGCTGCAGCCGTTCTAAGCATTGCCTTCGATCAACCGTTCGCGGTGCTCGACGGCAACGTCGCCCGCGTGCTGGCACGGCTCGGAGCGATCCGTGGCGACCTGCGCGCCCCCGGCCGCTGGCGCGCCATCACCGCACTCGCCCAAAGCTTGCTACCGCCGGAAGCGCCCAGCGACTGGAATCAGGGCCTGATGGAGCTCGGCGAAGTAATCTGCACGCCCCAAAATCCGCGCTGCCCGCGATGTCCCGTGTCCCGTTCTTGTCGCGCGCGACTGCTAGGGCTTACCGGCGAAATTCCCGCGCCGCGCCGCAAACGAGCGCCCGTGAAAATCCTGATCGCTGCGGCGATCCTGCGCGATCCGCGCGGCCGCACGATCCTGGTCCGCGATCCAGGCGCGCACGATGACGTTCTCTTCTCCCGCCTGTGGCAATTCCCCGCCGTCGAAGTCGCCAACGACCCCGAGTCCGAGCTTGCCGCGCACGTGCGCGAGGTTTTGCACCTCAACAGTGTGGCGCTGAAGCTCGAGCCGCTCTCGGCCGCGCGGCACGGCGTCACCTTCCGCGACATCACGCTGCTGCCGTTTCTTGCGCGAGTCGCGGAATTGCCGAAACTGCCTCGCACGCGTGTCCTCGCGCTCAGTCGCCTCGCGCGGCTCCCGGTTTCTAGCGCCACGCGCAAAATAGCCGCCGCTGCCAGCAAGGAGCGAAGCCCGTGAAACAATGAATCATTTCCCGCCAGGCCCCCAGGCAAAGGCTTCCGGAGCCGCCAGCACGCGCTGCCACACGGAACTTCTCTAGATCCCTGCTTCGTATTGGCCGATTCGCCGCGACGCCGTCCGCCCGTCCACAGCTCGGCCCCCGTGCGGTGCTAGGATTCTGAAATGGCCTCGGCCGTGCCGACGACGACTGCGCCCGCACCCGTTCCCTCTCTGCCCGCGGTGCAGCGTTACTTTGAAATTTCTCTTTTCCTGCTGGTCGCCACCGGCGTTCTCTCGATCGTCTCCACCGGCAAGCTTGACATCGTTTCGGTCCTGATTCCGTCCCTCGCGCTCATCTACAAAGGCATCCGCATGCAGCGCGGACGCGGCCCGGAGATCACGCCGCGCGCCGCGACCGGACTCGTGCTCGCCTACTTTCTGTTTTTCCCGCTCGACCTGTGGGTTTTGTCACGCGGCCTTTCCGAAGGCGCGCCGAATCCCCCGCTGTACGCGGCGCTGCTTTCGTCGATTCACCTGATTCTGTTCGCCACGCTCGTCCGGCTTTACTCCGCACGATCGAATCGGGATTACGCCTTTCTCGCCGTGCTCGCAGTGGCATCGATGCTGGTTTCGGCGATTCTGACGGTTGAGACGGGTTTTCTGATTGCACTGGCGATCTTTCTGGTGCTCTCCGTTTCCACGTTTGTCGCGCTCGAAATCCGCCGCAGCTCGGTAGGCGCCGTTTCTCCGCCGTTTGAACCGGGCTCGGCAACCGCGCGCCAACTCAATCGCGCGCTCGGTTTCACGTCACTGCTGGTCGCCGCAAGCGTGCTGGCCGTCGGAATCGTGCTGTTCTTCCTGATTCCGCGGTTCACGACGGGCTATCTCGGCTCTCTAAGCTTGCAGCCCGGCCTGTTGACCGGTTTCAGCGACAACGTTGCGCTCGGCCAAATCGGAGAGATCAAGAAGAATCCAGCGGTCGTGATGCGCATACGAATCGACGGCGACCCTGCGCGCGCCTCCGACATGCACTGGCGCGGAATCGTGCTCACGAATTTCACCGGGAACAGCTGGACCACGCCGCAGCAGGATCAGACAGAAATCGAGCCCAACGTCGGCGGCCAGTATCTGTTCGGCCCGCCGCCGCGGACGGGCGACCGCTTCAATTCGCTGCATTACACAGTGCTGATGGAGCCCATCGCCACCGACGCCATCTTCGTCGCCCCGGCCGTGCAGTCGATCACAGGCAGATTCGGGCTGGACGGCGTTCCGATCCATCGTCCGAGCGACGCCAGGACATTTCTACTGCCTGCCAGCGCCGCGCTGAGCCGCGGCTATCTCTTCATCGATCGCACCGGCTCGCTTTTCAATCCGACGCGGAACAATTCGAAAATTCGCTACGAGGGCACGGCGCGACTGTCGCTCGCCACGCCCGCGGATCTGCGCGCCGCTTCCACTGATTTCCCGCCGGAGATTCACGAGGATTATCTCCAGCTGCCGTCGACGATCGATCCCCGAATCAAGAAACTTGCGATGGATGTCACCGCGCGCCAGACCAACGACTACGACCGCGCCGCCGAAATCCGCCGCTACCTGATCGGACATTACTCCTACACGCTCGACCTCGCCGGCCCGACCGGACGCAATTCCGATCCGCTGAGTTATTTTCTTTTCACCAGCCGCGCCGGCCAC
>Ga0210391_10002447_pt1 | contig 16142 bp, 14 predicted proteins | sample IncBWC12OmetaG_FD_160573 | JGI IMG/M metagenome (GOLD analysis project Ga0210391, IMG submission 160573) | Forest soil microbial communities from Barre Woods Harvard Forest LTER site, Petersham, Massachusetts, United States - Inc-BW-C-12-O ... | reverse complement strand
AGCGGACACCAGTTCACTTTGCTTTTCTTGCGATACGCCAACCCCTTCTCGTAAAACTTGAGAAAGAACCACTGGTTCCAGCGGTAGTACTCCGGCAAACAGGTCGTGATCTCGCGCGACCAGTCGTAGGCGAAGCCAAGGCGATTCATCTGCGCCTTCATCTTCGCGATGTTGCCTAGCGTCCACTGCCGCGGTGGCGTCTTGTTCTGAATGGCCGCGTTCTCCGCCGGGAGGCCGAACGAATCCCAGCCCATGGGATGAAGCACGTTGTAGCCTTTCATCCACATATAGCGCGCCAGCGCATCGCCAATCGAATAATTCCGAACGTGTCCGATATGCAACTCCCCCGATGGATAGGGCAGCATTTCGAGCACGTAGTATTTTTTCTTGGCCGATCCCGGCTCGGCGGCATAGAGCTGCGGATCGCTTCGCCAGCGCTCGGCCCACTTGGTTTCGGCGCGCTGCGCGTCGTAACGCTCGTCCGGACGTTCGCTCTGGCTCACGGTTGTCATTTCCGACTTTTCTTGCGAGGGCATGATGATAATGTTGAATCCTAGATTCTACAACGGACGCCATTTAAACACGCTTCTGACCCTGCCTCCTAAGCGTTGTCATCCTGAGCGTAGCCGCCTTTCAGGCGAAGCGAAGGACCTCGCTCTCAACTGCCTCGTCGCGTAAGCCAACCTGCATCAAGCCACATAGCTCACGATCTTCCACAGTCCCCACAGCGTGACAATAGGCCCTCCCCAAATGTAGAGCAGCGACCTCCACTGCAGCTTCGCCACGAGATCCCGTTCGCTGTCGGTGGAAATGACAAATGGTCCTTCGCCCTTCATCAAAATCACGGGAGGATGCAAATCGAACGCGCCGTCCGAAGCAATGGCCCTTGACGGAAGTAGCTTGTCCAGTACAGGAAATGCTTCTCGCCGCAACAACTCCGCCTCGTCTGCGCTAACAAATCCTGGCCCAATGCGAGATAGCTCGCTGCTTTCGGCAACCGGATTTTTCTTTGCCCAGGGATTTTCCCGCAGCGTCCCGCGAACAAACATCTGGTCTCCCGGTCTGATGCAATATTCCTGCGAAAATTCTGGAGTCTCCGCCGAGCGCGATACCATCGCTGCGGCCATCTTGCCGTATTCTGATCGATCCGAGGAGGCCGGCATCTGGAGTTCGCATCCCTCGGGATAAATCATCAACCTCCCGGTACCATCGTCCAGAAAAAATGGCGCGCACAGCTCGCGCATCTTTTCCTGCAGGTCGCCGCGAGGATTCGACTCGACCACCATCCGATAGTAAAGGCAATCACATTGGCTAAGCGGCGCAACCAGCGTATACGGACCAACGGCCTTGCCGCTCACTTCTACCAGACCTAACGCGGCCGCGCGAATCGTGGAACGTGGAGTGTCCATGATGAGCCGCCTGCGCTGCATCAGACCGAAACCGCGAAAGAATAAATATGGACCGCAGACGACACCGGCAACCGCCCAAAGCATGGGCTGTCTCAGCATCCAGATGAAGATTTGAATCACGGTTTGGGAGTCAAGAATACAACAGGAAAGTCCAAGCTACACTCACGCCACCAGCTTCTTCAACACCTCCACATTCCTGCGATCATCTCCCGGCTTTTCAATCGGCGTCTCGGCGATGAAAGCCGCATGTACCAGCCGGAGGTCGTGCAGCAAGATTCGAAACGGCTCCTTCCCGATCGTTCCCTTCCCAATCTGCTGGTGACGGTCAAGCTTCGACCCGCGCGCCGCCTTCGCGTCGTTGCAGTGCACCACCCGAACATTATTCAGCCCGATGGTCGCGTCCAGCTGCCGCATCGTCTCGTAGATGCCCTCCTCGCTGACAATGTCGTATCCGGCAACGTGCGTGTGACAGGTATCGATGCATGCGCCAACCGGCACAACACCGCGCAAACGATCAAGAATCTCTGCCACTTGCTCGAAAGTCCCGCCCAATGAGAATTCGGAGCCCGCAGTATTTTCAATCAGGATAGTCAAACCGCCTTTCGCCAGGTCTAGCCCTTGCGTCGCCGCAGCAATCGCAGCTGCGGTGCGCAACAATCCTTGCTCGCGGTCGGCGCCGCGAAATGACCCCGGATGTAGCACCAGATATTCGGCACAGAGCGCCAACGCACGCTTGATCTCTCCCCGAAACGCCTCAACCGATTTTTGAAGAAACAGTTCGGTCGAACTCGCGAGGTTCACCAGGTAATTCGTATGAATCACCAGCGGCTTCAGATCATATCGACCGCGCAGGCGGCTCATCTCCTCGCACTGCAGTTCACCCAACTCGTAGGGAGCCCATTGCCGCGGGCTCGAAGAAAAAATCTGCAGCGTGTTGCAGCCCAGCCGGTAAGCGCGCTCCGCCGCATTGTGCACTCCACCGGCAGTCGAAGTATGAATCCCGATTCGGCGGGAAGTCAGACGCGGCGGGTGTTTCAAGCCTGCACGACTGAGGATCTCCTGCTCGCGAGCCATAGACTGTGCACGAGAACGAGCCATGGAGAAAGTATAAGGTCAGCGGTACGCCGAACTGCATGCCACCTTAGGCTCAATAGCCGAGGCAGAAAGTGCCCCATCTTGAGGCGACGACTTGAGGCGACGACGTTCCGGCTATTTGCGAACGATTTCGCTCTGCATTGCCGCGAGAATTCTGGCGGTTTGTTCATCCGCTTGAGGCGCTGGTTGATTTACGGCGGTGCTGCCTTTCACGGCAATGTAAACCCCGCTGTATGGGGTTTCCCCAAGATTTTCCACGGTGTGGCGGAACGGCGGAAACCATCTTGCCTCTCCGGGTTTGGCATACACGTCGTGCGTCTTTCCGTTCTCGTCGGTAAACCGAAGATGTGCCTCACTGATATTGACCACTACACCCTGCGGATGCGAGTGCATTCGCGATTTTTCATGGGGTCCGTATTGGATGTAAACCACTTGCACTTTGTCGTTTTCGAACGCCAACTTATAGTGCCTCGGTTCAACTTTTGTCGCATCCTGAGCCAGGGTTAAGCTAAGAGCCAGAACCGCAAACACGATGGTCCAGATGAGCTTGCGCACTGTGCACCTCTCCTCATCGATGGTAGAAGCAAACGAGCAGAGGAACCAACAGCATCACGACCGAAAGTGCAACAGATTAAGCTCAACCCTTTCCCGATTTGAACTCAAAGATGGGACTCAATTCATCGTAATCACAGCTCTGAAACGCACCTTGCCTTCGGCTACCCGGTCATACGCTTTGGCGATATCGTCGAGCTTGTAGATTTCTTCCACCACCTTCACCTTACCCGTGGCCGCGATGTCGAGCGCCTCATAGAGATACTCCGGGCCGTTCTGCGACGATCCAATCAGGCGCACTTTCTTGAACATCAACTCGGGCGTGTAGTTTAACGGCTCGTTACCCACTCCCATCAGGATGATCCGACCGTTGGGGCGCATGCCCCGGGCTGCGTCCGCGGTAGCCGACCATGAGTTGGAGGTGGCCAGCAGAACGTCGGCTCCGCCAGCGGCAAGCAGCTTCTCACCGCCCTCGACGACTTCATCGGCGCCCATCTCACGAATCATTTTCTCTTTGTCTTTGGACTTCGTCACGGCGATGGTCTCGAACCCAGACGCCTTGGAATACTGAAGCGCAAGATGCCCAAGGCCTCCAATGCCCACCACCGCGATGCGCTCGTGTGGCTTGGGATCGGCCAGCCGCAAACCGCTCCACACGGTATAACCCGCACAGAAAATCGGCGCTGCCTGTTCATAGCTCAGGGCGTCTGGAATCGGCATGGTGGCATCGGCATACGCCAGCATGTACTCGGCGTGGCTGCCCTGCAGAGTAATGCCCGTCGAAGTGGGATTAATGCACAGCTCTTTCTTGCCGCGCAGGCACCACTCGCAGGTTCCATCTCCCTTTTGCACCCAGCCTACGCCGACTCGCTGGCCAACTTTGCGGGAGGTGACGCCAGGGCCAACCTCCACAATCTCGCCTACAGGCTCGTGACCAAGCACCCGCGGAAAAGGTAAACCAAACAGACCGTGGGTAAGATGGACATCGGTATAGCAAAGCCCGCTGGCGTGAATCTTCATCACCACTTGATTCGGCCCAGCCTTGGGAGTTTCCCACTGTTTCACTTCCCACTTGCCATTTACGGAGGGAACGACTGCTGCTTTCATGAGAACCTCGAAGCAGAATTTTTGAAAACCTCATGCTTGGATGCGAACCGGCGTTTCGAGATTCAAGGCGCAAAACTGGCGCGCGAGCAAGAACCCGATCCTCCTTTCACGGGCATGGCAGCTTGAGATGACTTTGCCCCCAGCGCCTCCGAACGATACACTTAAAAGCAACGAGGTACAGCCATGTTAGTAGTCATGAAGGCGCAGGCCACAGACGAGCAGATCCGCTCCGTCTGCCAGAAAATTGAGGCGCTCGGTTATCGTCCACATGCTATGCCGGGCGCCCAGCGTACCGCCATCGGCATCACCGGAAACAAGGGCGAAGTTGAGCAAGGCACGCTGGAAGAAATGCCCGGTGTGCAGGAAGTAATTAAGGTCTCGAAGCCCTACAAGCTGGTGAGCCGCGACGTTAAGGACGAAAGCACGGTAATCCGCTTTGCCGGAACGGCGGCCACGATCGGGGGACCCGGCCTCGCCATTGTCGCCGGACCCTGCGCCATCGAGAGCCGCGAACAGGCATTTGCCGTCGCCGAGCGCGTCCATCGCGCCGGAGCCCAGTTCTTCCGCGGCGGCGCCTACAAGCCCCGCACCTCGCCATACTCGTTTCAAGGACTAGGCGAGGAAGGCCTGCGCATCATGGCCGACATTCGCCAGCAGTATGGGATGAAGATTATTACGGAAGCGATTGATAACGAATCCCTTGACCTGGTCGAGGAATATGCCGATATGATCCAGATCGGCGCCCGAAACATGCAGAATTTCTCGCTGCTAAAGCGCGCCGGCCGCGCCAGGAAACCTGTGCTGCTGAAGCGCGGCATGTCGGCCACCCTGGAAGAATTCCTGATGGCCGCCGAATACATTCTGAGCGAGGGAAACTACAACGTCGCCCTCTGCGAACGCGGCGTCCGCACCTTCGCCGACCACACCCGCAACACTCTCGACCTAAGCTTGATCCCCGCCGTTCAGCGCCTCAGCCATCTTCCGATTTTCGTCGATCCCAGCCACGGCACGGGCAAGCGCAACAAAGTCACTCCGCTTTCCCGCGCCGCAGTCGCCGTCGGTGCCGACGGATTAATGGTGGAAGTCCACAACAAACCTGACGAGGCCATGTCGGATGGTCCGCAGTCGCTGTTCCCTGATCAGTTCGACGAACTGATGAAGCAAGTGCGGCAGATTGCCGCGGTAGTAGGAAGAACCGTGCCTGAAATTGGAGTAAGGGAACCGGTAGCGGTTAGCAAGTAGCTGAGCCAGACCCGAGTCGAGGGAAATTCGGCGATGCCCGAGCATAATTCGATGGCTGGAGTATTTTACGTAGATTTGGTGTAATCTGATAATCTGATTCTATGAAAACGATGTCCATCTCCGTCACAGAGGCCGCCCGCAACTTTGCCGACTGCGTGAACCGTGCCCATTACCAGAACGTCACGTTCGTTCTGCTGAAGAACGGTTCGCCGGTCGCCCGCCTTGTACCCGATGGCGAAAAGGTCTTCCTGGCGGGCGATTTGGCAGAGGCGCTAAGCAAAGTTGAATTATCCGCGGACGAGGCTAAAGCTTGGAACCGCGACTTGCGGAAGGCCCGCAAAACTTTGAAACCCCAAGTCGACAAATGGCGATAATCGTCGATGCCGATGTAATTATCCGCGGCGAGCGAGGCACGTTCGACCTGAAGGAATGGTTGGCGACTCGTTCCAGCGAACCGGTCGAGATTGCCGCTATTACCGTCGCGGAGTTATGGCACGGCGTTGAAAGAGCGGAAGCCGCCCACAAGGCGAAACGGGAAAAGTACGTGCGCTCAGCCATGAACAGCATGTTGATCGTTCCTTATACCGAGGCTACCGCGCTCGAACATGCGCGCATCTGGGCCGCTCTCGAAGACGCTGGTCGGATGATTGGCGACTATGACCTGATTGTGGCCGCCAGCGCCCTCGAGCGTGGCAGTTCCCTCGCGACCTTCAATCGACGTCATTTCTCTCATGTACCGGGATTGAAAGTAATTGAGCCGGTATAGCCTCCCGGCCAATGCAAAGAACTGTAAATGTGATGGCCTTTCCCATCGCCCTGAGCCAAGCTAAACTTTCTTGCCACGCGGCAGGTTACACTTCTGTAGGAGATCCTCGATGTTGCGCAGAGTCAGCCGTCTTACCGCTGTAACCGTCCTGGCAGCCGCTCTCCTCGTGTCTCCCTGCGCGCTCGTTGCCCAGCGCGGTGGCGCCAGTGGCCACGTTGGCGGCGGCACTGCTGGCGGAGACGGATTAAGCGGGGTTGGCAAACCAACCGGCGTCGATCAGAAAGACAGCTTAAGGGACTTTCACGAAGCCCTGGCCGTCCAAGCCACCAGCGAGCAGGTCGCCGCCTATGTCTTAATGCTGAAGAGTACTTCTGCGGCCAGCGCAGAATTACAGGCATTTCAGCAACAACTCACCAAACCGAGCCCAGCCCCAGAACTTTCTAATCGCGGCGCTACAATCGCGCAAGCCATCGAAAACGCACGCTCGCTGAACAAACTGTTTCTCGCAGGATTCTCCGAGCGCCAGAAAACCGGTCTGAAAGAAACTGTAAAAAAACTGACCAAGGCAGAGGCCGACCTAGCGCAACAAACCCAGGCGCTTGATCAGGAGCTCCGAGATGCAAAAGCATCGGCGCCACAGCTTCCAATCTCCGCGCAAGCCCTCGATCACGCCCTCAGCGCCTTTCAAAACCAGCAACTCGATCTCGGAAAAGAAATGAGCATCGGGGCCGCCAACAACAACCAGAACTTCGTCTTCGACCTTCCTCCGGTAAGGAACTCGATCACGCTCGGCGATCAGGCCATCGCAATCTCAACCTCCGGTGCGGTTTCGAAGGGCGTGGCAGATGCTGGCCAGAACAGCTTCAAACTCGAGCTCACCACCGACCTCTCGGACCTACGCCAGAACTTTACCTCGGCCTTGCGCGCCCAGCTCGACCGGTCGAACCGGTGCGGAGAGCGCATCGCGGTGCAGACCGCAACTTTAGACGCGCACCCTCCGGCCAGCCTGGCGGTCGTGCGCCTGCACTATGAGCGCTGGGTATGCTTTGGCGCGGCCGCAAATGAAATCGTGGAAGGCAACGGCACAATCGAGATCAAGCTAACTGCGACGGTAGCAGAGGATGGCACGTTGCGGATCGAGTCAGCTCTTGGCCACATTGATGCTGAGGGGCTGGTCGGCGAACAGCTGCGCTCTGGCTCTCTGGGTGATACAGTGCGCGAGCAAATCGCGCAGTCCCTGCTCACTACCGTGCAGAGCGGCAGCGACTTCAAACTCACGCTGCCCCCATCAGCTCAAGGCAATGCCACCCTCCATCGCGCCCAATTTCAAGGCACGGGCTCGGGAAAGTTGTTGGCTGTCTTGGACGGAGAAATTCGCGTCTCCAACGACAAAGTAGCGTCGTTGACCAGCGAACTACAGGCGCGCTCATCCTCCCAAGCCCTACCCGAACTCGTTCCCCGCTAAAGCAGCAAGCTAAGATACTCCTCCTCATGCCTCGCCAAGCTGCCACACCCACAACCATCTCTGCTAATCTTGTGGCTTCCTGATAAGCGACCCTGCATCTTGCGAAAACTCCTCCTCATCATTGTTCTAATCCCACTCCTGGGCGCGCTCGCATGGTGGTACTTCCGCGAGCGCCCACTGCCGGATTACGGCCCCGCCTATCGCGAATATGCCTATGTCACCAACGGCAAAAGCAACACCGTCAGCGTCATCGATCTGCGGACCTTCGTGCCTGCGAAGACGATTGCCGTCGGCCTTGAGCCAACTGGCGTTGCGGCGAACCTCAAGAAGAATGAAATTTACGTGGTCAACTCCGGCTCCAACAACGTCAGCGTCATCGACACCGAAAAGAACGCCGTAGTCGCTACCATCGGAGTTCACGGCAAGCCTTACTTCATTGACGTGTCCGAAGATGGCAAACGCGCCTACGTCGCGAACTCCGGATCCGCCAACGTTTCGGTGATCGATATCGAGAAGCGCGTGCTCTTTGGCAACGTTCGCGTCGGCATCGCTCCAGGACTGGCAAGGGTTTCTCCCGACGGCGCAACCGTAGTCGTCTCCAACCGCGGCGACAACACGGTTTCCGTCATCGATGCGAAGCTGCTGCGAGTGCGCGCCACCCTGCCGGTGTGCCAGCAGCCGGAAGACATCGCCATTCTGCCGGATTCGAGCAAAGCTTTCGTGGCCTGTTCCGGATCGTCGCAGGTAGCATCCATCGCCCTGGCGAAAACCGCACTCGGCGGCGATCCCATCAACGACCGCGTGCTCGCTCTGCTTGACGTGGGCCGTACCCCAGTAAGTCTAGCGCTCAAGCCCGACGGCGGCGAACTCATCGTGTGCGATTTCGATTCCGACAGCATTTCGATTGTCGAAACCGGCAATGATGAAGTCGGAAACACCGCCCTGATCGGCCAGCATCCCACCCGCGCGCTTGTTACGCGTGATAATTCCAGGCTATACGCCAGCAACTTTGGCTCTGACAGCGTCGCGGTCTACGATATCGATCTCGGACGGCGCATCGCTACCATGTCGGTCGGCAGCCGTCCCGATGGCCTCGCGCTGTCGCAAGATCAAAAATATCTTCTGGTGCTCGACACGCAAGCTGGCGATGTGACCGTAATCCAGCGCCGCACTCCCCGCAAACTCGAACCCACGGAATATTCGCTTCTAACGATGATTCCCGTAGGCCTTCAGCCCAACGGAATCGCAGTGAAGGCCTTCATGATCAGCAAACCAGCAAACGTCACGAACAAATAAGCGGGGAGACAGACTCGCATGGAAGCCCTCTCGAAAGTAAGTTTGCAAGAGTGGGCCGTGAGTTAGTGTTGGAAGGCAAAATTGGTAAGGGCACGACGTTTAGTCGTGCCACTCAAAACCAATAACGATAGAGGCTTTAGCCGCTGAGGGATCACGGCGGTCCACTCCCAAATCCCACTTCACGACGCCTTGCGACTTGTCAGGTGCGGAACAGTGGAAACTTCTTACATCTGTGCCGCCACTGCTTTCCCGCAGAACTTATCCAGCGCGGCCTTCAACTCTGCTGCAATCGCCGGCGCCTCGCGCGATTCAATGTCACGCCGTGGCATCATGTAGACCAATTGCCCGTCGCGCAAAATCGCGATCGACGGCGACGACGGCGGCTCCCCCGTGAAATAACTGCGCGCTCGTTCGGTGGCTTGCACATCTTGCCCTGCGAACACGGTAAACGATTTGTCGGGATGCGCGGCATTCTGCAGCGCCATCCGCACCGCCGGACGCATCCGGCCAGCGGCACATCCACAAATCGAATTCACAATTACCATGACCGTGCCCGGCTGAGCCTTCAAAACACTGTCAACTGCCTCGGCCGTGCGCAATTCTTCAATACCCAGGCGGGTTAACTCTTCGCGCATGGGAATCACCATAATTTCTGGATACATTTGACTTACTCCTTAATTTGCCGGGATCAGGTTAGGAAAACACCACTTATATTCATTCTACACTCAGCCCTTGTAACTATCTAAGTTCCCGGTCTGGTTCCTGACTCTCTTCTAATAACCGAAACGTTGAAACTCCTTCGTCCGCGCGACAGGCCGCCAGCACGTACACTCGCGAATGAACTTGCGTCAATACATTTTCCACAATCGATTCCCAATCTCGCAGAGCTCTCGAATCGATTTCTTAATTCTGGTTTTCCACGCTTCGCTCGGGTGTATAATCGGCTTAGAAAGCACTGGTTTGCTCCACTTCGTTGGCAAGCTCGAGGTGCTCATGAACGTCCATATCAGTTACCGGCTTCATAAAACTCCTGCCGTAGAAAAAGATCTTCAACATCAAATCGAAAAACTGCGTAAAAGGCTGCAGGTTTTTCGCCCCGAACTCGTCCACTTGAAGGGCGCGGTGGAAGAGATTTCTGCGCGCGAAGGCACCAGCGTTTCCCTCAACCTGCGCTTGCCTTCAGGGCAGATGGCCGCGCAAGCCAAAGCCCCGTCCGCCGCGGCTGCGGTGAAAACCGCTTTTGAAGACCTGTTGCACCAGCTTGGCAAACATAAAGACCTTCTCCGCTCCAGTCATAAATGGACGCGTCGTCAGAAGGAAGAGCCGGCTCGCCGCAATTCTTCCGTCCCCTTTGAGCAGACCCTCGCCGCGGTTTTCCCTCCCACGGTTTCCGCCGAGGACGTCCGCTCCTACGTCAACGTAAACCTCGCGCGCCTCGAGCGTTTCGTCGAACGCGAGATTTATTTCCGCGAAACCTCCGATCTCGTAACGCCGGATTCCATCAGCAAAGAAGAAGTCATCGACGAGACGATCGCCGCTGCGCTCGGTAACGGTCACGAGAAGCCTGAGCGTCTGGCACTCGAACCCTGGCTCTACCGCCTCGCCCTCAACGCGCTCGATCAACTCGCCCGCCCCGATGAAAGCAACGGCGGCGCCGTTCATCTTGAAGATTCTGCCCGCAAGCGAAACGTCAAGGCCAGCGACGAATCTGAACTGCAATTCCATCAGCCGGACGAAGCCATCACCGAAGAAACCATAATCGCCGACGATCGCATCTCAACTCCCGAAGAGATCGTTGGTTCCGATGAAATGATGCGTCTCATCGCTTCCGCTCTCCGCGACGTTCGCCCCGCCCATCGCGAAGCTTTTATCCTCCACGCCCTGGAAGGTTTTGGCGTCGGCGAAATCTCCGCCATTACAGGCGATTCGCCCGAACGCGTGGCGGCGTCCATTTCTGCCGCCCGCGATCACCTTCGCCACTCGCCTGGGCTCGTCCGGCAATTCAAAGGGCGGTTCGCATCCACCGGCACAGCGTAAATCAATCCATATCGAATAAGGACTGGGAATACGAATGATCACACGCGATCAAATCCGTGAATTAGCTCAATTGGAAGATCAACATTCTTGCGCTCTTAGTTTCTACTTTCAGCCCACCCCACCTCGTAACAAAGCTCATAAAGAGGAGGTGATCCTGGTTAAAGACTTGGCCCGGGAAGCCTGGCGCTCCCTGGAATCCAAAAGTTCGGAAAGTAAAAATAACGGCAAGTGTGAATCGGCCCGCGCCGATCTCGACCGCATCGTGCGCCTGTCACAGGATTTGCGCGGCAATGGCTCTCATGCCAAGGCGGTCTTCGCCTGCTCAGCGCAGAATTTTTGGCGCGAATATGATTTGCCGGCTCAACTCGCCGCAACCCAGCTTTTCGTCGATCGTCACTTTCATCTCAAGCCTCTCGCGCGTTTGCTGGGAGCTTTTCCCAGCCTCGGCATCGTGCTTGTCGATCGTCATCGTGCCCGGCTTTTCGATTTGCGTCTCGGCGAACTGACCGAACGCGAGGGATTTTTTCATCCGCTCTCCCGCCGTGGCCGCGGCGATGGTTTCGCTGGATATGACGGAGGCCATGCCGAACGCCGCGTTGCCGATGAAGCCCGCCAGCATTTCAAGCACCTCGCCGAGTTCCTCAAAGATGCTTTGGACAAGGGCATGTTTGAGAAGTGGATTCTGGGCTGCCAGGATGCGCATTGGCCGCAATTCGAGGCTCAACTGCATCCCTACGTCTCACAGCGGCTGCTCGGCCGTTTTTCCGCCGACGTCGCCCGCACGGGCCGCGAAGAGGTCCGCTCCGAAGCCGAACGAATCTTCGCCGACTCTCAAAACAAACTCCGCGACGAGGCAGTCCACGAAACCATGAACCAGGCTCGCAGCAACGGTCGCGGCGTCACCGGATTGCGGCGCGTGCTCCACGCCCTCGAGTTAGGCGAAGTGCAAACTCTGCTGCTTGGTGATAATTATTCCGCGCAAGCCGTTGAATGCGCCGGCTGCGGCCATCTCGACGCCCACCTTGTGCATTACTGTCCGGCTTGCGGACGCGCAACTCGCACCGTGGTCGATGTTGCAGAAGCGATTCTGCCCTGGGTCATCCGCCGCGACATCGAACTCTTCTACGTCAAAGACAATGCCGAGTTCGATAAAGTCGGCAACATCGCCGCCCTCCTCCGCTTCCGCTCCGAAGCCGGCACCCGCGCTCGCCCCGTCGCCGCTAAGTCCGCCGACTATTCTCCCAGCCCCCGCGCAAGGCTAGTCGGCCGCTACCGCGGCATCGCCACCGGAGCCTGATTGGACGTCGAGTCCGTCTCCTCAGCGAGTCTTGTCATCCAGAGCGAAGTGAGTGCTTGGCGCAGCCAAGCACTCACGCAGTCGAAGGATCCCTACACGACACGACTGACCTGAGCTTGCCGAATGGCCGCGCAAGCTTACCTCTTCAATTCCATTGCAGGGATCGCTTCTAGACCCAGAAAACCACTAGCTCTACAAAGGCACTGCTCCATGAAAAAGCATCGCTCTAGAAAATCACTAAGGCTGACCTGGGTGCCCCACTTCTCTCGCTTCCTTTGCGAGAAGTGGGGCTTTTCCATGTAACGTAACCAGTCCCCGACATTGAGGACCGATAGCTAGCAACTAAAAAACTCTCTCCGCATGATATGCTCCGTTTTCAGAAAACCCGGAGCCCCATATGCCATTCTCGCGCCGTGATTTCGTCAAGACTTCCCTCCTGGGAGCAGTTGCCGCTGGAATAGGAACACCAACCCACGCAGATTCCAACTCAGCCGCACAAGAGCACGACTCCCAACCCCGCAAGCGCCCCATAATCGTCTGTGCCAACAACGGCTACGCCTACCTCGAAGATGCATTCGCCTTCCTCAAAGCTGGTGGCGATACCCTCGACGCGGCTCTTCGCGTCGTCAAAGGCCCTGAAGACGATCCCAAAGATGATAGCGTCGGCCTCGGCGGCCTGCCCAACGAAGAAGGTGTAGTTGAACTTGACGCTTGCTGCATGCACGGACCCACGCGCCGTGCCGGTTCCGTCGGCGCCGTGCGCAACATCAAAAACGTTTCGCTGGTTTCAAAGGCCGTGATGGAGAACACTGGCCACGTCATGCTGGTTGGCGAAGGCGCCGAGCGCTTCGCCGTTGCCATGGGCTTCCCGCGCGAAAACCTGCTCACCGAAAACTCCCGCAAAATCTGGCTGCTGTGGAAGGAATTTCACTCTACCGGCGACTGGTGGGGCCCCGGTCTCGCCGACCCGCACTGGCAGCCGCCCGACCCGGACAAGGATCGCGACTTCGAAAGAAAAGAAGACAAGCCGCACTCCCAACTCTGGCAGCAACGCATCCAGAATCTGCAAGCCCGCGCCGCCGATCTCGGCATCGCACCTGAGGATCAACTCGTCGCCGTTCGCAAAGTCATCTTCCCTCCCACCGGCACCATCCACTGCTCCGCGCTCAACGACAAAGGAGAAATCTCCGGCTGCACTACCACCAGCGGCCTCGCCTTCAAACTGCCCGGCCGCTGTGGCGATTCGCCCATCATCGGAGCTGGCTGCTACACCGACCAGGATGTAGGCTCCGCCGGCGCCACCGGCAGCGGAGAAGAAAACATAAAAGTTGCCGGCGCTCACACCATCGTCGAAAACATGCGCCACGGCATGTCCCCGCAGGAAGCCGGTCTCGACGCCCTCAAGCGCATCGCCCGCAACTACAACGGCGACATGAACAAGCTGCGCTTCGTCGACATGATCTATTACGTCCTGCGTAAAGATGGCGCCTACGCCGGGGTGTCGCTATGGGAGGGGTACTCGCCGCGCAAGAGTCACAAGATCGCCATTCATGACGGCAACCACCGTGCCGAAGTCACGGCCAGTTTGTTCAAGGGCTACTCGCAGGATTTCCCCCCGTTCCCCCACATCCCGGAGGAACTGAAAAAGGATTCGGAGTATTTGAAGTAAAACTCCGGGTTATTGGAATAGAAGGAGGCAAGCTCATGTGGGGATAGCCGCCCTCGGCTGTCCGGCTTCAATCGGGCCGCTTATTGGCCACAAAAAATGATCCACTCGCCGGGGCTTTAGCCCTGGTCGCGGTCATTTTGTCATCCTGAGCGAAGCAAGTTCTCCACGATGATCCATCTGGACTCGAAGCGTCACTTCGCGCCCAACAGAGTTTCCCGCACCGACCGCTCCGATGCCAGCAAAACCTTTATGACCTCGAAAACAATCACCGTGGCATAGGTAACACCGATCCAGACAAAAATTTCCTCGATGGGCAGGCCAGACCAGGCACCGATAAAAAGACCGATCATCTGAGGGTGTTGGAAGCTCCACCATCCGTAGGGGAGGGCCAAGGTAGCCTCCCAGATCAAGCTGACCAGCAACATAAAGAAAAGCGTCAAGCTGAAGGCCCGCCAGTTGATAAAACGACGCGCTGCGGAATAAAAAAACAGGCCGGGCAGCACCCCGCCGATCACCAGAAACGCGAAGTAGCCGGGAAACCCCGCCTGGTCTGCTGGACCAGCAAAATGCTTCTTGTACAGCCACGCGACGCCAATCAGGACCGCGGCCACGATCAGCGTTGGGGGATGAAATTGCCGAAGGCCGCCACTAATCTTTCTGACTTCGCCGGGATAATCGATCACGTTGTACGCCGCTACCCAAAACTCACCGAGCCACACATACAGAAGCAGATCTGCAAGGGCGCCAGTGAAATAAAAAACGTATTCCTCGATCGGAACTGGCTTGCCCAGGGCGAAAGCATGGACGCACAACGTAGCTCCAGCGTTGGGAAATTCGAAGAAGTACTGGGCGAAAAAAAAGTCGAGCGCACAAAAGAGCGGGACGAGAATCGCGATGGTCCGGACGAAAGCGCGCCGGGGAAAATGCAGTTCTTCGTTTCTGAGGAACCATACTAAGATGGACACGTCCGGAATGATGAACAACAACAGGCTGACGGTGTACCCATACGGTGTGGGGTCCTGGCTGGAAGCCACGAGCCTCGCCGGAGAGCGAACAGTGTGCAGCGTAATCGCCGCAGGCACGGCAATTATCGCAATCATGGCAACGACAATCACTGCGCAAACTGTGGGGCTGGGCAGTCCGTGAGAACGAGGCGCGGTCATTGGCAACCTCCAGTACTTAGCAATTCTTCACTCTTCGAGTTGCATGTGGGGACAGCCGCCTAAGCCTGCCCTGAGCGGAGCCGAAGGGGGCTGTCCGGTCGAGCAACGCTCGACTGCCTTTTCTGGCCACGATCTCGAAACTTAAGCCTTCTACGCGAACCTCACCTTCACATCCGGCCCTTTCTCTAAATGGATGCTCTCAATAAACCGCACCTTGCCCGTCTGCTGCGTCAGAATCACCGACGATGTCCGCGTCCCTTCACCAAAAAACCGCACTCCTTTTAACAGCGCCCCATCGGTCACGCCCGTCGCGGCAAAAATAAGCTGCTTGCCCGGAGCCAGATCCTCCGCCTCATAAATCCGATTCTTGTCCTTAACACCCATGCGTGCGAGCCGCTCTTCCTGATCTGGCGTCACCACCAACCGTCCCAGCATGTATCCATTCAGGCACCGAATTGCCGCCGCCGTAATCACGCCCTCCGGCGCTCCACCCGAACCCATCACGGCGTGTACGCCAGTTCCAATCACTGCCGCAGCAATGCCTGCCGAAAGATCTCCATCTCCAATCAGCCGGATCCGCGCTCCCGCCGCGCGAATGTCTGCGATCAATTTTTCGTGCCGTGGCCGGTCGAGCACAATCACCACCAAGTCTTCCACATCGCGTTCCAATCTCTTCGCAATGTTTTTCAGATTCTCGGCCACGGGAGCATCCAGCTCCACCGCGTTCTTGCACGACGGCCCCACCACAATTTTTTCCATGTAGCAGTCCGGAGCATTCAGCAACCCTCCGCGCTCCGATGCCGCCAGCACCGTAATCGATCCCGGCGCACCGGTCGCGCACAAATTCGTCCCCTCCAGCGGATCAACCGCAATATCGACCTCCGGCACCTCGCGCCCATCCGTAAACTCCGCGCCCACGCGCTCCCCGATATAAAGCATCGGCGCTTCATCGCGCTCCCCTTCTCCAATCACAATCGTCCCGCGCATCGGGATCGATTCCATGCTTCGCCGCATCGCCTCGGTTGCCACCTGATCCGAAAGCTT
>Ga0210391_10002446_pt1 | contig 16144 bp, 9 predicted proteins | sample IncBWC12OmetaG_FD_160573 | JGI IMG/M metagenome (GOLD analysis project Ga0210391, IMG submission 160573) | Forest soil microbial communities from Barre Woods Harvard Forest LTER site, Petersham, Massachusetts, United States - Inc-BW-C-12-O ... | reverse complement strand
CCTGATCCCACTGGCCGAGAGTGCAGTAGACCATGAGCAGGGTCCAGAGGCCGAGGACGGAATTGGGCTGCAGTTCGATCGCCTGGCGTGCGTTCTCCATGGCCTGGTGGTGCATGCGGGCGCACTGCAGGCTCAGGCCCGTGAGTCCACGAACGAACGGCGAGAGCGGATCGGCCTCGATGGCGGAACGGACTACGGGCGGCACTTCCTCATAGCGATGGCGGGTAGCGAGAAAAAGGCTGAAATAAGCGAGAGTGGCCGAGGAGTTCGGCTCGATTTCGAGAGCCTTGCGGTAGTGGCGTTCGGCGGGGCCGGAGTCGCGGGCGAAGATGGTGGCGGAGAGCGCCATGGAGAAATGCGGCTCGGCGAGAGTGGCGTCCAGTTCGAGGGATTTGCGGACGGCGGCTTCGACGCGCTGCTTGGCCTCGCCGACCGACATGTGGCCGTAGGCGGTGAGGATGGAAAACGAATCGGCGACCCCGGCGTAGGCCAGCGCGTAATCGGGATCGAGCTCGAGGGCGGCGCGGAAACATTCGAGTCCGGCGCGCAGGCTGCTTTCGGCGCGCTGGTCCCAGAGGCGGCGGCCTTTGAGGTAAAGCTCATAGGCCTGGACGTTTTCGGAATGGCGGCGGGTGAGGGCCTGTTGCTGTCCGGCGAGGGCCGGCTCGAGAGTCTTGATGATCGCGGCGGTGATTTCGTCCTGGATCTCAAAGACGTCGTTGACTTCGCGGTCGTAGCGCTCGGACCAGAGGTGGTAGCCGTCGGCGACGTTGACCAGCTGAGCGGTGACGCGGAGGCGTTTGCCGGAGCGGCGCACGCTGCCTTCGAGCAGGGCCTCGACTTTGAGCTGGCGGCCGATTTCGCGGATGTCGGTGTTCTCGCCGCGAAAGCGGAAGGCTGAGGTGCGCGAGGCGACCTGCAGGCCCTGGAGGCGCGCTAAAGCGCTGATCAGGTCTTCAGAAAGACCGTCGCTAAAGTACTGGTTGTCGGGTTCGGCGCTGAGGTTGGCGAAGGGCAGCACGGCGATGGACGGAATCTTGCGGCCGGGGCGAGTTTTTCCGTTGCCGGGCGATTGCAGGGCGCGCTGAATCTCGCGGAGCCTTTCGATGAGCTCGTGGGCGGATTCGCATCGATCATGAGGAGATTTGGCCATCAGGCGGCTCACGGCGCCGGAATATCCATGTGAGAAGCCCGATTCCGAGAGCGATGGAGGCTCGTGGTGGAGGATGCTGTCGAAGATCATGGCGACGGTGGTGCCGTTGAACGGCCGCTCGCCGGCGGCCATCTCGTAGAGCACAATGCCGAGAGAAAACAGGTCGCTGCGGGCGTTGAGGGATTCGCCGCGAGCCTGCTCCGGCGACATGTAGGGGACGGTGCCCATGGTGGAGCCCGGAAAGGTGAGGTCGAGCTCAGGATCGCGCGCGGCGGTGGCGATTTTCACTGCAGAGAGGTCAACGCCGGATTTGGCGAGGCCGAAGTCGAGGAGCTTGGTGGGGCCATCCTGAGTCAGGAAGATGTTGGCGGGTTTGAGATCGCGATGGATGACGCCGCTGCGATGGGCTTTTTCCAGGCCTTCGGCGACCTCGATGCCGATCTTGAGGCATTGATCGAGGGGCAGAGGCCCGTTGGCGAGGCGCTCGGCCAGGGTTTGGCCTTCAAGGAATTCCATGACGAGGAAACTGGCGCCGTCGTGCGCGCCCACGTCGAAGAGCTGGCAGATGTGGGGATGATTGAGCGAGGAAATGGTGCGTGCTTCGCGTTGGAAGCGCAGCTGAACCTCGGGGTCGGAAGAGAGGTGGTCGGAGAGGATTTTGATGGCCACGATGCGCTCGAGGCGGGTGTCGCGCGCACGGTAGACCTCGCCCATGCCGCCGGTTCCGGCGGAGGCCTGAATCTCGTAGGGTCCGAGCCTTGTGCCGATGGCTAAAGGCATGTGGGTGCGCTGATTCTATTCGCCAAAATCGAGACCGGCAACTGTGGTTTTGGCAACATTCTGGCAGGAGAGAAGTGCTTTGGTAAGATGCGGCATGGTTCGGCGGACCCGGGGATGACCAGCGAGCAGAGCGGAGGGGCACCCCTTCAGCAATTGACTGCGGTGCGGGGCAGTATCTGGTGGACGTTCGCGGGAGCGAGCGTCTTGTTGCTGGTGTCTGCGATGGTATACGCGCCCATGCTGAAGACGAGCGCGCCGGATGGCCTGAGGGTGTTTGGGTCGTTTTGGGCGTCGGGGTGGGCGGCTGCGCATCATCAGAATCCCTACGCGGCGTATCCGTTGACGTGGATTTTTCATCTGCCCGGCCATCCGGGCAATGTCGTGGATCTGAACCTGAGCCCTCCGGCGATGCTGCCGCTGTTTTCTGCGCTTTCCTTCTTCAATCCCGACACGGCTGCGGAGGTATGGACCTTCGTGTCGGCGTTTCTCTTTATCGGGTGCGCCGCGCTGCTGTTGTGGGAGTATCGGGAGCACATCCAGCACCGCCAGATCCTTTGGTTTCTGCTGGCGCGCGCCGCGATGAACACGCTGGGGCTGGGGCAGGATTACTCCGTTTTCATCACGCTGGCGGTGGTGGCCTGGGTGCTGCTGGAGCGCGACCGGCAGTTGGCCGCGGGGATTTTTCTGGGTTTGCTGATCGCTTTCAAGCCCAATTACGTTTTGTGGGTGGTGCTGCTGGTATTTTGCGGCCGCTGGCGCGCCTCGGCGGTGGCCGCGGGCGTGGCGGCGGCGCTGTGCGTGTTGCCGCTGGCGCTGTATGGGCCGGGCATTTACGGGGAGTGGGTGCGGGCGGTGGCTGGGGATCCGCATTGGTTCTTTCCCAATGAGGTTTCGATTACGGGATTCGCGACGCGGATGGGGCACCCGCGCATCGGCCAGGGCGTAGCGGCCGCCCTGCTTGTCGTCGCGTGCGCCGTCGTGGTGTGGAAGCGGCCGTCGCTGCGCAATACCAGCGGGATCGCCCTGAGCGTAGGCATGCTGGCCTCGCCGCTGGCGTGGTTTCACTACGCGCTGCTGATTGCGGGACCGCTGTTTGCGAAGCGGTGGGATTTGGTGCTGAGCCTGGTCCTGTTGATGCTGATGTTGCCCTTTGCGGGCGTGTGGTATCTGCTGCCGGTTTGTTATGTGGCGGGGTATTTTCTGTGGAGCGCGTGGCGGGAACCGCGGGTGGCGGTGGCCTAGCGCGGCCGCGCGAACTCACTGCGGTGGCGTGAGTAGAAGAAATAGATGACGAGGCCGATGGCCAGCCAGATGAAGAAGCGCAGCCACGTCATGATGGGCAACCCGGCCATCAGCAGAACACAGAAGCAGATGCTCAGGATGGGGAAGACGGGTCCAAACGGCGCACGGAATCCGCGGCGGCGGTGCGGATCTTTGTAGCGGAGAATGAGGACGCCGCCGGAGACCAGCGTGAAAGCGAAAAGCGTGCCGATGTTGGAGAGGTCGGAGAAGGTGCCGATGTCGAGCAGTCCTGCCGGAAGGCCGACGACGAAGCCGGCGATCCACGTGGCGACCGCGGGGGTGCGGAAGCGGGGATGCACGTGGGAGAAGATCTTCGGCAGCAAGCCGTCCCGCGACATGGAGAACCAGACGCGCGCCTGGCCAATCTGGAAGACCAGGATGGACGAGATCATGCCCAGGATGGCCCCGATGAGCACCGCGAGCCGCACCCAGTGCAGCGTGGGGCTGGGATTGGCGATGTAAATCCGCTTGAGGGAATTGACGACGGGGGCGGCATCGTCCACCATCAGGTTCCATTTGGTGATGCCGGTCAGCACGATGGCGACGCCAATGTAGAGCACCGTGCACACGGCGAGCGTGGCGAGGATGCCGATGGGCACATCGCGCTGCGGGTTCTTACATTCTTCTGCGGCGGTGGAGACGGAATCGAAGCCGATGTAGGTGAAGAAAATGATGGAACCGCCGGTGAGGACGCCGGACCACCCGTTGGGATAGAACGGGTGCCAGTTGGTGGGATGAATGAAGTGGCTGCCGGCCGCGACGAAGATGAGGATGGCTGCGATTTTCAGCAGCACCATGATGTTGTTCGTCTCGGCGGATTCGCGAATCCCGCGCACCAGCACCACGGTGAGCAGCATGACGATGAGAAACGCGGGGAAGTTGAAGCCGAAGTGCCAGCCGGATTTGTAAAGGTCGTGGCCGGCGAGATCCTGCAGACCGCTGGGCAAATAGGCAGGGGAGATCCAGCGCAGAGCCGGGTGGATGCCGAACCAGTCGAGCAGGTCGACGAGATGCGAGGCGAAGCCCACCGACACGGCCATGTTGGAGAAGGCGTATTCGAGGATCAGATCCCAGCCGATGATCCAGGCAATCAGTTCGCCCATGGTGGCGTAAGTGTAGGTATAGGCGGAGCCGGCAATGGGAATCATGGAGGCCAGCTCGGCGTAACAGAGGCCGGTGAACGCGCACACAATAGCGACAAGAACCAGCGACAGAGCGAGCGCGGGGCCAGCGCCCGGCCGGCCGGCCAGTGCCGTGTGGTGGACGATGTAATCCAGCACCGGCGTGTTCAGGATGGACGAGGTGTCGAACTTCTCCCCGGAAATTGCCGTGCCGATGATCGTGAAGATGCCGGAACCGATCACAGCGCCGATGCCGAGCGCGGTGAGCGAAATGGGTCCGAGCGTCTTCTTGAGCGCTGTTTCCGGGCGCTCGGAATCGCTGATCAGCTTGTCAATGGACTTGCACGCGAAGAGTTGCGACCGCGGCTGGGTCACGTCAGGCCGAGATGGTGGCACCGGGGAATCCGGCAACGACTGCTCCTCGAAAGGGAGTGGGGTTCAGGTGAGTGTAGCTGGTTAGGGGAACGGGCGAAAGGGAATTTCGCCCGTTCCTGGGATTTGCCTGCGCAGGTTAGCGCTTGCTCTGACCGCGGCTGGCCTTCTTCACCTTTTGCTTCTGCGAGCCACGCGGGGTGGTGCGTTTCGCTTTGGGGGCGGCCTTTTTGCGAGCCGTACGTTTCACTTTCTTGCGTTCTGCTTTATCGGTAACCGTCTTTGTATTTGCCATGAGAATCCTTTGCCCCCAGCGCGTGGCGGCGTGTTTCTGCAATTGAGATATTCCAAGGATAGATGAAGCGGAGCCGATTCGGTAGAGACATGTTCCCTGTGGCGTGGTGAGGCCGGGTCCCTGCAGCCAGGCTGCGAGGCCAATATTTGCTGATCTATAATGCGGCCCACATGAAAGCCACTGCATTCTTCCTGTTCGCCACCTCCGTCGCGGTTGCCGCTGTTCAATCCTCCCCGCCCATGGCCATGGGCTCAGAACCGGGTGCGGGCGAGCAACTGGGCCCGGTTTCCTTTGCGGTTTCGTGCTCGCCTCAGGTAGAGGCGCCGTTCAACCGAGGCGTGGCACTGCTGCACGATTTCTGGTATGCGGAGGCAGGTCCGCAGTTTGACCGAATCGCGAGGGCAGATCCCAATTGCGCGATGGCGCACTGGGGCATCGCGATGAGTTCGTTCCACCAGATATGGGATCGTCCCGCGGATCGCGATTTGAAGACGGGCTGGGAGGAGATGCAGAAAGCGCAGTCGCTGCACGCAAAGACCGAGCGCGAGCGGGCGTATATTGCAGCCCTTGCGGCGTTCTACAAGCCAGGCTATCCCGACTACATGGCGCGCGTGACGGCGTACTCCGCGGCGATGGCCGCGCTTTACAAAAGCTATCCGGACGATGTGGATGCGGGGGCGTTCTACGCGCTTTCGCTGTTGGCTTCCGACGCTCCCACAGACACAAGCCTGACGCACGAGCATCAGGCGATGGCCGTGCTGACTCCGTTGTTTGCAAAGTATCCCGATAATCCCGGGCTGGTGCATTACATCATTCATGCGTGCGACAACCCGTCGATGGCGGCGGATGGACTGGCGGCGGCCGAACGTTATGGAGTGATTGCGCCATCCGGGCCGCATGCCGTTCACATGGCGGGACACATCTTCGCGCGCCTGGGAATGTGGCCGCAGGATATCGAATCGCAGGTGGGTTCCATCAACGCTTCAGAAGCAGCCGTAGCGCACCATGAAGACGGCTTGATGGATGAGCCGCATTCGTATGACTTCCTGATGTATGCGTATTTGCAGAGCGGACAGGATGCGCACGCAAAAGAAGTGCTGGAAAAGATGCCTTCCGTCATCGATCGAATTGCCGCGATGCCGGGGATGGGCGGCGGGTATATGGAGGGCATGAGCGCCTTCTACCGCATCGAATTTCCGGTCTTCTATGCGCTGGAGATGCGCGACTGGCAAGCTACTGCGGCGCTTCAACCCGTCGCCGGGTCGCCGCCTCAGGATGCAGCCCTGACGTGGTGGGCGCGCGCCATTGCCGATGGGCATTTGCGCCACTCGGACCAGGCTCAGGCGGATCTGGCGAAATTCGATGCGTTGATGGCCGAAGTGCGGAAGGGAAGGCATGCGTTCTTTGCCGACTCGACGGGAGCGCAGATCGAGCGCGGCGAGATTGCAGCGTGGGCCGGCTTTGCAGCGGGCCAGAGTGATGCGGCGCTTGATTCCATGCGCAAGGCCGCCGACCTGCAGGACAAAGTCGGCCAGGGAGAAGTGGATATTCCTGCGCGCGAAATGCTTGCCGACATGTTGCTGGAACTGCACCAGCCGCAACAGGCGCTGGCGGAGTATCGCGTTGCGCTTCGGCTCAGTCCCAATCGGTTCAACGGGCTCTACCATGCTGGAATGGCGGCGGAGGAAGCGGGAGATAAGCAGGCCGCCGCGGGTTACTACGCGGCTTTGCTGAAATCGACGGCTGACGGAGCGAATTCTTCGCGGCCGGAACTGGCTCACGCGAAGACTTTTGTTACTTCAAGCCAGATGGCGGCGAATTAGGGTGGGGGACGTTCAGGCCTTTTCGAGGTTCGCGAATTTCTCGACCAGTTTTTTGATCCCGAACCCGGAGAACTGCACCGTGAGCTTCGCGTCGTCTCCGTCACCCTCGCGGCGGAAGACGATGCCTTCGCCATATTTCGGGTGACGCACGCGCTGGCCGCTTTTGAATCCTTTGGCGCCGGTGGGCTCGGGAATGTCGAGTTTGGGACGGGAGGAAGTGGCGGGAACGCCGCCGCGTCCCGCGAAAAAGCGCGCGATGTTGTCAACGGAATTGGGCGGCGCGAGAGATGGACGCGGCGATGAACCGCTGCGCGCCGCACCGCGATTGGGGACGCCGCGATGGGTCGCGCTCTGGTCCTCGTCCTCGTAGCTGTAATGGCGGCCGCCGGATTCGTCACTGTCACGGTTACCAAAGCGGGAGGGGGTGTCGGTATAGGCCGCTGCGTAGCCGCCCCAGGAGTTGGGGCGATTGCGGCCTCCGCTCAAATCTTCGAGCAGGTGCTGCGGAATCTCTTCGAGGAAGCGCGAAGGAATGGTTGGCTCCGGCATGTCGTTGCCGTAACGGCGGCGATAGCGCGCGCGGGTGAGGACGAGCGCGTCCATGGCGCGCGTGAGGCCGACGTAGCAGAGGCGGCGCTCCTCTTCCATTTGCGCGGGATCGTTGAGAGTGCGCGAGTGAGGGAAGAGGCCTTCTTCCATGCCGGCAAGCACGACCAGAGGGAACTCCAACCCCTTGGCGGCGTGGAGGGTCATCAGCGTGACGCGGGATTCCGGGTCGTACTGGTCGACGTCACTGACGAGGGCGGCGTGGTCAAGGAATTCGGCAAGGGTTTCGCCACGCTCATTGGAATCCTGCGCGGCGTTGGCCAGTTCCTTCAGGTTCTCAATGCGGGAGAAGGCTTCCGGCGTGCCTTCCTCTTCGAGCGAGCGGATGTAGCCGGTGCGATCGATGAGGAACTTGATGAGTTCCGGCAGCGTGGCCGCATCGCCGGGCGCGCGGAAGCCGGGGACCGCCTCGGGAACAGGCGATCCCGCTTCGGATGCGGCGGCGTGGGGCACGGACGGCTCTTCGCCAAAGACGCTGAAGGTGGCGGGATCCTGGATGTCGCCGTCTTCGGAATTCGAGTCGTCGCTGCTGTCGTCGTGGGTCAGGCCGAGCGTGGCCTGCACGGCATCGCCGAATTCGAAACTGGTGTCGGCGTCGGAGACGGCGGCAACTGCAGGCAGTTCGCCGGGTGCGACGTCGGCAGCGAGTTTCTGATCGAAGCCGGGCGCGAGCATGGCGCGAGCATCGTTGATGATCTGGCGAAAACCGTCGAGAGCGATGAGGGCGCGCGAGGGAAGCAATTTGGCGTCGATGGCGCGGCCGATGCCGGTCCACAGGCTGGCGCCGGTTTCGAGCGAAATGCGCTCCAGCGTTTCCAGCGTGGTTTTGCCGATGCCGCGCGCGGGCGTATTGACGCAGCGCTGCAGCGCAATGGAGTCGTGGGGGTTCTGCACCAGCTTCAGGTAGCTCAGCAGGTCCCTGATTTCTGCGCGCTCGTAGAAGGAGAACCCGCCGACCATGGTGTAGGCGATGCCGTAGCGGCGCATCGCTTCTTCCACCAGGCGCGACTGCGAATTGGTGCGGTAGAGGACGGCGCACTTGGCTTCGGTCTGGTCTTCCTGGGCTTTGCGCAGGAATTTCTGCACGCTGTCCGCGATAAAGAGGGCTTCGTTTTCGCCGTCGGGGGCCTCGTAATAGCCGATCAGCGAACCGCCCTCGCGGCTCGTCCACAGGCGCTTGCCCTTGCGCTGCGCGTTGCGGGCGACGACGGCGGAAGCCGCTTCCAGGATGATTTGCGTGGAGCGGTAATTCTGCTCGAGGCGAACGGTTTTTGCGCCGGGAAAATCTTTTTCAAATTCGAGAATGTTGCGAATGTCTGCGCCGCGCCACGAATAGATGCTCTGGTCTTCGTCGCCGACCACGCAGACGTTCTGGTGTTCGCCGGCGAGCAGCTTCATGAGCTCGTACTGGGGGCGGTTGGTGTCCTGATATTCGTCGATGAGCAGCCAGCGGTAGCGGCGGTTGTAGCGCTCGCGAACTTCTGAGGAAACTTTGAGAACGCGGACGGCTTCGAGGAGTAAGTCGTCGAAGTCGAGCGCATTGGCCTTGCGCAACTCGTCGCGGTAACCCTTGAAGACGTGGGCGATGCGCTCACTGAGCGGATCGGAGGACTGCAGGTAGTATTCCTGGGGATCGATCATGTGGTTCTTGGCCCAGGAGATTTTCGAGAGCACCACGCGCGGGGTGAACTGTTTGTCGTCGATGCCCATGCGGCGCATGACGGCTTTGACCACGGACTGTTGATCGGACTCGTCGTAGATGGCGAAGGTGCGCGTGAGGCCTTCGTTGCCGATGCGCAGCGACTCAATATCGCGGCGCAGAAGGCGCACGCAGAAGGAGTGGAACGTGGAGATGAGCGGGCGCGCGAGGGACGTGTGCCCGATGAGCTTGTCGACGCGCTCGGCCATTTCCGCCGCGGCTTTGTTGGTGAAGGTGACGGCGAGGATGGAGTCTGGGGCGGCGCCGCGCTGATCGATGAGATACGCGATGCGGTGGGTGATGACGCGGGTTTTGCCCGAGCCCGCGCCGGCAAGGATCAGCACCGGCCCGTCGATGGCCTCGACGCCTTCGCGTTGCTGCGGATTGAGTTTGTCCAGGGAGTGCTGCAAGGGGATTGGCTCTCCTCTATTTTAATCGCTCGCCGAGGCTGTTAGTTTTCTGGTATGGCGCTGTTGGAAGCAATCGGATTAACGAAGGCTTACGGGTCGGCCCGCGTGGTGGACAACGTTTCGTTCGCGATTGCGCGGGGCGAGACGCTGGGGCTGGTTGGCGAGTCGGGATCGGGAAAAAGCACGATTGCGCGCATGGTGCTGGGGCTGATTGAGCCGACGGCTGGGAGCGTCATCTTCGATGGCCAGCCCGTGACAGACGTGGCGCAGAGCCAGTTGCGCGCGGTGCGGCGGCGGATGCAGCCTGTGTTTCAGGATCCGTACGCCGCGCTGAATCCGCGGATGCGCGTGGAGGCCATTGTGACGGAGCCGCTGGTGATCCACGAGCGCGCGGTGAGCAAATCCGAGCGGCGGCAGCGTTGCGGGGCGTTGCTGCGGCAGGTGGGGATGGACGCGTCGGCGATGGCGCGGTATCCGCATGAATTTTCCGGCGGGCAGCGGCAGCGGATCAACATTGCGCGTGCGCTGGCGCTGCGTCCCGAGCTGCTGGTGCTGGACGAGCCGGTATCGGCGCTGGACGTGAGCGTGGGAGCGCAGGTGGTCAATCTGCTGCGGGATTTGCAGCGGGAATTTGGCCTGACTTATCTGTTTATTTCGCATTCCATGCCGCTGGTACGGTATTTGTCGACGAACATTGCGGTGTTGCGAGGCGGCAAGCTGGTGGAGTTTGGCAGCCGCGACGCGGTGTGCGATGCGCCGCGCGAGGAATATACACGGCGTCTGGTGGAAGCTACGCCTGAGTTGAAGGTAGGGTGATCGAGTTCTCAACCAATACAATCTTTACTGTGCACTCTTCGATTTTTCATTACATCTTTTTAGCGGGTGCGGCAGGCCTGGGCGGGTTGGTGAATTCGGTCGCGGGTGGCGGCGGGTTCCTAGTGTTCCCATCGCTGCTGAAGGTTGGCCTGCTGCCAATTCAGGCGAATGCGACGGGGACGGTGGCGCTGTGGCCGGGACAGTTCACGTCGATCGCCGGCTATCGCGAGGAAATCCGCAAAAACATGCGGCTGGTGATCCCGGTGGTTGTGGTGGCGGCAGTAGGCGGACTGGCTGGGGCGTTGACGCTGCTGCGCGGGAGCCAGGATTCGTTTCTGCGCCTGGTTCCGTACTTGTTTTTGCTGGGGGCTGGGGCGTTTTCGCTGAGCGGGCCAGTGTCGCGTCTGGTGCGGCGGCGCGTCGCTGAACACGAGGCGCACCCCGAGCACAAAACGCATATTGCCGTGATCCCGATGCTGCTGTCGCAACTCGTGATCAGCTACTACATCGGCTACTTCGGCGCGGGTGCGGGCCTGCTGACCCTCGCCGCGCTGGCGCTGTGCGGAGTGGAGCGCATCGCCGAGATGAATGCGCTGAAGGTGGTGTTGACCACCACGGCCAACGGCGTTGCGGTGATCACCTTCATCGTGGGCGGCGCGATTGAGTGGCGCTATTGCTGGTTGATGATGATTGCCTGCGCGGTGGGCGGCTATGTGGGCGCGCGAAATTCACGGCGGATCAGCGATCGCATTCTGCGGCCGGTCATCATTGTGCTGGGGTTCTCCATTGCGATTTACTTCTTTCTGCACCGGAGCGCGATAGGATGACGAGGCCTGGAGCGGCGATACGGATTGCGAGAAGAATTACGGGCTGCGCGCTGGCGCTGATGGCGGGCGCGGCTTTCGGGCAACACGGTTATGCCGGCTTCGATAAAAACGGATATCCGGGCGATGACTTACTGCCGGCGCTGCATCAGAAGTTTGCATTCACGGCGTATTGGCTGAACGATCCGCCGGGGATGCAGACGAATCCATGGGCAGGGAAGCGGGATGCGGTGCGAGCGGCGGGGTTTGGGTTTCTGCTGGTGTTCAACGGACGGCTGGATGCGCAACTGCATGGGCAGGATTCCGCAGAGTTAGGCCGCACGGATGCAGCGGAAGCGGGTGCAGCGGCGCGGCGTGAGGGATTTCCGGCGGGCGCCGTGATTTTTCTGGATCAGGAAGAGGGCGGGCGCTTGCTGCCGGAGCAGGCGGCCTACCTGGGCGCGTGGTTCGCGGCAGTGCGCCAGGAGGGATTTGGCGCGGGCGTTTATGCGTCGGGTGTTCCGGTGGATGGAATGTCGACGGCGCAGGATGTGGCGGCACGGTTTCCGGGCGTGGAACTTTGGGTGTGGGATGACCGGTGTCCGCCTGCGCCGGGATGCGCGGTGGCGAGCGAGAAGTCAGCAGCGGTGAAGAGCCAGTTATCGCATGAGCTGGTCTGGCAGTATGCGGTGACTCCGCGAAAAGTGGAAGATACCAAAGCGTGCGCAGCGACCTATGCAGCGGATAACAAGTGCTACGCGCCGGGGATGCAACACTCCGATGCCACTTACATTGACCTGAATGTGAGCCGGTCGGCGGATCCTTCACACGGACGCTGAGTTACTTCTCCGATGCGGGCGGTGCCAGCTGGAAGTAGCTTTCGGGCGGCCCGAGATAACTCGCGGGAGCGGAGGGTTGGCTGGCACCGGTTATGCCGGGGATGCGAATTGCGGGATTGGGGAAGGCGATGAGGAGCTTCTCCAGCACCACGCCGGGGTCGACCATGCGGAAATGGAGCGTGTGATAGCCGGGGGCCGAAATGTCGCAGGGAGTTAGGACTTTGCGGACGCCGTCACTGACGGCTTGCTCCCAGGCGTGCTGCGAGTTATCGGCGAGGGCGTCGACGATTTGGGGCGGCTGATCGTCGAACGATACGGCGAAGCGCAGGCCGCGGCCGGGAACGAAATTCATGGTGGGCGCGAGGGTGGCCTGAATGCTGCATTTGCCGCTGTCAGTGAGGAACATTCGGTACTCGAGCGTAGGTGAGGGGCCGGGAGGCAGGGCGCTCGGCGCCGTGACCGGAAGGATGGTCATGGCAGACAGGGTTGCGCCGTAGTTAAGGATGTTCGTCCAGCGTGTGTCACCGGTTGTCGTAGCACGGGAGAAATGCGCGGCCTCGATGGAGACATAGTGATTCGCTTCGTAAAAGCCATCGAGAGTCGCGCGTGTGGGTGACGCGGGGTTCACGGTTTCGACGCGGACGGTGACGGAGGGGCCGTCTTTCTGTTGGATGGTGATGGTTCCGGAAGTTGTGCCCTGCGGAGCGGTTGACCAATCGATGGTGACGGGCAATCGTTTGTCGAGCGCAACGGGTTGGTTGTCGAAGCCGACGTGAATCCAGGGCTGATCGGTGGTGACGGAGTATGTGAAGGGAGCGTCGCCGCGATTGAAGAGTTCGATGAAGTGCGTCTGCTGGTTGAGGGCATCGAAGGCAGGTAACGTCAATGGTGGAAGCGGGCTCGCGGATGCGAAGGGCGATCCTTCAACAGTGACGGCCATGTGCGGGCCGGCGAGCGGCTGCACCTCGGAGACTGCGGGCATGGCGTTGACGGGCGGCTCATTCCAGAAGGTGTAGCCGATGTGGGTCTGGTCCATCATGTGGTTCCACTTACCGCCGGCTACCTGGTGATTGTATTGGCCGGTGAGCGCGGCATCCGCAGCGAAGAGGGCGCGCGCATCGGCGGCCATCTGATTGGCAGAGGCGCGGCCCTGCGTGGCATAGAGATGGTTGCGGCCCGCATCGATGTATAACTCGTTGACGATGGCTGAGGCCTTGAGAGGGTAGAGAACTAACTCAAAGTAAGCGTCGCGGTATTGCGGGGCGAGCTGCTGACTGATGGTTTCGGCGCGATTGGTGAGGGATTGCCAGTCGCTGAAGACGCGGTCGGCCTCGCCGTAGTTGATGAGGCTGAATGTATCAGGCTCGAGTTGTTCGGGTTTGCGGCGGCTGTTGAATTTCGTGTAGGTCGACAGCAGATCGGCGATTTCCACGGCGTGTTCGGGACCAAATTCGCGGGCTGCCCACTGCTGCGTGAATTGCTGGAGGTTATCGGGATGGAACCGCGCGGGATCGCGAGCCATGGTGAGGAAGAACTCAATGGGGAACTCCATGGGCTTGAGGTCGCCGACATTGACCACCCAGATGCGCGTGGCGCCGTACTGCCAGGCGAGGTTCATCTGCTCCCACACTTTGGGGATGGGGTAAGTCAGCAGCCACTTATAGGAGCGCGGCCCGCCGACGTAGTCGAAGTGGTAGTAGATACCAGCGCCGCCGGAGCGCTTGCGTTCTTCGGCGGTGGGCAGGCGGCGGAGATCGCCCCAGTTATCGTCGCTCCAGAGCAGCGTGACGTCGTCGGGGACGCGCATGCCTTTTTCGTAGTAGGTCTGGACTTCTTTGTAGAGCGCCCAGACCTGCGGGACCTTTTCGAGATCGGGATTGACGGTTTCTTTCAGGATCTGGCGCTGGTCGGCGACGATTTTCTCCAGCAACTGCGTGTTGGCGTCGGCGGACATGGGTGTGTCGTCAACGCCGCGCATGCCCAGGGTTACGACCTGCTCGTAGTTTTTGTCGCGAGTCATGCAGCCGCGCCAGTGATCATCGATCTTCTGCGCGTTGGTGATGTAATTCCACGGGCCGTCGGTGCGCTTCCATTCCTTTTCGGCGCACATCATGGGCTCTTCGTGCGAGGTGCCCATGACGATGCCGTATTCGTCGGCGAGTTTCGCGTTGAGCGGGTCGTCGACGGCGAAAGAGTTATTCCACATGGCGGGCCAGAGGTAATTGGCGCGCAGGCGGAGGAGTAACTCAAAGACCTTTGTGTAGAAGAGATGGTTGTACCCACCGTATTTCTCGTTGACCCAGCCGGTGAGAGAAGGGGCTTCGTCGTTGAGGAAGATGCCGCGCCAGGTGACGGCGGGTTCGCCGACGATCCAGCGGCCGGGTTCGACGTAGAGCGAATCTTTGTGTGCGGCGGGGACATCGGCCCACCAGTACCAGGGAGAGACGCCGATGTTTTCAGAGAGATCGTAGATGCCGTAGATGGTTCCACGCTTGTCGCTGCCGGCGATGACGAGGGCGCGCGCGACGCCTGGGAAGGGATGATCGACGACCTGAGTGAGGGTCGATTCCCATTTGCCGCGAATGGCGCTGACATCGATTTTGTGCTCGCGGATGAGGCGATCGATGACGGCGCTTTTGCCGATGGTTCCAATGATGACGAGGTCATCGCGCGGCGGCGTTGCGGATTCGACGAGGGGCGCGGTCAGGCTAGTTACGCGTTGTAGGTCGCCGTCGAGATCGTGAGCAGCGCGCAGCACGCCGGGCCAGTCAGCCGGATCGACGCAGAGTTTGGCGATGATGCCGTCGCGTGCGAGAGAAAAGCTGCCGGGGGCGTTGGTGGTCTTTACATATTGCGGCTGGCCGATAGCCCAGGAGCGAGCGGGGAGCGCTGCCAGGGCAAGCAGGGCGCAGATTGCTGCGGCGGTGCGAAAGCGGAGCATGGGGGTCGAGACGGGAGGCCGCTTGTAAGGCGGATTGCGTCCCGAACAATATATGCCACGGCGAATTCGCAGAGCGAGACGCGGCTACTGAGCCTGAAAAATGGCGGCCTGTTTGGCGGGAATCGTGAGGGTGAGCTGCGAACCGGAGGCACGCACCACTGCGGACGATCCGATCTGGCCGGTGAAGGTGGTGCAGTTCTGGAGCGATGTGTGGTCGAGGTTGAGCTGCAGATCGCGGGGCTGATCGGAGTCGTTGACGGCGATTATGGAATGTTCGCCGCTGCCAGGGGCGCAGCCTTGCTGCAGGTCGGCGGTGCGGACGTAGACCATCGCGGTGGGATCGACGAAGAGGTCCTGCTGCAGGCCGGTGGCGAGGGCGGGATGGTGTTGGCGGTATTGAAATAAGGATGCGACCCAGTCGTGGACGTCGGCCTGCTCGGGCGTGCGTCCGGCTGCGGTGAAGGCGTTTTGCGGATCGCCGGGAAAGCCGCCGGGGAAATCGTGGCGATTGTCAGGGTCTCCGCCGCCGCGTATGGCGACTTCGTCGCCGGAATAAATTTGCGGCGTACCGCGCAGGGTGGCCAGCAGGGCGAAGGCGAGTTTGAGGTCCGCGACGGTGACGCCGGGCTGGGAAAGGAAGCGCGTGGTGTCGTGATTGCCGAGGAAGATGACGAGGCGCTCGGGGTGCGGATAGAGCCAGTCGTCGCGCAGTACATCTTCGAGATTGGTGAAGCCATCAGGGTGACCAGGCGTGGCGGCATCGTGATGCGCGAAGGCATTGCGGATGGCGAAGTAGGTGGGGAAGTCAAAGGGCGTGCTCAGACCGGTGTCGATGCCCTGATGTGTGACGCCGCCGGCGAAGAACGAAGTGATGACGGGGTTGCCGTTGAAGACTTCGCCCACAGTCGTCAGGTGCGGATAGAGGGTGTGCAGCTCGGCGTCGAGCGATTGCCAGAAGGCGCGGCCGACGTAGGGAAAGGTGTCGTATCGGAGGCCGTCGGCGCCGGTGCTTTCAATCCACCAGATCACATTTTGAATGAGGTATTGGCGGACGAGCGGATTCTCCTGGTTGAGGTCGGGGAGAACGTTGGCGAACCAGCCTTCGGTGACGTCGCGGCTCTGCTCGGGAGTGGCGTGGGGATCGACGAGGGCGGAGAAATGACGGTCGCTGGAGAGGAGGTGAT
>Ga0210391_10002444_pt1 | contig 16163 bp, 13 predicted proteins | sample IncBWC12OmetaG_FD_160573 | JGI IMG/M metagenome (GOLD analysis project Ga0210391, IMG submission 160573) | Forest soil microbial communities from Barre Woods Harvard Forest LTER site, Petersham, Massachusetts, United States - Inc-BW-C-12-O ... | reverse complement strand
CCGCATACGCACGCCGATGCGTGCGGCGGCCTATCCCGCAGAGGATCCGAACACGGTGCCGGCGCCGGCGTCGGTGAGCGGCACCTTCTTGTACTTGCTGAGCGCGCAAAGTCGCGGTATTGATGGTCAGTATATCGACGCACAATGACGGCCAAGGGGGTATCGATGCATCTCCGGCGAATTCGATCGGTCAGCCTGCTGGCGGTTCTGCCGCTGCTCTTCGTCGCCGCCCGCGCGGACTCGCCCCTGAGCGGCGCGCGCCCCAGCGAAGGCGACTACGTCATCCGCAACTTTCAATTCGCGTCGGGCGAGTCTCTGCCTGAATTGCGGCTGCACTACACGACGATCGGTAAATTGCACCGCGACTCGCACGGCAAGGTCGACAACGCCGTTCTCGTCCTGCACGACACCGGCGGCGCCGGACACAACCTGCTCAGCGAGCATTTCGCCGGCGTGTTGTTCGGGAAGGGCCAGATTCTCGACACGAACAAATACTTCGTCATCCTGCCGGACGGGATCGGACACGGAAAATCCAGCAGACCCAGCGACGGCCTGCACGCACGCTTTCCGCAATACGCCTATGCGGACATGGTGGCTGCGCAGCACGCCTTGGTGCTGCAGGGACTGGAGGTGGATCACTTGCGCTTGGTGATGGGAATGTCCATGGGGTGCATGCACACCTTCATGTGGGGGGAAACTTATCCCGATTTCATGGATGCCTTGATGCCCCTCGCCTGCTTGCCGGTGCAGATTGCCGGCCGTAACCGCGTCTTGCGCAATATGCTCATACAGGCGATTCGCAAGGATCCGGAATGGCAGCAGGGCGAATACAAGAGTGAACCCTTGGGCGCGCTGCGCACGGCAGCCGGCCTGCTGCTGATCGCCGGGAGCGCTCCGATACCGATGCAAATCGCGCTGCCGACCCGCGACGCCGCCGATCAATTCCTGGACACGTTCATGCAGCGCGAACTCGACGAGCTGGACGCGAACGATCTGCTCTTCCAGGTCGCCGCGTCCCGCGACTACGATCCCTCATCCGGGCTGGACAAGATCAAGGCCCCGTTGATGCAGATCAATTCGGCCGATGATTTCATCAACCCGCCGGAGCTCGGAATCGCCGAGCGCGAGATCAAGCTCGTCAAGAACGGGCGCCTAGTACTGCTGCAGGCCACCGACCAAACTCATGGGCACGGCACGTACAACTGGCCCGCCCTCTGGCAGCAGTATCTGGCGCAATTGCTGGACGCCTCGAAGCCCGCGGCCAACTAGCCTGCGGCCCAATCAGGCGCCTAGTGCTTCTCCATTGCCGCGGGCGTGCCATCGGCCCACTTCGGCACCGGAACGACGAAGGTCGTAACGGGCTCAGGATCGCTCTGCGAGGCGAATACCGGGGAGCCGTCGAGATTTGCACCCCAGGCAGCGTCATCGGTGCGCGCAACGAAGAACATAAGATGCGGGTGCCAGTGCCCGCCGGCGTCATTCACGTATTGCTGCCTCGACATCATGAAGGACATTGCGCCGGGTTCCGGCGTCTTGAAGGTCTTCGAGGCAATTTCAGCCCGGGTGCGCTCGATCATGCTGGGTTTTGAAACGCCGGCGAGAACCCACTGGGTTCGTTCGAGAAAGACCGGAAGGACGCTGCGCACGGCGGCGGGGTTGAGGCATATGGGAGCGCGCAGCTTGGGATTCCAGAACTCGGCGTTGTCGAATTCGGCGGTCCATGATCGCCAGACCATGCAAACGAAGCCGTTCTTCCCTTTCACCGCCGTCTCGTAACCATGGTCACCCAGCGTGAGCACCTCCGCGTCGCCGGAGATCGACGCCGGCGCAGCGCTGCGTGCGAGCGCGATCTCCTCCGCAGCGGTTGCAATACGGTACTTCCCGATGGAAGCCATGGCCGGATAGGCGGGCTTCGCGTCGTCGGCCCAGGCGGGTCCGGTGGCGCCGAGCAGCAATACCAGTGCGCATATTCTTGTCTGCACGAGCAACTCTCCTCAGTGATTGTTTTCTAACTAGGAAAGTATTCGCAAGGCGTGCAAATGTCAACCGCGGGAGGGATCGCGGGGACTTCGGCGGTATGACCGGCCTGATGGCCGCCGGGGGAGCCGCCCATGGAGTAGCCGAATAGTTATACTCATCCGGATGGATCCATCGCCCAGGTTCATAATGGTCCCAGGGGAGATAATAGAATGAAGGTGGCATTTATCGGAATCGGCAATATGGGAAAGCCGATGGCCTCCAATATCGCCAGGCGCGGCCATGAGGTCTTCTTGTTCGACGCGAACCCGGCGTCGGCGGCAAAGGCGGCACAGGAGACCGGCGCTGCCGTGCTTGGCTCTCTGTCGGAAGTTTCAGTCGCGGAGGTTATCGTGACGATGCTTCCGGACGGCAACGTCGTGCGCGAAGTGGCACTCGGGGAGAACGGAATCGCCGCAGCGGCCAGACCGGGCACGATCGTCGTCGATATGAGTTCGAGCCAGCCGTTGATTACCCGCGCCACCGGAGCGGCCCTTGCGCTGAGGAACATCGCACTCATCGATGCGCCCGTATCCGGCGGAGTCGCCAAGGCGGTGTCCGGGACGTTGACGATCATGATCGGGGGCGATGACGCGGACGCCATCGAGAGAGTGAAGCCCGTCTTGGCGTGCATGGGCACTACGTTTTTCGAAGTGGGAAAACTGGGTTCCGGTCATGCCGCCAAGGCCTTGAATAACGTGGTGGGGGCGGGAAATTACGCCGTGCTGGCCGATGCCTTGCTGGTCGGGGAGCGCTATGGCATCGATCGCGGTATGTTGGTCGACATCGTCAATGTGTCCACCGGCCAGTCTTTCATATCCACGGTCGTCATGAAGCAGTTCGTACTGCCCGAGACATTCAACACCGGATTTGCGGTCGGCCTGCTGGCGAAGGACGCCAATATCGCGGCCGAACTCAGTCAAGGCCTCGGCTGCATCAGTCCGCACATCGAATTGACGAGCAGGCGCTGGGCGGAAGCACGGGACTCGCTGGGGGGCAGTGCGGATAATTCCAAGGCGATCCTAGCCTGGGCCAAAGTCCCGTGAATCGGCCGGGTTGGCCGGTTCGCCTGGGATGTGCGGCGGCAGCGGCCTGCGTCCTAGCCGTTACCGCCGCAGCGCAATCCCTGTTCGACAGCGGGCCTGTGGGATTCACTGAACCACAGGCCGTGCGCGGCAAAGCGGCCTATGGGGAGAGTTGCGCGTCCTGTCACGGTCCCCATTTGAATGACGGCCAGTTCGCTGCGCCGTTGAAGGGCGCTGCTTTCAAGGCGCATTGGCACGATCAGCCGCCGAACGCCCTTTGGTCGCTGATCGTGAAGCGGATGCCGCCGGCGAGCCCGGGCGGCCTCGGCAGCCGTACCTATGCCGACATCGAAGCCTATCTACTGCAGGAGAACGGCGATCAAGCGGGGACGACCGAGCTGACCGCGTCGAGCGCGCCCACGGCCGGCGGCGCGTCCGCGGAATCTGCGGCCGCGCCCGGAAACGATTCGAGCCCGCGTGTCGGTGCCGCCCTCGTCGACAACCAGGATGCTGAATATCGGAGAGCCATGGCCGCTCGACAGACTCTGCTGCGCAAGCTCACGCCGGTCTCCGACGCGATGCTGCGCGATCCTGCCGCCGCCGATTGGCTGATGTGGCGCGGCACCTATGCCACGCTCGGCTACAGCCCGCTCGAGCAGATCAATACGAGGACCGTGCGCAATCTAGGCGTCGCATGGACCCTCACCCTGCCGCCCAGCGCCAACGAGGCCGCACCGTTGGTGCACGACGGCGTGCTGTTCGTTGAAGGCGCCGATACGGTGGAGGCGATCAACGCCACCGACGGCGGCATTCTCTGGCAGTACGTCCGCGCGCTGCCGGACGCGCTCCACAACGGCCGCGACGCACGGATGAAGGGCTTGGCGATATATGAGGATAAACTCTATGCCCCGACCGCCGACGGGCACATCGTCGCGCTGGACCTGAAGAGCGGCAATCTCCGCTGGGATCACGCAGTCGTCACGCCCGAACAGGGAGTGCACCCCGGCCAGTTCGACGGCGCCTACTTCCATATTTCAGGCGGCCCGCTGCTCGTTCACGGCAAGGTGATCGTGGGTGTCAGTCTCGGCATCGATACCGGCGGCGGCGACTTCATCGTCGGCTTGGACGCGCAAAGCGGCGATGAGAAATGGCGCTTCAACACCATTGCACGCCCGGGCCAGCCCGGCGGCGACAGCTGGAACGGTGCTCCCGTCAACGAGCGGTACGGCTCCGGTGTATGGTCGATCGGCAGCTACGATCCCGATTTGAACCTCGTGTATTTCGGCACCGGCAACACCTACGACGTCGGCACCCTGCTGGCACCGCGCGCCGGCAAGGGCCGGTCGAATAACGATGCGCTTTATACGGATTCGACGCTGGCGCTCGATCCCGATACCGGCAAGCTGTCCTGGTTTTACCAGCACATGAACCGCGACGTTTGGGATCTTGACTGGGCATTCGAACAGTCGTTGATCACGCTGCCCGTCAACGGCAAGCCCACCAAACTGGTGGTCACCGGCGGCAAGGGCGCGATTTTCGACGCCGTCAACCGGGTCGACGGCAAGTATCAGTTCTCCAAGGACCTGGGCCTGCAGAATGTCGTCGCAAGCATCGATCCGAAGACCGGCAAGAAGATCATCAAGCCGGCGCTCGAGCCCCAGCCCGGCAGAATCGATGTCATTTGCCCCGCATCGACGGGCGCGCGAAGCTGGCCGACGACGGCGATTGACCCCAACTCCAATATTCTTTATGTGCCGATTCTCGATAACGACTGCATGGATTACAGCTGGGTCGAGCGCGACGCGGCAAAGATCGCCGCCGGCGGCCTGGACGTACGCCTCGGGGCTCGTCCGAAACCGGGTAACGACGGCAACTTCGGCCGCATCGAGGCAATCGACCTCGAGACCAGACGAGTCGTTTGGTCAAAGCGTCAACGCGCACCCATTGCGAGTTCCCTTCTGGCTTCCGCCGGCGGCCTGGTATTCAGCGGCGCGCGCGATCGTCGCTTCCGCGCGTATGACGCAGCGACCGGCGCGCTTCTATGGCAGAACGTGTTGAATGCCAGCCCAAGCTCCTCACCGGCGACCTACAGTGTTGACGGCGTGCAATATGTGGTCGTGGTCGCCGGCGGCGGCGGCGCGTTCGACGCCGGCAGCCGCAGCCTGACGCCTGAAATAATCGATCCGCCGGCGGGCACCACCCTATGGGTATTCAAGCTCGTCGATTCAAGCGCAGCGACGATGCCGCGATAGATACGAGGTTCAAACACATGCGCCTGCATCCGACGGGTCAATTCGACAATCACGCGGCCGCATATCGCCACATCGAAGCCCGGCCGCTCGCGGCCGCCATGGGCGCGGAAATTGTCGGCGTTCAGATTGCCACGATCAGCGGCGAGCAATTTACGGAAGTTCGCCACGCACTGTTCCGCCACAAGATGATTTACTTTCGCGGCCAGGGCGAGCTGTCGCACGCCGACCATGAGGCATTCAGCCGGCGCTTCGGCCCGTTCGCCGAGGACGCCTATACACAGGGCGTACCCGGCCACCGCAATGTCCACCCGTTGATCAAAGAGGCTGACGACCGGTCGGAAATGGTGTTCGGCGAGGGCTGGCATACCGATTCGCCATTCCTGCCAGAGCCTCCTTCGATCACAATCCTGCGCTCCGTGCAGATCCCGCCGTTCGGCGGCGACACCACGTTCGCCAATGCCGCCCTCGCCTACCGGATGCTCAGCGAAACCTACCAGAAAATCGTCGCGGGCCTGCGCACGCATTTTTCGCTTCGCGACGTCCTGCAGTCTGTTTACGACGCCGTCGAAGTACGCGACAGCCCGATTGGCCGCCTCGCCGGCACGCGCGATGCGCCGGCGCTCTCTGAGGATCTCGTGCGCAAGATCCGCGGCAGCACGCACCCGATGGTGCGCACGCACCCGGTGACCGGCGAGAAGTCCCTGTACCTCGATCCATCGTATGGAATCGGCATCGAAGGGCTGTCCCGCGAGGAAAGCGCGCCCATTCTGCAGTACCTCGCCGAACACCTCGTCCAGGACGCTTTTTGCTGCCGGCTCCGCTGGGAAGCGAACATGGTGGTCGCCTGGGACAATCGGCTTTGCGTCCACCAGGCCTACAACGACTATCAGGGCTATCGCCGCGAGATGTACCGGACGACCGTGGGCGGCGAGAAGCCGGTGTGAGCCGAGTCGCTGCGATCACCATGCAGCGCCGGTTGGGGCCGGCGGCGCTAGTCGGCGTCCACGCGATTGATGGAGAAGAAGAGGTACTCGTCGTGAGCGGGATCATAGAGAACACGGTAGTAGCTGAACAGCGGGATTTCGATGCGCGCGCCATCATAGACAATCCAGGTCTTCGACATGGCGGCTGGATCGGGACGCGGAACGTTTTTGTCGGCGTCGTTTTTTGCGGGCATCGGCAGCCACTGTGAGGCAAGATTGCGACGTTCGCGGTCGATCAGCCACTCGTTACTGGCCGGGATTGCGTAGTGTGTTTGCAGACCTTCCGCCTCCTTACCCGGTCCGCCCCTGCGACCATCCTGGGTGGAGAAAATCGAGGTGTAGTTGCGGGCAAAAGCAACGTCGTTGTCGCTCCAGCCCGTGAAAGGGTAGCTATCGCCGCCGCTGCTCAACCACGGGATGCGCCTTTGATCGGTGAATTCCTTAAGCCCTTTTTGGTCGGCGACGCTCGCTGCCGGAACGCTGATCATTTCTACGGTGTAGTACTGCGGGGGGTCCTCAACGTAGGGGAGCGGCTTCAAGCTGGGTGTGCCCGGCGGATCGACGCTGATCTTATCGAGCACTAGCTGCGAGTCGATCAACTGCACTTGGTGGTGCTCGGAACTAGCGTGATCGTGATCGAAGCGTTCCATTCGCAGCGGGCGCGCCGCCGCCGTCAACCAAATCTCGGAGTCGATAACTTGGGTACTGCTGGGACAGGCACCGCCCTGCCTCTCCCAGATCCGCAGGGGAAGAACCTTGAATGGGCTGCCGTCAGGAAGCTTGCCGGCGAGTTTGAGACGATCCACGCGGCCTTGAAATCTCCATTCCAGCTGATTGAACGCCTGCGTAGCATCCCCTTCGAGGCGGCATTCATATTCGGCCTTCAAATGATAGGTCCGGCCGTCGGCCTCGAGTAGACTCTCGTACCGATAGTGTCGGACCGATATAGGTATGGGCGGGGCAGCATAGGTGGCATTGCAATCGGGTCCAAGAAAGACCATGTCGGTTTCGAGGCGTAATCGGTGCATCCCGTCCTTATCGGTGGTGCCGACATCGATGACGGAGTGCCGGCTATCGCCATTAATAGTCTCATCGCTGCTCCCAGTCGAAGTGATTCCGTCCTTGGTGCAGCTGAATTCGATGTGAGTTTTGTTGCCGGTTCGAAGAGTAATTAAGCGCCCGCATTGCCCGGTCGGTGGTACCGGATTGGCGGCATCTATCATGGCTTGGGTGAAACACATGCGCATGAACGTGGGACCGACATCTGTGTCGGGCACCAGTGCCCCAGCGTTCGTTTGTACCCGATAAAGGCCGGGCTTCATCTTGTTAGGGGGCGATGCAATAGGCGGCGCCTGCAGCACGAGAGCCAGGGCGCTGCCTTGCAGGGGCGAGAACTGGGCGACGGCCGCAGCATATTCCTGCTGCAGCTTCTCAGCCAAGGGACGGCTGCCGGCATTCAATAGTTTCTGTGCAGCCTCCTGTAATGAAGGTCGCACTTTTTGCAGGGCATCGGGCGAGAATTTATTTTCGAGCAGCTCTTCGTGATAGACGACAAAGTATTCCGCCAGCATCGGGGCGCCCGCCACGCGGCCGGCTTTCACATTGCAGTTGAGGGCCACATTGAGCCAAATGGCTCCCAGTGCATGCAGTTTGCCGGCCTCTGCCATGCGATCTACGCACGTCGCGGCGTCATCTTGGACCGCCGCGGTTGCGGCCGCTCGCAGCAGTACGAAGTACGATCGATTGTCTGAGCAAGGTGCCGCAATGTCTCTCTCTGATCCCTGTCTTAAGACACGCACGGTCACGGTCGCGTCGGGTCCGTACCTGATCAAGATGTCGTGGAGAGGTCGATCGCCGGTCGCACTCAAGGGTTCGCCATTGACCGCGAGAATCCGATCGCCGGCCTGAAAGGTGTCGTCTCGACTCATCGCCACGACGCGTCTGTCAGTCGCCAAGATCGGCGCGAGCAGGCAGCGGGACTGAAAATATTCAGGCCCTTTGAGATCCTCGAGAAGGGGGCGGGCCAAGGTAACGATGTCGGGAGCGGGCGCGGCCGCACATACTGGCACCGAAGCAAAAGCCCCTAGGGCAGAGAGCAAGATTGGCGCAATTCGGCGGATGGCTCGATTCCTTTCGCGGCTCTAGCGTGTCCTGGCCGCCAAGTATCCGCTCGGGCGAGTCTCAAAACAGTGAGGTTGTTGGCAGGTTGCGTGCATCGATCCTGTCAATGCGCGCAGACCGCGCTTACAATCAAATCCGCCCACGAACGCGACCCATGGGGAGATCAGTGATTCTATGGCTACTCAACACGCTCCGCCGGTACTCACCGAGCTGAAGCTTTCACCTGCACTGAAGGACACTGTCAATACCGCACTCGCGCGCGGCAGGATGATGAGCGTCGCGTACGTGTCACCCGAGGGTCGGCCTGAGTTGTCGTTCCGCGGTAGCGTACAGGCCTACAGCGATGCCCAACTCGCCATTTGGGTTCGCAATCCCGAAGGCGGCATTCTCAAAGCGGTCACGAGCGGACATCCCCACATCGTCCTGCTCTATGGCGAGATCAATGCACAGTCGAAGGCCTTCGTCACATTCCGCGGCCGCGGGCACGTGGATTCTTCGGAGTCGGCACGCCGTAAAGTGTACGACGACTCGCCCGAAATCGAGCGCAATATGGACGAGGAACGTAAAGGCATAGCCTTGATCATCGACCTGGACAGTGTCGACGGCTTCTTCGCCGGCAATGTCCTCCAGATGCGTCTATCGTCAAATGTCTCCTAACGCGGCGCCGGCCGCTCCGACGCGTCCATTGGTTGTCGCATAATGACATCGAGCGCGATCAAGTAGCCGAAAATGACCGTAAAGAAGTCGATAGTCAACGCAGTGATGTAGGCCGCGGCGCGAGTCAGCTGGCTGTCGTGTAAAGAAGTTCCTCGAGGCGATCGGCCGCAGCACGGCCAAAGCGGCGGGTAACGGCGCGAAGCAAATCGAGGTCTACGGGACCCTGCGCGCCCTCGAAGGCAGCTCGAGCATCCGCCAGGTCCTGCGCACCACCGGCAAAGCACTTCATGGCGATGAAGTCTTCTCGACCGACGAAGCGCAGATTGACCCCCAAAAAGGGCACCTCGACAGCGCGCGAAAAGACCATGGGATCGAGACCACGTAGACCGCCCAGAAGCTCGACTCGGTTGCCGTATGTGTCGCTCAAGATGAGCATGCTCAAAATTGGGTCGTCGTCATCCCCACGCCTAAACGTCACCTGAAATTCAGCGGCTTCAAAAATCTTGGAAATCTCCACTAGACGCGAATAAGAGACGTAGAGCAACGCGTCCACGTCAGTCGAAGCTCGCACCAAACCATGTATGGAGAGCGCAAAGGCGCCGATGATCAAATACTCGATGCTCTCGCGAGCTAGGATCTCGGCGACATCAAGAAAAAGGAGCGCCGATTGACCAGCTCGGTCCGTTCTCATGCCGTATGTGGCGGTTGAAGTACCCGCTTCTGCTCGGCGGCGCGACCCGCTTGATGGAGCGCAGCGAGCAGTTGGTTGTGTTGCAGAAATGCTTCGAGACGCTCGATTGGTGTCAAATGATTCTCGGGCGCCTGCAACGATTTGCGGGCTTCTTTCGCGAGTTTGGATCCAGTTGCGGGAACGCTTCCTCGAACAAGACCGGAGATGAAGGCACCCGCTTCTTCGGCATCGCGACCGGTTTGTAGCGTGAGTACAAGTCCCGCGCGAATCGCAACTCGGAGTAGAAGCTCGATCGAGAGATCATGCACGCGGCCGTTGTTGATCTTGCTCAATGTTGGCTGAGGTATACCCAGTCTGCGGGCGACTAGGACTTGCGTGTCCCCTGAACGCCTAGCAATTTTCGACACTTGGAGCGCGATATCTCGGCGTAACGACTGAATCGTGGCTTCATCTTGGAGCATGGACCAATTATAGCAAATTTACTATTGAGACCGTCATCAGAAATAACCATCATTATCAATAAGTTATGAGCATCGTTAATCGAACAGGCTGAGGATGCGTTGATACTTTTCGATGTAGCCGATATTTTCGCGGTTGTAAGGCGGAATGCTGACTGCTCGCACCACAGAGGCCTGCTCGCGCCAGACACAGGGGCAGGTGACTGCGGAGCCCGGGGTGAGCTGGCCCGCGCGGCGCAGCTCCCCGAGCGGGACGCCCAAGCGGTCGAGCGCACGATAAAGCTTCGCGACGTTGCGCGGGCCGCCATTGTAGGCGGCGACTGCAAAGATGCCGAGCACTTCCGGATTCGTGCGATAGGCGGAGCGAATTTCAGTGCTCATCTGTGATAGCTCGATGTCCAGCAAGCAGACGGCTGCCTTCATTGCGTTCGGCAGGCGGGTCGCACCGCGCTCAAAGTTCGAGTCCAGCTGCGCGCCGCGGCACCTGCGCACGACCAGCGAATAGGTGCCATTGCCGTGCCGGTTGGTGAACTGCATCGCGCCCAGGGCTTTCGCACTCGAGACGCTGTAGCGATATGCTTCCTCGCGCTTCAGGCCGTACTGGCTGAGTACCTCGTCGAATGCATCTGCGCCCTTTTCGACGAAATCCTCGTCGTCGGTCTGTTCTATGACCGCGAGCGTCGTGATCACCTCTGCGGGTATCACGTCCGCGAGCAGCTCACCCGGAAAGGCCGCGCTCGGCACGTTCTCGTTACGAAGTTCGTCCATGGCGCGCCGTGCCGTGGTGAGTAGGAAATCCTTACCGCCCGTGACGAAGCGCGGGTCAAGGGTATCCTGGGTGTAGGGTAGGTAGAGGATGGGTCGCGCCGTCGCCGCCGCCTCGCGCCAGCGTTTCTTCTTGATGAGCGTGTTGTCGAATACCGGGAACTTGCGGCCGTAGACCCTCAGCTCCTCGCCGCCGCGCGAGAATGAGAACATCAGCCGCTCGGCCCCTGTGCCATTCACGTGCCGCGCCTCAATACCGGGCGTGAGCACGGCGAAGGGCAGTGGCCCGCGGCCGGGCTTCCATTTCACCGGCGGGCGGGGGATCTCCAACTGAGCAATGGTCCAGTTCTTCTGTGCGTCGCTCCACAACGCGAAGGCGACCGGCCGGCCGCGGAGCACCTCACGCCCGCCCTTACCGGTAAAGGCGTACTGCAGTTCTACGTCGCGCAGCTGCGCCTGGCCCTCGGCAACCAGGTCGCGGATGACGAGGTGGCGCTCGCGACCCTCCACGACCAACTCCGGCAAGCCTTGAGTCCTGGGTGGCGCCTCGCGCTGCTCCGACTCGGCGACGGCCGCCGGAACCTCGGCCTCACCCTCGTCTTTGGCTGGGCTCGGGGCCATCGGGGCGTCCTGCACTTGGGGCGCGGCGGCGGTATCTGCGATCACCGTTGGGTCGTCCGCTGCCTCGATGCGCCCGCCCGAGGAGGCGCACGCCGAGCAGAGCAGGAGGGCCAGGAGCGGCAGCGCCGTCGAGGCAGTGCGGAAAGCGCGTACAGAGGAACTCAGAAATCTACAAGCGGGCGGTAGGAATGACATCGTCCGATGATACCGTCGAACGGCGCGCCGCACGACCTCGAAGCGCGCGACGTGCATCGCCCGAGATGGATTTGGGCAACCGGGTTCAGCCGGCGTGCTGAAGCCATTCCTTGACCGCCACCATCGCCGCCGTTTCGGGACGTGATTTCAGTCTCGTGAGCCAATAGCGGCCGGCATCGACGCAAAGGTCGAACGGTTGCACCAATCGGCCGCTCGCGAGGTCCTGTTCAAACAACCGCCCAGGCAGGAGGGCGACGCCCACGCCGCTGGCCGCCGCCGACGCAATGGTGAGCGAGGCGTCGAAGATCGGTCCGCGAATGGGCGGTGTGGCGACGCCGGCCGCATCGAACCAGAGTTTCCATTCATCGGGACGGTAGGATCGCAGTAATACCTCTCGTCCGAGATCGCTTGGCGTAGTGAGCCGCCGCGCGAGGCCGGCGGCGCAAAGCGGCGTCATAGGCGCTTCCAGGATTGGAACAGCGTCGGTTCCGTGCCAGGCCCCGTCGCCATAGCGGATCGCAAAGTCGAGACCTTCGCCGGCAAGGTCCACCCGGTTGTTGTTGGTCATGATCCTGAGATCAACGTAAGGGTGGAGCGCCGTGAACTCCGGCAGGCGCGGAAGCAGCCATCCGGTCGCGAACGTCCCGACCACGCCGATGTTGACGATTTCCCGCAGGCGTCCGCTGGCGAACCGGTCAAGCATGGCACCCATGCGATCGAAGGTGTCGTTGAGCATCGGCACCAGAGCGGCGCCTTCATCCGTCAGAATCAGGCCGCGAGGCAGTCTGCGGAAGAGAGGCGCACCGAGCTGCTCTTCTAGAAGCTTGATGTGATGGCTGACGGCGGCCTGCGTGACTCGGAGCTCGAGCGCGGCGCGCGTGACGTTGAGGTGTCGAGCGGCCGCCTCGAAGGCGCGGAGCGCATTGAGAGGAAGCCGCGACCTATCCATGGAAAGACATTAGTTTATTTTGTGGCTCCTGACAAATTTGATCGTTTGTCATGGAGGCGATGTTCTGCAAGATTTCCGCGAGTTAGCTGAATGGGCCTTTCGAGAGCTGGGCGAAAAGCCGTGTGGTTTGCCGCAACGGTATGAGGAAAAACGATAGGTCTGGCTGACAAGACCCCCCAAGCACGGGGCGATGTCTTTTCAGAGGAGCATTGAGCATCATGAAGTTATCTTGCGCCGTGGCGCTAGCGGGACTCCTTCTCGCGTCGGTCTGTCAGGGAACCGCTCTTGGGGCGGAGCCGGCCGTCTGGCAGCCATCGCCAGGTCATACGCAGATCCCGATCTGGCCAGGCGTGATCCCCGATGTGCAATCCGTCCCGGGTCCGGAAACCCAAACGCAAGGGGCGGTAACCAATGTGACCCGCCCTACGATGACGGTCTATGCCCCTCAGGGGAAGAGCACCGGCGCCGCGGTCGTTGTGTTTCCCGGGGGCGGCTTCCAGATCCTCGCCATGGATCTCGAAGGCACAGAGGTTTGTGATTGGCTGACGTCCAGAGGTGTCACCTGCGTATTGCTGAAGTATCGCGTGCCGAGTGCGCCTTATGTTTGGCAATGCGATTGCCGTCCTCACAATAAGTCGATATCGACGCCGTCGTTGCAGGACGCCCAGAGAACCTTGAGGCTGGTTCGCTCTCATGCTACGGAATGGCACATCGATCCACGCAAGGTGGGAGTGCTCGGATTTTCAGCGGGCGGATACCTGGTGGCTGAGGTGAGTACGCGCTTCAGGACGCGCCTTTATGCCCCTATAGACGCGGCGGACCAAGAAAGCAGCCGCCCGGATTTCGCCATTGCCATATACCCCGGACATCTGTCCATGGGCGAGAACAGCATCGCGCTGAATCCCCACATCAAGAGATACATCACCCCCCAAACGCCGCCCACATTTCTTTTGCAGAACGAGGACGATCATGTTGACCGCATCGAGGACGCACTGAGCTATTACATGGGACTGAAAGCGGTCAATGTGCCTGTGGAGTTGCACGCCTACGCGCAAGGCGGTCATGCGTTTGGCCTCAGGCCGTCGAAGCTACCCATGTCTGGGTGGCCTCAATTGGTGGAGAAATGGCTGGGGACGATCGGGATGCTTTCGGAATGACTGGAGTTTTGTACCGTGAGAACTCACCATAAGAATTGGGCGTGGCTGGGGGCATTGGCCCTGACCGCCGAGTTAGGAATGGCCGCGCCGGCATCCGTGGATGATCCGCCGGAGTGGTCGACGCCGGTGAAGCCTTTTCGGATAGCGGGAAAGATCTTCTACGCCGGGACAAAAGGGCTGGCGGCCTATCTCATCGTCTCCGATCAAGGCGCCATCCTGCTGGATGGAACCACCGCGGAGAACGCCCCGCTGATCGAGCGCAACATCGAGGCGGTGGGCGTCCCGCTGCATGCCGTGAAGCGACTGATCTGCGACCATGCCCACCAAGATCACGTCGGCGCCCTGGCGCAGATCAAGCAGGACACCGGCGCGGAGTTCTTGGCCAGCGCCGGAGACAGGTGGGCCTTAGAGCATGGCCGCGTGCGCGGCGACACCAACTATGAGCCCAAGCTGTTTGCGCCGATCAAGGTCGATCGCGTGGTTCGCGACGGGGAAACGCTCCAGCTCGGCGACATGACGCTCACCGCCCACTTGACGCCGGGCCATACGCCGGGCTGCACCAGCTGGAGCACCACGGTCCAAGACAGGGGGCGACAGCTGAACGTCCTCTTCCTCTGCAGTATCACGGTAGCCGGCAACATCCTGGTCGGCAACCATGCCTACCCGCAGATCGCGTCGGATTACCGCGCGACTTTCCGCAAGCTCGAGACCATGAAGGCAGATATCGTGCTGCCCAGCCATCCCGATATAGCGGATGTGCTCGAGCGCGAGGCACGTCGCGTGGCCGGAGAGACTGACGCCTTCATCGATCCGCAGGCGCTCCCATCGCTCGTAGCGCACTTCAGCGCGGCATTCGAAAACGCCTTGGTAGCCGCCCGATGAGACGGCTCACGCTGGCGTCGCCCAGTCGCCCAGGCTTCGCTGGCGAGATTTGGAAAGGCGCTTGCCAGGGAGGCGATCGCCACCCCGACTCGCGGATTTTCAGTCCGCGGCCGGGTGTTCCAGGGGTTTATAAATCATGGAGGCGACTGCGACGAAATGCGCCGCACTGCATTCAAACTGGCCGAAGCTGCGGAGACAGGTTCGCCAGCGCGTTGGGAGAGTTCGCTTAATCGCTTAACCGCGATGCAGAGGGCGCAGTCCAACGCGATGAAGCAAGCTTTCGAGGCACAAGATCTTATTCCAGCAGCCATGCTGATTGTCTCAGTGGCCGAGATCATGTGATCGCGCGTGCAAATGCGGCCACAGTTTCCGGTTCGGCGAACAGGCCGACTCTAATCCACGAGCCGCCCCAATACAGCAGACGTTCCTGCCGTACACGGGTGTGAGTTCGGGGGAGAGAAGTATCTCGAGTTTTGCGCGTTACGCTATAGATCGTTTGTTGGACGACCTGCGCGCGCGGCCTCCTTGAGCTCCACAACGCTCTTCGCTTGCTGCTGCGCGCGCCAAAGCGTTGCATACCGTCCGTTTTGCTCAAGCAATGCTTCGTGCGTCCCCTGTTCAACAATAAGACCCGCATCCAACACCACAATATGGTCCGCATACACGACCGTAGAAAGCCGATGAGCAATCACGAGCGTGGTTCTGTGGAAAGAAATGTCCCGGAGACTTTGCATTATCTCCCTCTCCGTGCGTGTATCGAGCGATGATGTAGCCTCATCAAACACATAAATGGTGGGTTGCTTGATCACCGCCCTTGCGATGGAAACGCGCTGCTTTTCTCCGCCTGACAGTTTCACGCCCCTTTCTCCAACACGGGTCTCATACCCTTGCGGCAGAGTCATAATGAAATCGTGTAGATGCGCCAGGCCAGCCGCTGCCTCGACGTCTTCTCGCGTGCTTCCGGCCCTTCCAAACGCTATGTTGTACGAGATCGTATCGTTGAAGAGAATCGTATCCTGGGGAACAACCGCTATCGATTCGCGCAGGCGAGTAAGCGAGACATCAGAAATCGGAACGCCATCTAGTAGAATTCTCCCACTATCCGGTTCGATCAATCGCGTCAGTAACCGCACGATCGTCGACTTCCCGGATCCGCTGTGACCCACAATCCCCAGTGTCCTGCCAGCGGGAGCCCGAAAGCTCACTTCTTTGAGAATTGCCCGATCAGTCTGGTAGGACACGCTTACCTTCGAGAATTCCAGTGCACCAGGACCCGTCAAGGGCGCCGAATCTCCCTTCGCCAGCTCCTCGGACTTCTCGGTGAACAATTCGAGCATTTTGTGTAGATTGGCCATTCCATGCGACAGAGCCTGAACCGCAGACCCCAACAT
>Ga0210391_10002442_pt1 | contig 16168 bp, 9 predicted proteins | sample IncBWC12OmetaG_FD_160573 | JGI IMG/M metagenome (GOLD analysis project Ga0210391, IMG submission 160573) | Forest soil microbial communities from Barre Woods Harvard Forest LTER site, Petersham, Massachusetts, United States - Inc-BW-C-12-O ... | reverse complement strand
AGCCAGGCTGCGAACACAAAGATGGCCAGCGCCCGGCCGAAGTCCCACACACCCATGCCACTGGCGCGCATGGCGGTGATTTCGCTATCGGCTGCAAGGCGGCTCAGGCCGATGAGAATCCCGACCAGCACGCTCATGGGGATGGTGTAGGTGAGCGCGAGCGGGACAGTATAGAAGAAAATTTCGGCGACGCTAGGCAGCGGAGCGCTGGCGCGGACGACAAGTTCGAGGATGCGTCCCAGATCGCGCGTGAACAGCACGAAAGTAAAAATCGCCGCGCCGATGAGGGCGTGCGAAGTTACTTCGCGAAGAATGTAGCGAGTGAGAATCCGCATGCGGGGCGCGCTGAGGGCAGGATAGCACGGCGTCTGACCGCCGTTGGGCTGTCAGCGAAAACCGGGCCTTCATCTAGCTGGAAAGAACTCGCCGAGAATCCCATTAAATTCCTGCCAAGATCCTCTCTCGCTGTGCGGGCTATGCCGCCCAAGTTCGATGAATCGCATCTCCGCACCCGGTGCGCCTTTGTGAGCCTTTACGTCGCCTTCCGAATTTTAGCAAATTCGAAACGGTCCGTACCCGGTTTTTCCCCATCGATCTCAAGATGCCATTCCCTCTCCTTCGTCCTTGGGGACAATTGGAATATGTGCGATGGCATCCCTTAGTTTCGGGTCGAGTTCACGGACTTGAACTTTCGTTTGGTCGTAGATTTCGCGAATGGCCTCGGTCAAATCGGATAAAAATCGAGCTTTTACCTTAAGAGCGATAACTGACGCGACTCCGATGCCTATCGGTCCGGCCCAGATTAAGCCTGCCGAGAGAAATCCTACGGCTGTTAGAAGGGTTCCAATGGTATTAACCGCGCCGAACGATGCTATCGCAATCGAAATGCCCTGCGCAAGCGCTATGTCTTCTCCGTCGGGGAGCGTCTTATTAACAGGATCGAAATACGTTTGAGAGGAAAAGTCATAATGGCTTACACGGTCCTGCATTAGTTCTGCAAATTTTTTATAGAGAGTGAGGGTGTTCGTTATCTCTGAACGCAAAATCTGCTCGACTACCCCGTCGCGCCTTGCGAGATCCTTCAGACTCTGGGAGAGTCTGTTGTTTGCTTCACGGGCTACACTCTTACGGTTGAAGAATCCCGTTTCGCTCTGTACGAAGTCGATTAGCTGGCTACACTGTTTGTCGATGTGTCTTGAAATAACGGAAATGCAGCGAGACGGAACCCTATCCATGATGGATTCCCAAAAACCCTTGCGTATTTGTCCGATCAACTCCGCGAGCCCGAAGCGTTTGGTGTGTCCAGTTAAGGTTTCTTCCTCTACGCTGCATACTGGGATCACTGCCAACTCGCCGTCGATTTCCGAACGGATGGTGACTTGAAGCTCTGTGAGAACGTTTCTGGAAACAGCATCTGCCTTGGTAAGGACGACGATTACTCTATAGTTTTCCGCGCGAAATTTCTGCAACACAGCCACCTCAAACGGTTCAATTCGGTGGCCACTCGCCTGAATACAATGTAAGACCGTGTGGAACCACTTAGCGGCTGGTTTGTCGACACCGCGCCGAGACAATTCAAGATTCAATTCTGTTAGCCAAGACGAGGCACTGGCCGTCTCCAGGCCCCAAGAATCGAAGAGTGTGGAAGGTACGCCGCCAAAGTCCGCATTTTGCCGATGGAACCCGCGCGCGGTAACGGGTAACCCAGGCCGAGAATCGCGAATTATTTCCCCGAACAGGTAATTTATCAACGCACTTTTCCCTACTCCCGTGCGGCCCACGACCACAATGTTATAGCGTTCCGTTGTTGCGTCGCCATCGTCCGTTGACTTGAATGCCCCCCGGTCGTCAGTCGTGACACTTATTGGTGATCTCCAGCTTGAATTACGGACTATCTCCTCTACTATTGTTCCAATATCTCGTTCGACGCTGGCAAAAAAGCGGTCTCTTTCATTCCGTGACATGTCACTGATTGGCTTGTCTGGAGCATTCATCCCTTGCATCGAAAGGAAACTAGAACTGTTATCGATGCGGCAAGGGCGTACAAATATGGGTACGCAAGGTACTCCCAAATCAAATCTTGCTTGAATGCTGGGTACTTCGTTATTAACAATGTATTCGGAGGCGAAATACTCTCTGCTGATAAGACATAGAATTACGTCTGCTGAGGAAATCGCTTCTGAAATCCATCTATCCCAATCGCGCCCCTTGGGAACGGCCACATCGCTGTCGACGATGATGCCAAAATCGCGCTGGCACCTTTTCAGGGTCGGCGTAAGTTCGTCGAGGAACTCTTGGTCTTCCCTCGAATAGCTAACAAAAAGCCTAATCAGTTGCCCGTTAACAGTGTTGCACATAGATACTCCACTTATGTGGCACTAGGTTAGCACGCAGACCGACAACGCGTAGGAGTCATCTAGCCGCCCCCTGCGCTAATGATAATCCGGAAAGCTGTTATTCGACTTTCAGGAACAAAGCAGACAGCGGTGGCAAAGTCAGCTTCAGTGAGAAGGGGCGACCGTGGGCTGGTTCAGCTTCGGCATGAACTCCACCGAGATTGCCCCAGCCCGTGCCGCCGTATTCTTTGGCGTCGCTGTTGAGCAATTCGCGCCAGTAACCTCCTTCGGGGACGCCCACTCGGTAGCCTACGCGCGGAATCGGAGTGAAGTTACAAACGATGAGGACGGTATCTTTCGGTGAATCGCTCTTGCGCAGGAGCGAAATCGTGCTGGTCAAATTGTCATTGCAATCGACCCACTCGAAGCCGTCGGGACTGTTGTCGAGCATGTGCAGGGCACGTTCGCCGCGGTAGAGGCGGTTCAACTGTCCCACCCAGTTCTGCATGCCACTGTGAACGGGATATTGCAGCACGTCCCATTCGAGGCTGGTATCGTGCCCCCACTCGCGGACCTGGCCGAATTCGTCACCCATGAAAAGCAGCTTCTTACCGGGTTGCGCGAACATGTAACCGAACAAAAGTCGCAGATTGGCGAAGCGCTGCCACTCGTCTCCGGGCATCTTGCCGATCAGCGATCCTTTGCCGTGCACGACTTCATCGTGCGAAAGCGGGAGCACGAAGTTTTCCTGGAAGGAATACAGCATACGGAATGTGAGCTTGCTGTGATGATATTTGCGGTGAATGGGATCCTGCTGGAAGTATTGCAACGTGTCGTGCATCCAGCCCATATCCCATTTCAAGCCGAAGCCCAGACCGCCTAGGTATACGGGCCGCGAAACCATCGGCCACGAAGTAGATTCTTCTGCGGTGGTCTGAATTTCAGGATGCTCTTTGTAAGCCTCCTGATTGAAGCGGCGAAGGAAGTCGATGGCTTCGAGGTTTTCGCGACCGCCGAACTTGTTGGGAATCCATTCCCCTTCCTTGCGCGAATAGTCGAGGTAGAGCATGGAAGCGACGGCATCTACGCGCAGGCCGTCGATGTGATACTTGTCGAGCCAGAACATGGCGCTCGACATCAGGAAACTCCGAACCTCGGTGCGCCCGTAATTGAAGATGTGCGTCTTCCAGTCGGGATGGAACCCCTGGCGCGAGTCGGCATGCTCGTACAAATGCGTGCCATCGAAGTAAGCCAGACCGTGGGCATCGGAAGGGAAGTGCGAAGGCACCCAGTCGAGAATCACGGCGATGCCGTGCTGGTGCAGGTAATCGACCAGATACATGAAATCCTGCGGCGTGCCGTAGCGCGAAGTGGGAGCGAAATAACCGGTGGTCTGGTATCCCCAGGAGCCGTAAAAGGGGTGCTCCATCACGGGGAGAAATTCGACGTGAGTGAAGCCCATGCGTTGCGCATACTCCGCCAGCTTGGGCGCGGTTTCCCGATAAGTCAGCGAACGATTGTTTTCTTCCGGAACGCGCATCCACGATCCGAGGTGAACTTCATAAATCGATTGCGGAGCGTGCAGGGAATTGTGGCCAGCGCGGTTCTGCATCCACCCGCTGTCACCCCATTCATAGTCGAGGTCCCACACCACGCTGGCGGTGCGCGGAGGTTTTTCGTGAAGCAGGCCGAGCGGATCAGCTTTGTCGACCTGGTACCCGTGGCTCCGCGATTCAATATGTAATTTGTAGAGAGCGCCTTTGGCCACGCCGGGAACGAAGCCCTCCCAGATGCCGGATTCTCCGCGAGCTTTGAGCAGATGAGTGCGGGGATTCCAGGAATTAAAGCTTCCGATCACCGAAACCAGTTGGGCGTTCGGTGCCCAGACACTAAAGACTGCGCCCGCTTTGTCGTCGCGCGAGATAAGATGCGCGCCCATGGTTTCGTAGAGACGATAGTTGCTGCCTTCGTTGAAGAGATAAAGGTCCTGGTCCGAGAGCAGGGTGGGGTGGTTAGGGGCGAGGATGGAAGTTTCTGGCATTTCCGAGTTCCTAGTGTATCGGAAGACTAGCGTCATGACATCTCGGGTGATACCTGCAGATTGCCGGCGTAGAACGTTGATAGAGGCGACACTAAGCTTTCCTCGCCCTATGAAGGAACCTCAGGTTGCCCGGCATCTCCATGTAACGACTTAGGCCTTTAAATCACAATTAAGCGCCTTTCGTGCTGAGCTAATGGCTGAATTCCCATGCTAGACTGACGTTTCCGCTCATGCCCGCCCTGCGTCTTATTTTTCTTTGGCACCAGCACCAGCCGTTCTATAAGGACTTGGTGACCGGCGAGTATCGCCTGCCCTGGGTGCGCCTGCACGGACTGAAGGATTATTACGGGATGGTGAAACTGTTGGATGAGTTTCCCAACGTCCACCAGAACTTCAATCTGGTCCCGTCGCTGATGGCGCAAATTCAGGATTATGTCGGGGGAACGGCGCAGGATCCATTTCTGAGCGTGGCCGCCAAGCCCGCAAACGATCTGACGGCGAAGGAACGCCAGTTCGCATTGCAATATCTTTTTCAGGCGAATCCGGCGAACTTGATTGGGCGCTATCCGCGCTATCGGGAATTATTCGAAAAATATCGCGACCATGCATATTCCCCTGAGCGTGCGGAAAAGCATTTTCAGGCGCGTGACTTCACCGATTTGCAGGTACTATCGCAGATCGCATGGTTCGACGAATTCTTTTTGGAAGATAAAGACGTCGCCGAGTTGATCAGGAAAGAGCGAAATTATTCACTCGATGATCAGCGCTTTGTGATTGCGCGCGAGCGGGAACTCATGGGCAAGGTTCTGCCGGCGTATGCTGATGCCGCGAAGAAAGGATCGATCGAAATTTCGGCGACGCCTTTTTATCATCCGATTCTGCCATTGGTGTGCGACACGAATGCAGGGGCGACTTCGTCGCCGGGACTGCCTTTGCCGCAGAACCGGTTTCGGCATCCCGAGGATGCGCGCGAGCAGATCGTGCGCGCCCTTGATCTTCACCAGAAAGTGTTTGGAGTGAAGCCGCAGGGCATGTGGCCTTCGGAAGGCAGCGTCTCGGAAGAGGTACTGGCGATTGCGCATAGTCTGGGCATTCAGTGGATGGCCACAGACGAAGGCGTACTTGGCCGCAGCACGGGTTTGTTCTTCCAGCGAGATGGGAATGGAAGGCTGCCCGCGCATTTAGCGGAACGACTCTATAACATTCATCGCTATGAGAGTGGCAAAACGGCGATGGATCTGGTATTCCGCGACCATACGATCTCCGACTTGATCGGCTTCGTCTACTCGGGCATGGATCCGAAGGATGCTGCGGGACACTTGCTGCACAACATCAAAGAAGCGGCAAAGCCGGTGCTGGCGCAGGGCCGCGACGCGGTGGTGTCGGTAATTCTCGACGGAGAAAATGCCTGGGAATATTATCCGAAGTCAGGCCGTGAGTTTTTGCGGCGATTCTACGATGCGCTGCAGCGCGAAAATAATCTGGAAGCGGTGACGGTCGCGGAGGCGATTGCGCGTCATCGCAACTTCTCAACTTTGCCGTCGCTGGTGCCGGGATCCTGGATCAATGCAAATTTCAACGTGTGGATCGGAGCTCCGGAAGATAACCGGGCCTGGGATTATCTGCAGCACGCGCGCGAATTTTATGCGCAGAATCAGGGCCGGGCCAGCGAGGCACAACGAAAGCTTGCCTATGAAGAAATTCTGATCGCTGAGGGCAGCGACTGGAACTGGTGGTACGGACCGGAGCACCACTCGGCTAACGACCGCGATTTCGATGAGCTTTATCGCAAGCATCTTTCGAATATCTATCAGGCGTTAGGCGCGATGCCACCGGATTATCTGTCCCAGCCCATCACCGGCGGTGAGGTACGGCCTGCGTTCGCGCCGCAGACCGCCTATATTCATCCTCGCATCACAGGCGACAAGATTCGTTATTTCGAGTGGATGGGCGCGGCAGTATTTACCGCCGATCAGCGTGCGGGTGCGATGCATGGCAAGCAGTTTCTGCTCGATTCGGTGTATGCCGGAATCGACAGCGAGTTCGTCTACGGCCGGCTGGATTTTGCCGGGCCTCTCCCGGATAAAGAGTTCGACCTGGTGGTAAATCTGGAATCGTGGGCAAGCGAAGAGGCGCGCCCACGGCGGAGTTTGCGGCTTGATGCGAAAGTGCAGGATGGCAAGCTGACGGGGTTCACGGTCAACGGGCGGGAAGATTCACTTCCGGCAACGGCTGCCAAAGGTGACGATGGCGCGAAGGTTGCGCTCGCGCGCAGCTTTGAGTTTCGACTGCCTCTGAGTTGGTTGTTGGCGGCGCCCGCTTCCGTGCCGAATCCTGATATGTCCCCAACTGCGATAACCGGACATCAGAATGCAACCGCCTCCAAAACCAAGCCAACTGCCGTGGCCATTGCGCCGACCAGCCGGCTGCGGCTCCGCTTCAGCCTTTGGCAAAATCGGCTACCCGCGGACGCGATGCCGGTGGAGGGTTGGATCGAACTGCAACTACTCAGCGAAGGCGAGCTAGAGTCTGGGATGTAGATCGCATCGACGCTCTAAGGCCGCGCGTAGGCGGGGTTATCTGGGTCCGGGCGATCATAATCCCGTCCATATTTGTTTTTGTGGGCCAGTTCTAGATCAGATTCTGCAAAGGCTAAAGTCCCGAGGTAGGCGTTGCCAGGACCGACTGTAACTTCCCGCTCTGCTGCCTGCAGCACATCCGGCGAAACCGAAGGATGGAAGACGTGCAGTTGATAGCGGCCGGGCGCTACATTTGCAATGCTCACGTCGCCGCGCTTGTCCGATATCGCATAGTAAGGAGTATTCAAGGCGATCACTACGGCGCTCATCTGCGGGTGAATATTGCAAAAAATGAAAGAAATTCCGGGCTTGTCGAACTGGACAAAACGCGTGGTGCCGCTCTCATAGAGCCCGAGATCGAAGCGCTTGCCGTCGAACAACGAAAACACATTGTGAAAAAACGGATCATGGTTGGGGAATTCTACTTTCCCTCCCGCTGGGATCACTAACAAAGGGGGATGGAAACTCTTGTCCTTCTGAACAAGCTTGGGAATTTGTGAGCTTTGCTGCTGCGGCGGCGCTGGCGTAGGCGTGCTTCCCAATGGGGTGAGCCAAACGACAAGCTTCGAAGCATCAGCCAGGTGGCGGCTATTTCTTGTGAGCTGTGCCTTCCCCTTCAGTTCAACATTCTGCGCCGAGGCGAGAAGGCACGGCAGCAGCAATAAGAAGAGCAAACATTGAGCGAAGTGACATCCCTTTACGTGAGTATGAGAAATTTTCAAAACAGAATCCCCATCGAGAGATTGATCTGGTTGGTCACACTGGCACTGTCATAGACGGGAAAAGTGTGCAAACGTCTGTATTCCGCCGAGAGCAGCAAGTCAGATCGCGGCCGGTAAACCAGGTTGGCAAGCTCACCTCGATTGCGTCCCAAAATTTCTCCGAAGTTGTTGGCGTCGGTGGCGAAGCCCCGGACGTCGGTGGCAAACGCATTGTCCTCAGCCAGGACGCCGTTCAGTTCCAGCTTTGGCGTGAGTTGAAACTTGAGCTGGCTCCATCCTCCGGCAGAGTCAAGGCCGCGAATCGGCGTCGTGGCGTAGGTTGGATTGCCACCGAAAAGAATGGTTTGCCCGATGGCAGCGCCCAAACCTCCTACCCCGCGTCCGCGATAAAACTCACCGGACAGAGTCAGGCGGCGAAGAATCGGAATCTGCCAATCCGTCATGCCTGCCCATGCGTCAACCGATCGGCTCCACGGCCATTCCTGGCGTCCATAGTAGCCCGCTACGCCAAGGCTCAACGGATGATTAAACGCGGGGCGAGACCAGGCTGTACGAACTGCATAAGCCGGCTGCCCAGTGCTTTCACCGGCTTGGGCGACGCGAACGTACGGATTAGCGGGAGGTTCCCAATCCAGATTGTCCAGAATTCCGCCTTGGAAGGTGAGCGTCTGGCTATCACTAAGATCGAAGCGACGCTCGACGCGAAGCTGTGGCGTCCAACCCCACAGATTTCCAGCGTAGGCAAAGGCCGGAGTGGCAAGCGACGCAAACGACGTTGGAGACAGCGGCGAGATGAAGAGAGAATCCTGCCCAGCAATCACGGAAGTGTTCTTCCAGTCGAGCCGCAGACTTGCGGTCTGCAGGCGCGCGATGCCGAAGTTGACTCCATTATTAGTTGCGGGAAATCCTCCGAAAAAATCGAATTGCACATTGGCTGAACTTTTTGCGCCACCCAGGTTTGGTCCAAAAATCTCCAGCCCGATCTCCGATTGCCGCAAGGTAGCTCCAAAACTTGTTTGGGAGGTGCCGGGTACGGGCGGCTGCGCGTAGTTGGGGAGGTCGAGGTTGTCAGAAGCTCCGACATTGCGGAAGGCATTCATCAGCACAATTCCCGAAAGTCTGGCGCGATACTTCGACGCCGTCTCCACTTTTGTTTGATATTGTTCATCAATCTTCGAACCCAGCAATTGTGTGGATTCTTCGAGCTTCTGAACCCGGCTTCCAAGACTTGGCGGCGTGGAGGCTTCCGATGCAGTGCGCTCTCCTAACACGGGTGGAGCGGAAGCAGTTGTGGTCTCGGCAGATTGTGCGGGCAACGGAGAACCAGAGGAAGGGGTTGTATTCGCGGACGCCGCGAGCGGTGCTAAAAGCCGTCGAGTGTCTTGTAGCTCTTGACGCAGTACCTGCATCTCGGCGCGCGACTGAGCATTCTCATTCCGCATCTGCTCGATCAGTTCGCGCAGCTCGCGCACTTGAGAGTGGAGTTCGCGCAGCGAAGCGTCACCGGGCGGAGAAGCCGCCGGAGCGCTGTTCTCCTGCGCCAGACTGCAGGCGCACAAAAGGACGAAAGCGGCCGCCGTCGTGGCGGTTGTCCAAAGCGCGAGGGTCTTTGTCGTCTTTGTCCTGGGGGTCTTCACACATCCTCCTAAGCGACAAGCGGATTACGGGGAGAATCGAAATCTGAAGCGAGGTTTACGTATCCGAATGTCGAATTGAGTTCTGGCTCATTCTGTCGCCGTGTATACGCATTACGGGACGAGTTGTCATAGCGTCTGCGTCCGCCGAACCTTGTGGAGCGCGTTCGGGAATTGTAATCCGAAAGACGGTATTGGCATCCGCGGTGCGTTCTACCGAAACTTCGCCGCCGTGATCCTGGACGATCTTCTGCACCACCGTGAGACCGAGCCCGGTCCCGTTCTCTTTGCCGTAGCTCACGAAGGGATGAAAGAGCTTGTCATGAATCGGTTCGGCGATGCCGGGTCCGTTGTCAGAGACGGCAATTGTGAGCCAGGAGCCCGTCCGGCTAATTGCGACTCTAACCTTTCCTTCCTTGCTGGGTGCGGCCTCACAGGCATTCAGCAGAAGGTTGTACAGGGCGCGCTCCAGCTTGCGTGGATCGAACCAAGCCGAGTTTTGGCCGTTGCTGAGAACCTCAATCAGGGTGCCCTGATGGCGCGGGTGCAAACGAACCGCCTGCATGGCTCGCTGCACGGTCTCGACTACATTGGCGTAGGTTGGGTTCAGGGATTCTCTGGTCCGCGCGAACTCGAGCAGGGAATCGATGAGATCCGTCATCTGGTTGACGCCGGTTCGAACTTCCTGGTAAAGCTCTTCGCGCTGCGCAGCACTAAGGCGGCCATCGCAAAGAAACTCGGAATTCGCGACGATGGCGGCCAGCGAATGACGAAGATCATGAGAAATCGAACTGGCCATACGCCCGATCGTGGCTAACTGTTCGGACTCCAGCAGGGCCTGCTGCGTTTTGAGAAGGCTCGAACGCATGCGGTCGAACGCAGAAGTGAGTTCCGCCACTTCATCGCTGCCACGTGGATCGAGGGGATGATGAAAGTCTCCATGCTCCAGTGCGCGAACGCCATCTACCAGGCTGGCGAGCGGACGTGTGAAAGTGTGTGAAATCACGAACACGAGCGCGCTACCGACAAGAACGGCAGCAAGACCCAGGAGCAGGAGCAGACGGTTAAGTTTGTCGAGAAATTTCGACGCCTGATCGTAAGATCCCAATACGGTCAAGCGTACCGACGTTTCCTGCTGGCCTGAGAGATTGAGTGAGGTAACCAGAAAATGTTCATCGCCCAATTCAACATCGCGCGGGCCGCTTTGCGATGATCCTTCGGACAACTCGCGCAAGCTTGTGCTGCCTGATTGAGGTGACGTCAGAGTGGTTGCTACGATTTCGGTGCCGTAGGAAAACGCGACCTGGCTCGCTGAAATCTTACTCACCTCGTGAGCCAGGCGGTTGTCGATTTCATAGCCGATAATCAGGAAGCCAAGCAGCGGACCTTCCGTCCTGGAGCCGAAGTAAACCGGCTGCGTAAAGGTCTGATAGAGATGGTGGTCGCCGAACAACCAGTGGCTGGAATTGTCCTGATTCAAGGATGGTTCGTTCAACGAGTGTTGGAAATATTGCTGAGCCGTCGCTCGCGTAAAGCCCGCCGACTTTGTGTGCAGCGCGACCACTTGGGCATCACGATTGGCGAGCACGAGAAGATCGCTGCCGGTCAACTGCCACACGTCGCGGGATGCATCCTGGATGGTGGCTGGATCGGGAGCCGTCATGATCGCGCGCGTAAGGGGCAGGTCTGCCACCAATTCCGCGGAGCGGGTCAACATGAATTCGCGATCATGCTGAAAATTTTGGAATGTGGTAACTGAGTTTCCAAGATCTTGCAAGATGCCGTCCCGGACGTGGTTTTGAACGCTGTGTCGCACGACCAGCAGGCTCGTTGCCGTGAGGCCCGCAGTGATCAGCAGCATGGAAAGGAGAAACCGCGTACGCAGCCGCGTTCGTGGCACCAGCGCGCTTGCGGACTCTTGGAGAATTTGGGACGCGGATTCTGATGAAGGGTCCAAGGGATCTCAGCGGACGAACTTGTAGCCCATGCCGTGCGCCGTGCGGAAGTGCACTGGACTCGCCGGGTCCCGTTCGAGCTTCTGACGAAGCTTTAAAATATGGTTGTCCACGGTTCGGGTAGAAGGGTAGTTCTGGTATCCCCACACTTCGTTCAGCAACTCGTCGCGGCTGATAACCCGGTCCGCATTTTGCACGAGAAACTGTAGGGTTTTAAATTCCTGCGCGGTCAAGACTACGACTTTACCGTCGCGCTGGACTTCCATCTTCTTGAAGTCAACCGAAATGCCGTCGAAGCTTACGAGGTTTACACTTGCTGTTCTTGCAGTGTGCCGCAGGGCTGCGCGCACTCGAGCCAGCAACTCGCGGGGGCTGAAAGGTTTGGTTACATAATCGTCCGCCCCCAACTCCAGCAGCAGCACCTTGTCGGAGACATCGCTGGTTGCGCTGAGGACCACAATCGGCAGAGTAGGCGCCTGTGATTTTACCTCTTTGCACAAATCGCTGCCGGAAAGTTGGGGCAGACGGAGGTCGAGAATGATGACCGCAGGTGGCGACGCCTGAAAGCTCTGCAGTGCTGATTTTCCATTGGCCTGAACTTCGACCGTGTACCCCTCGGTCTCGAACAGACGCTTCAACGCCTTTTGAACTGCAGGATCATCTTCGACCACGAGAATTCTCCCCATAGGTCGTGCGGGATTCATAGGGTCAGCCGATCTTGCCACGCCCAGCGGTGTTGCCATTTGTGCCATCGGGAGCCGTCCTTGCCAGATTCGAAACCGTTAACAGGGCCAGCCAACTGCAGCTGGTCTGCGACAGGGGAAGCTTACAACGATTTCGGCCCATTTTTGGCGGGAACGGCGTCGTTTGACAAATTTTTTACAATTGCACTTCACAAAACAAAGGGGTTGCGGCAAGGGGCGTGCAAGCCTTGTGTAGGGATTCGCCACCCTGACCTCGCGCGACTAACCCTCCGCAAATGGGATGTGATTAGACCGATCTGCCCAGCCCTTGGCCTGCCAATCGTTCCTCAGAAAATCGTTGCTCAGCGGAAGCTGACGTAAAATATATCGCTTGCCTGTTCCCGCTGAATTCGAGAATCTGCGCGTCGTGTTGGTGAACGCGCGTAATCCTCTCAACATCGGCGCGGCCGCCCGGGCGATGAGTAATTTTGGATTTCATCGTTTGCGGGTGGTGAATCCGTTCGAAGCGGGGTTTCGTGAAGCTCGCTCTGCCGTTGGCGCTGCCGCAGTACTAACCGCTGCCGAAGAATACAAAACTGTCGCAGAGGCGGTTGCAGACTGCTCCCTTGTCGTCGGAACTACCGCGGTCGGTCCGCGCGATCTGCACCATTCCCTAAAACGGTTGGAGGTAGGTGCGCCGGTCATTCGCGGGCATCTTGTATCCGGAACATGCGCTCTGTTGTTTGGATCTGAAAAATTTGGTTTGTCCAACAGCGAGTTGAGCCATTGTCACTGGCTGCTGCATATACCGACCGATGAAGAACATCTCTCGATGAATTTGGGGCAGGCGGTTGCGGTTTGCTTGTATGAATTAGCCCGTGATCCGGATTCCCGTGCTGAGCCGGAGAAGGGAAGCCCAGCCTCATCGGCTGAGATCGAGCGAGTGATGGATACTTTATTTGAGGCGCTTCGGGCCAGCGGTTATCCGAAGCTGAATTCCTCGGAGTCGTTTGAGGCGGCGGTTCGGCGTCTTGTGCTACGTCTTCATCTGCAACAAGGCGACGCAGAATTTCTCCTTGGGATGCTGCGGCAGATGGTTTGGAAGTTGAAGAAGCACGACCAGCTCCAGAGCTGACTCGAGTCTAAGGCTTTGCTTCCGTGGGAAAGACCTGCGTGGAGCTTCGTCCGAACTGGAAGCGCAGGAGCCACTCACTGGCCTTCGGCTGTCCGTTTTCTTGCGGGGCCTTAAACTTCCACTGGCGAGCCGCCGCTACCGCTTTGTTTGCAAAATACTTGCTGGGGCCGGCAGAAGTCAGCGTTGCCTGCGAGACATTTCCGGATGCGTCCACCGTAACTCGAACGCTTACTTTCACTCTGCCCTGAATGGTATTTTGTGCGCTGCGCGATACCTCCGGCAGAATTTGCTGAAGCACGGCGCCGCGGGTTGTTTCTTGCGTTTCAGTTTGCTTCGGCGGTGCCGGTGCGGGCGACTGTGCTTTGGGCGGGTTGGAGTCTGTTGGTTGAGGTTGGGCCGGGGCAGTCTCCGCGGCTGGGGCTGGCGGCCGATGGAAAAACTCTCTGCCCGCGAACACCAGCAAACAAAGCGCTGCGAGGACCAGAGGCACCATGATCCAGGGCCTCGGGCGCGCATTCGGAGTCGATGTTCGAGCAGTTTCTTCAGCAGAGTTACCCTGAAGCTGGCTCAGAATGTCGGTCACCGTGTAACGCTGCCGGGGGTCACGGCGCAGGCATCGGGTCGCAATTTCGCGGAAGGGCTTCGGAAGTGCTTCGGGTACGGCGACCTCCGAATTATTATTTCGCTCGGGCTCGCGTTGCGTGAACGCAGCGACCAGCGTAGCCGCGAGAGACCATGCGTCCGATGCCGGCGAAACGCCTTCGGCGGAGATTTCGGGCGCCTGGTAAGCATTGGACTCGCGCGGGCGCTCTCCGGTTTTGCGAAGTCCATCACAGGAGATCTTCAGCTGGTCGCTGGCGGCCATAATGTTCGAGGGCTGGATGCTTCCATGGATGTACCCGGCCCGATGCACAAAAGCCAACGCCTGACTCGTCGGCTCGAGCATTTCGGATATCTCCGCTGGCGCGAGCGCGCGCAAGGGCAAAATCTGCGCCAGGTCCTCATCGGCGTGTTCCATCACTACATAGAGAAGGGGCGTGTCGTCGAGCTCGCAGCTTCCACATTCGAACAGCTGGATCAGATGGGGGTGCGAAAGTTTCGCGGCATCCGACCAGTGCGAGAGTTGTGCATCCTGGTTCAAATTTTCTGCGGGGATGAGTTTTATAACGGCCTTCTGCGCCTCGCTACTACCACGCTCTGTGAGAAATACGGCGCTGTGATTCGAACCACCCAGCCACCCCAGCAGCGGAAATTTTCCATCAACTACCCGGCCTTCCCAATTTTTCCAGAGCTCCGGATTGCTCATAGGCGACGGTTGCCGTGTAACGACTGCCAAAGCGACGACTCCCAAAAGACGAGTACCAAAGCGGCTATTCTATTCCAGCATTCGTCCCTGTGCTCTCCGAAATTGACTGTATTTCGTTCATCCGCCCGTATAAAGCTGAAACGGAGCCCAGTAAAAGGGCCTGCTCGAGAAGTCGTTGCCGTGGAGCATTGCGAGTTTGGCGGACCGAAGCGCCACTTCCGGCGGCTTGCCACGCTTGAGTTCGCCGTAGAAATTGTCCATAAGACGGGCAGTCGATGTGTCGCTGACATCCCAAAGCGCGCCCACCACGTTGCGCGCCCCAGCACGTAAAAATGCCCACGACAGCCCGACCAGCCCCTCTCCCGAATAGGTGCGATTCCCAGTACTCTGGCATGCGGAAATGGTTACCAATTCCGCACGCAGGGGATGAGTAGCGATAATGTCGCGGGCATAGAGTTTGAAGGAGTCATCCTGCGCCGCGTTCGACGCGGGGTCTCGGCTCAAAATAATGGCTGAGTCGAGCGGATTCAACCGGTTGGCAAATCCGTGCGCCACAAAGTGAATATAGGAGAACCGCTCGGGATGACTGTTCAGATATGCGGCCGGCAACGCCTGCTGGCGCGTGAACACCTCCTGTCGGTTTGCTGGAAAATATTTTTCAATGTTTTCCATCTGCGCCGCGGAGTTGGGCAACTCAGGATAAGGATTGTCACCCTCGGCAAAGGGAGCGACCGAATTGCCCATGAGCAGCAAGTTGCCGCCGAGGTTGGAGCTTCGGCCACGCGCTGCTGGCAGCATGGCGAGCGACGCGGCATTGGCGATGGTTACGTCTTCAATCCAGTAGCGTTTCGTCTGCGATGATGAAGTTTTCGCGACCGCATTTTCCGGAACGAGTGTCTCAAAGTTTAGGCTGTTCAAGCCGCCGTCGGGAACGATGAAGACGTTGCTATTCTTCGCCAGCGCTTCTTTCTTCAGCAAGTCCTGCGCGGGTTCGACCAGCATCTTATAGAGAACTCTGCCGTCGTTGGAGGCTTCCAGAATCTGAGGCGGTCCTTCGAGCTTCTTGCGATAGCGCCGCACCGCGGCATCGATTTCAGATTGATTGGCGGTGAGCGAAAATAACCGGACTTGGCGCGGCGTGATCGCCCACAAATAAGAATGCTCCTGCCCAAGCGCGTAAAAGAGAATCGTTCCGCCGGCGCGGCGTGCGATTTCCGTTGCATTCAGCGGATCGGGCGCAAACTTCGCTTTGCAACCACGTCCCAGGCCTCCGGCCAGAGTTCGCGCGCGAGCATAATCGGCGACCTGCAGAGCTTCGTTCGTCCTGCCATGGTCCACGAGAAAGTGAATGTAGTCTTCATAAATGCTGGCAGCATTGGTAGGGAACACCAATTGACTCTCGACGCGGTTGACATCGCAGCGAGCCGCCTCAAAAGTGCTCAGTGCGGTTCGATACTCAGCCTCGGCGTCAGGCCGTTTTTCATCTTCATACCAGCGTGCCAGCAAGCGTTCGGCTTCCCACTTGAGAAACACCGGAGTGAGCTTGGACTGCTCGACTTGCCGTAATTCAGTCTCAGCGGCGACCGCATCATGACGGCGAACATCGATACGCCCCTCGATCAGCACCGGATAGGCAAAGTACACCTCTGGGCGATCCCGTCTCCCTATGGCGATCGCCTCGTCTGCGTAGTGCTTAGCCTCTTCCAGTTTGCCTGCTTGCTCAGCGACAAAGGCTAACGCGGTGAGAGAATTGATGATGTCGTCCGCGCTGTTGATT
>Ga0210391_10002441_pt1 | contig 16172 bp, 17 predicted proteins | sample IncBWC12OmetaG_FD_160573 | JGI IMG/M metagenome (GOLD analysis project Ga0210391, IMG submission 160573) | Forest soil microbial communities from Barre Woods Harvard Forest LTER site, Petersham, Massachusetts, United States - Inc-BW-C-12-O ... | reverse complement strand
CCTTCGCCTGTAAGGAATCGTTTAAACGAGGGCTTGACGGATGTATTTTTCTGATCCCTAAAACCTATTTGATAAACCATTACCAGGAAAAATATGGCTTTCATTATATGCCCTGGAAAACCGAAAAACGGCCTGAAGGCTTTATGATTCTGTATGAAGATGGGTCTCGCCGGGCGCTAGCGGTGGCTATTTATTTTTCCTGAACGGAGCCTCCGAGCTTGCTCGAGCGGCGGAGTGAGGCGAAAATAAATCTGATGTATGTCAATCCTTCGCAAACCAATTTTTAATCAAGAAAAAGCGATGGATGGTGTAATTAGTCTTAAATGCACTAATAAAGTTGGGATGTTTGCACCATTAATTAATTCTAAACAAAGAAAATGAAAAAAGTTATCAATTGGTTTCTCCATCCGCCTGTAGCAGGTCAATCAACCATTTTAATCATTCGCCTGATGGCCGGGTCCGTCTTTTTTTGGGAGGGTATTCTAAAGTTTGTCTACGTAAATCAAGGAGTTGGACGATTTACAAAGTTAGGTTTTCCCTTTCCCGAAACGACCGCACATATCATCGCAACAGGGGAAATTATTGGTGGTTTACTCTTAATCTTTGGATTATTCACGAGGATTACGGCTTTTTATTTTATAGTGCAGATGATCGTTGCTGTGCTCAGTACAAAAATTGATTTATATTTCGGCAGAAGCCCCTTACCAATGCCGCCGGCTCCCCCAAAGATGGGCATTTGGGCTGTGTTTCATGAGATTCGTTCAGATTATGCCCAAATCCTCACCTGCCTCTTTCTGTTAATTGAAGGTGCCGGCAGGAGATCTCTTGATTTTATAATTACTGCCTCAAAGAAAGCTTCCAGGATAGGCGAGAAATCCTTATCCGTTTTCAAAGAGAATCAACCTCAATTAATATTTGGAACGAAAAAGAAAAATGAATATCCGACAGTGAACGAACCCCGCTAAGGCAGCAAATCCCGCTTTCGATGGATTTGATGCATTGCCGAATGATTGCGACCCGGAGTGGATGCTAAAAAGATTTAAGGAAGAGGTTGGTTAATGGATCACAGGCCTAGTGACAAACCGGCGCAATTGCGGCGGTTTTTGCTTTTAAGGTCAAAGGCCCGGTTATTGCTTGGTTGCCTATGGTAAAATTTCCCGACTGCGAAGAGCCAAGGCCGGACGGCAGCTGGGAACTATTCTTCCTCCATCGCTTGCGTTCTGTATAGGAATTGAACGCTTAATCGCCTGACCGCCAGTAAATTGACACGTCGAGCTTCAGGGCTATGAGCCCACCTCTTATTGTACGGCCATACGATAAAAACATCTTCATTTACAGCAACTATAATATATTTTTGACTCAAATAGTTGGAGGACCGCCTTTGGTTCGGATTTTTTATAAGACTTTGTCGATATTGGGATTGCTGATTACGCTGATGTTCTTCGGCTGCAAAAAAGACAATGCTGCCAACAGTGGCGGAACCACCGTAACAACAACTCCACATGATACTGCGGCAACTGGTCCGGTGGCGGTGGCGAAAACCAACAGTCAGAAGGTCTACGTTCATTATATGCCCTGGTTCGAAACACCGGCCACATTGGGTGCCGGCAACTGGGGATTGCATTGGACAATGGCCAATGAAAACCCGAACATCATCCTGGCTAATGGTAGGCGGCAGATTGCTTCTTGGTTTTACCCAATGATTGGCCCCTACGATAGCGACGACCGCGACGTGATAGATTACCACTTGCTCCTGATGAAATATGCAGGTATCGATGGATTGATTATTGACTGGTACGGCGTTCAGAATGTAGATGACTATCCCCTGAATAAAAGAAACACCGATTCGATATTCAGCCGCGTCCCTAATTCAGGCCTGCAGTTTGGTATCTGTTATGAGGACGCTTCACTGGCACAGGATAAATCCGTTGCAGGTCTGGATACACTTACAGCTGCAAAATTAGATTTCAATTACCTCCAGTCGGCCTATTTCAGCAGCAATAGCTATATCCGGATCAACAGTCAGCCTTTGTTGCTTGATTTTGGTCCTCAGGGACTCAAAACAACAGCCGATTGGGAGCAGGCATTTTCTGTTTTCAGCACAAAGCCGGTGTTATTATCGCTCGAATACCAGGGAAACATTACAGGTGCGGAAGGTTCAGGCGAGTTTGCCTGGGTTCAGGCGACCGATCAAGCCAACCTGACTGCGTTTTATTCAAACAGGGCTCCGTCATTGTCATATTATTTCGCCGGGGCTTATCCTGGATTCCAGGATTTTTACCAGCAGGGCGGATGGGGTAATACCTTGTTTCAGATCGGCTATAACGGCACGGCCACCCTGCAAAACTGCCTAAACCTGGCCAGTACGAGCGGCACAAATTACCTGCAACTGATAACCTGGAATGATTATGGCGAGGGCACGATGATAGAACCAACGCTTGACTTTAATTTTAGCTTTCTGCAAACCATCCAGAAATATACCGGCGTATCTTATACCGTTACCGAATTGCAACTTATTTATACGTGGTACACGCTTCGAAAAGAATATGCCACCAACAATGCAGCGGAAACTCAGCTTACCCAGGCATATAATGATTTGATGGCATTGGATGTAAAGGACGCTACTGCCATTATTAACCAATTAAATTAGGACTGCCCGGTGCTTCAATAAGTTTCGTGAGCTGGAAATAAAGGGCAACGGTATTCATTTCTTTTCCGACATCATCGTCTTTCTCACTTTTTCAGGCTGTATTTCCGCCGGCCTTCAGGCCGGGGTTGAACTATTGAGACATAGACCTTGTAAATTAGATCAAGCTCACTAATAATGATGAAACAACTGGTATCAGAAATAATGGTCTTAGGCATTCGCTACATCCCTTGACAAATCGGAAGCGGGATAATTGAAGAGGGAAATATTATAGGAGCCCAGCAGTTCTGCAAAAACCCGTTTACTTAGTCCAACGACTTCAGCAGCTTGGCCAAGTGAAAGCTTTCCCTGCTCATACAGCCGGCTGGCTACAAGTATAGCCACTTCACGGTCTTCCATTCCGAGTGAATCAGGCATATTGAGGGTTATCGTTCTCATACTGCAAAGATAATAAACGGCGATCAAGTTTTAAGATATTGTTAATGAGTACTTTAAGTGACTAGTAGGACATGGGTTTTATCTTTTCGTGGACGATTAGAGCCATTTATTGAAGTACTCTTGCAAAACACTAGATTATTTGTAACTTATTATAAACAATTGCTTATGCAGGCAAATGAAAAAATAAAATCCGGGTTTGTCCGTGTTTCAAGCGCGTTTGCCCAGCGGCCGGCTCTTGGCCGCGGAACCGCAACTTCAAAAGCTTCCATTAAGGACGGACTCACCTGCGAGATCCGGGAAGGCAATTGGACCATGATCGCAGATATGCCGGAACAGGCCGGTGGCAATGGTGCCGGACCGACCCCCGGAGTTTTTGGAAGAGCCGCTTTGGGAAGTTGTCTGGCCATCGGTTATATGATGAGGGCCTCGACGATGAATATTCCCGTTGCAGGGCTTGAAGTGGAGATACAGGCCGATTATGATGACGGGGCTTTATTTGGAACGGCTCCAAATGTTCCTCCGGGATACCTGGAAATTCGCTATTCGGTAACCGTTGCCAGCGATGCACCTGAAGAGGCGATTATGCGGATGTTGGATGAAGCGGACAGGCATAGTCCCTATCTGGATATTTTTCGCCGAGCGCAGTCCTGCCGACGTGAAGTAAGTATTATTACCACTAAAAAGCACTGATATGGAACCGGCGTTGCAAAGAAGGATTCAACGTTATGGCTGGGACAAGGCGTCCGCCTACTATGAAGTTTTCTGGCAACAGCAATTGAAGCCGGCTCAGGACCTACTGCTCGAGATGGCGGATCTTCAGCCAGGCGAAAGCGTGTTGGATGTGGCCTGCGGAACGGGTCTGGTAAGTTTTCCGGCACTCGCAAAGCTCGGCTCGAAAGGCCGCCTTCTGGGTACGGATATTTCTGAAAAGATGGTCGAAATGGCATCTTTACTCGCGGCGCAGAAAGGAGAAAATCGCGTTCGATTTGCCCGAATGGATGCAGAAGAACTAGGCCTGGAGAACAGTTCATTTGATGTGGTGCTTTGTTCGCTGGGGTTGATGTATATGCCGGATCCACGCAAAGCCCTGGAAGAAATGCGCCGGGTGCTTAAACCCGGCGGCCGGGCAGTTGCGGCGGTTTGGGGACAACGCGCCCAATGCGGCTGGGCGGAAATTTTTGAGATCGTAGATCAGCATGTGGCCTCCGAAGTTTGCCCCATGTTTTTTAACCTCGGCAATCCTGATATGCTCGAACTCAATTTCAAAGCAGCCGGATTTACAGCTATCGGGGTCAGGCGTATCTCGACTATCCTGACCTATAAAGATGAACAGGATGCCTTGGGGGCTGCCTTCGAAGGAGGGCCTGTCGCACTGGCTTATAATAAATTCAGCGAATCAATAAAACAGGAAGTACATGCCGCTTACCTGTCTTCACTGGCCCCCTATAAGAAAGGAGAAGGTTATGAAGTGCCTGGCGAATTTGTACTGGCACAGGGGATCACAAAGTAATTCATCTCCCAATCATAGAAATTTCCCTTCATCTCAAATCCCAACCCGGCTTTTTCAAGCACTCGCCTTGAAGCGTCGTTCGTTAAGTTGGTGGTGGCCACTATCTTGTCCCCAATACTCCCTTTTAAATCGATACCCTAATTGGAGCTCATTTGTTCCTTTCAATTCAGTCATACTGGCAGCTCAATGATCGCGATCGCATCAACTTCGATCAGGTAGAATCCCCAGTCCTTCTTCATTGAAGCATTCTTGCCGAATGCAGCAGAAGAAAAACCACAAGTAGTAAAAAACGTAAGCCCGATCACTCAGTCGCCCGATTTACCGGTCATATCCCACTAGGACTGATAATTGATGGGACCCAGCTCGGTATTGTTGGAAAGTAAAATATAAACGTAATGGAATGTTACTACCCAGGTAGCCGGGTTACCCGTTACCGTCCCGGTGTAGGTAGAAATCGGCACCTCCTGCCCTAAAGCGTTTTCGACATAAAGCTCCTCAAGGGTATTGGTCGTGAGGTTGAAAACATATCCAACGGTGTAGCCCTGTTGAGGAAAGGAACCCATTACCACGAAGCGCCGCGCGGCCACGCTATTTACGGTGGCCTTAGCCGTGGGCATCAAGAGGGGAATCGAAAGAAGGACAACGAAGAGGAATAAGGCTTTTTTCATGGTGTAATATTTAGGTACCCTAACATAATAAAAAAGTTCGGAATTCTTATATTAATTTATTTTTCGGACCTGGGACCTGCCTCCGTACATCACAGGATGTCAAGATCCTGCGCGACATGGAAACTCGGTACCAGCGGGCGGAAACCTGTCCGGGTGCGAAGTTTGGAAATATCCATAATATTCTGGAAAGGATTGGCAGGAGGAGGTACGGTGGGATCGAAGGCGTCGGCTTCCATCCCGAAACTTCTGGCGATCTCGTAACAACTGATCGGGGCATCGTCGGCGACATTGAAGGTTTCTCCCTGTAAGCCATCGCATTGTAAAAGCAAAAGGAGTGCCTGGGCTACATCCAGGTGGTGTCCCATGTGCATTCTGGTGCCGGGGTGGTGCTTGAATGTTTTGAAGTAGGGGATGATCTCTTTCAGGTGGGGGTCGCCGGCTCCGTACACGAAGGGCAGACGGCATATGCGTACGTCCAGGCCGGACATTTGAAGGAGGTCGTTTTCGGCGGCTACTTTACTGGCTGGATAAGCCCGGAGGCCCTCGACACTACAAGGGTCGCTCTCCCGGGCGGGGTAAGGGTTTCCGGAGCCGTATACGAGGCCAGTGCTGGTGAACACGAAGCGCTTTGTGCCGCTTTCGATGGCGGCATTTGCCAGATTAAGCGTGCCTGAATGGTTGGTTCGGATGATGCCTTCATCGTCGTTCATTGTCCGGAAATAGGCTGCGATATGCACTACGGCGTTCATCCCTTTTATGGCGGGAGTGAGGGTATCGGGTTGGCTCAGATCGCCAACGAAGGCACGAGCGCCCAGATCAACCAAGGGTTGGGCTTTAAGGCGATCGCGTACGAGGATGTGCACTTCATGTCCCTTGGAAAGAAGGTGGGGAACAAATCGGCTGCCGACTTTGCCGGTGGAGCCGGTGACTAATATTTTCATAGGCCAAAAGTAGCGGAAAGGGGAATCATGGAATTGTACGGAAACGACAAGTCAGGTCCCTTGACCACCAGCCTGACAGGGAGAATATGATTTGGGGCTGACGGTGGAAAGGCGCTTGAAATCTTTGGAGAAATGGGCCTGATCGAAATAACCGCCCTCATAGGCGAGGCTGGTAAGGCTATGTTCAACGGCGGGCAGTTGTTCGGTCATTTTTTCGAAACGGCAGATTCGGACGAAGGTGGTCATGTTGACGCCCACGATCTCCTTGAATTTTCGCTCGATTTGGCGCTTTCCCAGGGTGACGCGCAAAGTGAGTGACTTAAGTGAAAGCGCTTGTATCAGTTGATCCGCAGTGTCGAAAATCCATTCCTCACTGGGATTGGGCTCCCGCAGCCGGGAAAGAAGAAAATCGTCGACCAGGGCGATCCTTGCCGCGAAAGGCTGTTCTTTCATGGCGACATAGAGATGACGGATCTCTTCACCAAATAATGATTCCGCGGGGATAATCTGGTTGGTTAAGGTGCTGATCGGCATGTCAGTAAATCTGCTCAAACCATAAGGCGAAAGCCTGACGACAAAGCAATCCCGGTAATCGGTCGTCACACGGAAAGTGAAAGAACGGGTATGGAAACCCGCCACGGCCAGGTCAATGAGCTTTTCATCATTGATGAGCAGTTTGTTGAAATCAAATAAAAGTGTTGTTCCATGCCGGGGCATGACGGTCTTGAAGGGAATATGCAACGGCCCTGAAATAAGGGCGTAATGGACGATAAATCGCTTCAACCCCGGATGGGTGGGGTAACTTATATCATGAGCAAGCATACCCCAAAGGTAGGCCTTTAGCCCATTTCCGCCGCCGCTTATGACCCGTGCCTCTGTACAGGGCAAAGCGCCAATCGAAATCCCCTATAAGCGCTCATTTCCGCCGGCGGATTTTTGGCCCTGTTAGCGGAACGGGAATCTCCCGCGCCGCTGCCCCAACTACCGCCACGGTTCACCCGGTCCATTCCGCTGGCTGGCCCAAGCGGATTGGTAAGGCTTCTCCCGGTGTAGGGTCCATACCAATCCCTGCACCACTCCCATAGGTTGCCCGCCATATCCTGAAAGCCCCAGGCATTGGGTAGTTTTTCACCGGACGCCCGAGGTCCGGCCGGAGGTACCCCAAGTCCGCGGCCCGAATAGCCTATTGCACTATTACCCACATACCAGGCGACACTATCCAGTACCGGAGCGTCCTTTCCTATGATAGTTACGGGGCCCCCAAAACTTGCAGTCGTCGTGCCTGCCCGACAGGCAAACTCCCACTGAGCTTCGGTTGGAAGATTATATTCATATCCAGCGGGCAGCCGTCCTGCTGACCGCTCATGTTGGGTTAGTTTATTGCAAAAGTCGATTGCCTCGTTCCAGCTGACAAAATACATTGGAAGACTATCGCTTTCTCCGGCCATGATCCTGTCCGGGTCGTCGCGTTTAAAGTGCATGAATTCGCGCAATATTTGCTTTTTCCCTTCAATATCGACAAGAGTCGTGTCGTTCAACAGGTTGATGACTTTTTCCCGTAGGGTTGTATGCATAACCGCTTTCCATTGACCGATAGTGACCTCTGTTCTACCCATCCAAAATCCTTTGGTCAACGTAACCGTCCTCTGCGGTCCTTCGTCCTCCTTGCGTCCTGGTTCTGATAACGGGCTACCCATCAAAAAGCTGCCTTTTTCCACCCAAAGCATTTCGAGCGTCGTTGAATCGGACAGGTGCAGGCGCCAGGATTTCCCAGGTACAGGATGCGGGTCCGCAAACAAGATCAAAACCGGTAAAAAGAAATGAAGTATCCTTTGCATTAGCTTTTATTTAAGACATAGACGCTTGAACAATTTTTTCAATGTTTAGCTTTCGCATTGACATAAACGCCTGTGCCGCCTTGCCCGCCTTGGCAGGGTTGCTCATAATTTTTCCAAGAATTGCGGGAATGATTTGCCACGATACACCAAACTTATCTTTCAACCAACCACACATACTCTCTTCTCCATTTTCAGTAAACTTTTCCCAGTAATAATCTATCTCCTCCTGCGTTTCGCAATATAAAGTTAACGACACCCCTTCCGTGAAAGAATAATTGTGCTCCGCTGCACTTTCCATCAGCATGAGCTTCTGTCCGTCCACATCCACTTGTGCATGTTTTACTTTTCCTTCTTTGTCTGGCAATTCATTTGCGCCATAGCGGAGAATTCCGTCAACTTTCACGTTTTCAAAAATAGCGGAATAAAGTTCAATAGCCTCGTCAACCCGGCCATATTGCTTACCTGTAAACATCAGACAGGGTGTTATTTTCTGACCAACATCACTGATTTTTCCTAAAGCAACCTGCCAGGATATGCCGAACTTGTCATTTACCCATCCAAATTTTTCACTCCAAGGATATTTACCCAGAGGCATCATTATGCTCCCATCTTTGCTGAAAGCATCCCAGATTTTCTCAAGTTCCTTTACATTTTCGCAGATATAATAAAACGAAATGGAAGGAGTAGGATAATATATGGGACCGCCATCCAAAAGAATAAATTTTTGTCCCGAAACCTCGATCTCGGTTACGATTGGCGACTGCGTTGTAATTTTCGACTTTTCAAAAGCGGAACAATACAATGCTGCCGCTTCTTTTGCCTGATTGTCAAACCAAAGGCAGGGTGTAATTTGTTTTTTCATTTTTTTGCTTTTTAAATAATTCAAAGTCAAAATTATGAAAGCAAATTGCCATAGAATAGAATAAAACCGACACTATGAATTTTTGTCGGTCAACCCCTTTCTCAGATAATCATTCGGCGTGATTTGTGTAAATTCTTTAAAAGAACGAATGAAATGGCTTTGGTCAGCAAATCCACTGGAAAAAGCCACGTCTGATATTTTATCAAATTGTTTTGACTGAAGTTGTGTAAATGAAAGTTCAAATTGGCAGATGCGCCTGTATTGAGTGGGAGTAACTCCTACATATTTCTTGAAAATTCTTTGAAATGTCCGCTCGTTAAGCTTTAATTTTTCAAGTATTTCCGATAAAATACCCGCGCTCGAATTGCAAATAATTTGGTCGGTGGCGTATTGAATAATTTCAACTATTTTTTGATTCTCGTTAAGTTGTTGAATGAGTAAATTATCAAGTACTTCTACTTTTCGTGGTGTTGAATCAGCATAAATCAATTGTGTTTTAAGTGCGTTGTATTTATGCGGGCTGCAATTACTAAGGTCAACGGGAGCGTTTAATAATTCTTTTGCAGACATATTAAATATACCTGCAAGTACAAACGGCTTAAATAAGTATGCGATAATAGTCGAATTGTCATTGGTTGTCAAACAGTCGGAATCAGTGAAGTTTCCATACACCGTAAATTGCAGGACATTTTCATAACCCGATGGTAATTTTTCAGTTTTGCAAAAAAGTGTCGGCATTCCATTTGTGAGAATGGGCAGGCTATTGGAATCAGGTTCGGAGAAACCTTCTACAATCAGAACCGTTCTCACAAATTCTGTCAGTGGTTTACCGGGTCTTTGATACCAATGTTTCATTGGTTCTGCCTCCGGGTTAAGTAGCCAAAGCTGATTAACAACAGTCCCGGGTATCTCATTTAATCAAATTTAACGTTTTAAAATCGAAAAGCATACGGCAGGGTCTATTTCCACTTTTTCCTAAGCCAGGCCCGGACAGGTTTATTGCAAATAACTTTCTACCGCACTTCGATCGGTGCTGTCCACCTAAACGAGCCCCATTCGAGAACAAGTGTACCGTGCCGATTGTCGCCAGGTTTGATGGAAATAGTGAATTCCTCAACTGGTTTAGCGGTGACCTCGCTGATCATTGGCGCCCTTCCCAGGTTAAGTGAGGGATTGTACTCCGTACCCCACTGCCCGGTCTGCTTGTTTACAATCAAATCAACTCCATTGGTATGCGGCGCGGTAAAGAGCGTGTATGTCCCCGCAGGGAGCTGCATCCCGGCGAGGATGATCGGGGTTGACGTCGTAAACTGCGTAGCCGCATTGGCCCCTGTTCTCCATACATAGTCGTAAGGTATCACGTCGCCCAGCAGGGTTCGTCCACGTAACAGCGGCCTGCCATAGTCAACGGTTAGGGTTGAATTTCCAATCTGTGCCCGGGTTGTATCCCGAACGCTTAGCGATTTTACAAAGCCACCTTCTTTCTCCTTTCCCTCAAAACGGTCGGCGATGTCTTTTACGTCTGGTGGTGTTTCAAGCCGTTTTACCCGCACATCGTACGTAGTTTGGGCGCCTGAATAACTGAGCATATTACCCTCAGAGTCCATCAAAGCCTCGCCGGTTCCGGAAAGCCAGTCGTGCGTTATCTCCATCTTGCCGCTGTCAAGCGGTTTTACGGTGACCTCACCCAAAGGAAACCGGTCGAATTCCCGGTCAATATAAAACTGTCGCATTGGCACAGGGCCGCCTGCCGGAAGCTTTGATGCCGCCGCTTTCTTCAACGCGGCTGCAAAGTAAAGCTCATAAAGGCTATACATTTGCGGTACGTGGGCCACTACGATGCCGCCACCTGTTGGAAAATCACGATTCACCGTACCGGTGCTATCCGTTTTAGAAAGGTGCACTTTATTACCCGCGACGTCGGCAACAACGTCCCGATCCCGTTGACCGGATGGCTCACTGGGTGTGTGAATGTTCATTACAAGGTGTCGTATGCTGCCGTCGTCGTTCAGATTGACTACGGTATGGCGTATCCGCACACTTGGAAAACGATCGACTTCATCGCTTGTTAAAGTATTGCCCTGGCGGGTTATACTTTCTATTGAAATCGTATCCTGCCCAAGCATCGTAAGAAAACCGTATCGCTTTACCGTTGGTGCGTTACAGGAAAGAAACAAGCAAACCATTACCAGCGTAATGGGATAAAAGCCTTGGGCTCGGGTGGCTATACTATACATAGAATAGCAAAATACACTAAATTTACAAAAGCCGCATGCTTCAAAAATATCTGAGGTAAGCATAAAACCTATGGTAAGAACCGAAGCACCACAACTCCGGACTTAAAAACCTTGGACTCGACAAGTTTTAATTGTAATTTCTCTTGCAGGTTGATACCTTCAAACAACCGCCTCCCTTCTCCTGCAATTACCGGCTGAACCATAAAATGATATTCATCGATCAGACCAAGCTCTGCAAGTTGTGAAGCAAGGGTTACCCCACCGGTAAAAATATTTTTACCATTTTCTTGTTTCAATTTAAGTACTTCATCGTGAAGGTCCGTACGAACAATTCTTGTATTTTTTCCTTCAACCTTGTCGAGCGATCTTGAGAAGACAACAATTTTTTCGACAGCGACAAATGCCTGGGCAAATTCGTCTGAAGGGTCGTCTTTCGCCGCATCGGGCCAATAAGGAACCATCAATTGATAAGTTTTACGCCCATAAAGGAAGGTGTCGGCTTCTCGCGTGAGGCGAGTAAAATACTCAAACGTATCTTCAGGGGGAGGACCGATTTTCATATGATCCACAACGCCATCCAGAGTCGTGTTGATTGCGAAGACTACTTTTCTCATTTTTAATTATATTTATATATATCTGTAAAAGTGGGCCATTTATCCGGTCGTGCAGTATACGAAAGGGATTTATTTGTACCATTTATTAAAATAAGAAAAATGGACGAAGTTGTAACAGAATTTAGCATGGAGAAACTCATGACGATGCCCAAAGGAGCATGGCGTGAGTTCGATTCCCCCATGAAAGGCCGGGCCGGTCGCGTAAAGATCGCCATTACCGATGCGTTCTTAATCTCGGATGGCACCGCGGTTGCGGATACGGATGCAGCCCCCTGGGTGCTATACAACGATTCAAGCTTCCTCGAAATGAATTTCATGTTGGAGGGACACATTTTACAAACCCGTGAAGGGATGCTGGACCGTTATCACTATCGAAAAGGCCATCACAATATCCTGTTCAGCCCATACACGATGGAAACGAATCAATTGCTTAGCAGCGGGACGCACCGTATATTTTCGGTATATGCTTTACCGGAGAAAATGATAGAGCTGTTCGCCGGGTACCTGGAGGAAATGGTCCCGTTTGCTGAAAAGCTGGCTAAACGGGAACCCTTTGTACTCCAGGCGCCGGCGCAGGGCCTGCCCAATGAATTAAAATATTTTTTCGACGGTTTCTGGGCGAAGACCCTGCCCGTGCAGGTCGGGCGCCTGTATTTCGAGTCACGGGTCATGGAATTGCTGGCCCATCAATGTCACCTTTTACTTCAAGCGCCCGTACGGCAACCGGAAATCGGGAAGGCCGATCTGGAAAAAATTTACCATGCCAGGGATATTATTCTGCGGAACCTCAGCTGCCCGCCCTCGCTCTCGGAGTTATCCAGGCAGGTATGCCTGAATGAATTCAAGCTGAAAAAATATTTCAGGCAAGTGTTTGGGCAGAGCGTGTTTGCGCTCGTTCAGGAAGAAAGGCTGAAACAGGCTAAACAGCTCATCTTTGAAGGCGAGAAAAACCTCTCTGCCATCGCCTACGAATTGGGGTACGCCTACCCCCAGCATTTTCAGCGGGCGTTCAAACAGCGATTCGGCGTTACACCGGGAAGCTTGTTGAAATAGGGTTAGACCGGCAGGGGCGCAGGGACTACAGCGGCCCTATGCGCCAACCGTCGCTTTACCCAGCCTTCCAATTTGTGATGCAGCGGCACCAGAAATGTCGCGATAGCTACCAATATTGCCAGCATAGCAATGGGAGTATCGTTGGTCCAATGTTCAACGTAAGGATGCACCAATAAAGTTATAAACTCAAACATCAGCAGTAATGCAAAAATGCCCAAAAATTCAATGGTCCGGTTCTTTACCTTCTTGCGGCTCAGGAGCAATACGAATAATGAAAAAATTGGAATAAAGACAGCAATACCTGCCAATTGCAGGTTCCTTCCGGCAATTTTGGCCTCCTTCTCTTTCTCCTCCGCCAGTGCCTGCTGACGCAAAGATTCCTCAAAAGATAGATTCTGCACCTGTCTTACTTTCTCCTGGCTGAACAAGCTGTCTTTGTCGGCCATAGAAAGCTGCATATACACGAAAGCGCTATCCAGCATGTGATTGGACTTATAATAATCCATTAAAAAGGTGCTGGCATCCAATCCCTCTTCCATAAAACCTCCCTTTGAGGCCATAGAGGAGGAAAGCCTTGCATAATACAAGGTAGAGTCTGCTTTGCCGGCTTTTGAAAACAACTTTGCCATATGTAAGGCTGTTGAGGAAATACCTTTGTTCGTATTTTCTTCGGTGAAGTCAGCTAAGGCAAGCCGGTAATAGTCCATAGCAAGGGCAGGCTGCTGCATTGCATTGTACACAGTGCCTAATAATCCCAAAGCGTACCCCATTAATTCATGGTCATCCAGGCGGATAGCCAGTTCATAGGCCTGTTGAACATAGGTCCTGGCAGAATCCAAATGTTTCTGGATTAGATAACTGTTCCCAATATTAATTAAAGCAACGGCCAGCCCTTTTTCATCAATAGAAGAACCTATTCCATTCGGAATAGCCTCTATGAGTTGCTTTGCTTTTAACGTATAATCGAGACTCCGGCGTTCATCCCCCTGAGCGCTGTAGATATATGCGATATTGGTGTAGATCATTGCGCTGAGCCGTGGATCATTGATCTTTTCCGCCATCTTTAAGGATTCGAGCAGGATTTCCATGGCTTTCGGAAAATTTCCGGTATTGCCGAAAACACATCCTATTCTGGTCAGACAATAGGCTTCTCCCCGCGGATAGTTTATCTTTCTTGCCAGCGAAAAACCTTCCTGGGCCAGCAACAAGGCGGTATCCGGTTTAGCCATTAGATAAGCCCTGGAAAGCCATGATAACAGCAATGTCCTGCTACTGTCCTGCGTTTGGTTGGCTAATGACCGTCTAAGGCTGTCAACGGCATCAGTTTGCGCTGTAGCGGACAAAAAAAATCCCACCAGAAGGAGTGTGATTAAAATATATTTCATATCCGGGGTTGCACGGCAAGCGAGCATTTCAACAAATATATCGATTGACTTTCAATATTTTAAGTCCGAAATATTGATTTGCCTTAAATTTTCGGTACCTTCTCTTCAAACACCATGTATGAATACGAAAGTATCAGGGTCTTCAACGGACACCGTAGAAGTCGGACCGAAGACCTATGAGATGCCCCCCCGGGTCGGGTTCACCGTAGCGCACTTCCTTACCGTTGCCGACATTGACCGATCGGCTCGTTTCTACGAAAAAGTTTTCGATGGTCAGATCCTGAGCACAGGTGACACCAGCGGCGCCCCTGCGTACATTCAGTTTGCCAATACGTGGCTCCTTGTCAACGTCGGAGGCGGCCCGACCCCCGACAAGCCGACGGTAACGCTGAGTGTCCCCGACCCCAACCATATCAACAGCTTTATGAATATCCGTGTTGCGGATATCCGCGCGTGTTATGAATTATGGAAAAGCAGAGGGGCAGAGTTCATCACGGAACCGATCCCCAAGTACGGCGAAATCCGCTGCTACATCCGCGATCCGGACGGTTATATTATCGAGGTTGGACAAAGCACAGACCTTACTTACGGTTAGCGTATGAATACGGAATCAACGGATGTGCACTATGAGATGCCTCCCCGGGAAGGGTTTACCATCACACTTTTTATCACCGTCGCTGACATCGATCGATCGGCTGATTTCTATGAAAAGGTCTTCGGCGGCCGCGTTCTGAGCAGAGGCGACACCAAAGGTGCTTCCGGACACATTCAGATCGCGAATACCTGGCTGATTGTGAACGTCGGAGGCGGCCCCACCCCGGACAAGCCGACGGTAACGCTGAGGGTCCCTCCCGACCCGGATAACATCAGCAGCTTTATGAATATTCGCGTTGCGGATATCCAAGCCTGCTATAAGCTATGGAAAAGCAGAGGTGCGGAGTTCCTAACGGAGCCGATATCCAAGTACGGCGAGATCCGCTGCTACATCCGCGATCCGGATGGTTATATTATCGAGGTCGGCCAAAGTCTTCCTTAACGCACCGATAACACGTTGCTTAACAATCCCCTAACCCGAAGGTCCGCGGGTTCAGTGTAATATTGCAGTATGATTATCGCAACCTATTTCGGCGCCTTTTGCCTCTTCTCGGCAACACTTCAATTTGTCTACTTCTCCTTTCGCAGGAAGCCTTCGCCAATAGCGTATTTTCCTGATGAGCCCGTTGAGGCAGTCCCCGAAGCTGAGGTTCATCCTCCCTATTTATTACTTGCCGCCCTGGAAGCCAGGGCATCCAGGTTAAATTAGGCGATCAATATATATAGGGTTACCCACAAGGACAAGTTTCCCGTCCTTATCCCAAACCCTTATATAAATCGAGTGCCTAATATCATCGGCAACCCATTTTACCCGAATTTTCTCGTCTTCCGATAATATATCCCGATCTAAAGTCGTGTTTAACTTCCCGTCAATTATAAATTCTATTTTCCCCCCGGAAACGCCTTTGACATAGGCTGTCAAATTAAGAGTATCCGAAGGTAAGACCCTCAATGTTCCACCCATATACACGTCCCTGGCAGACAGGTCCAAAAAACGATTTTTATTTCCTTCAATATCTATAAAAACCCTTCCGCTCCTGATCCCGTCAATTAACCCCTTCACCGACAACTCCTTCATATAAATTACCGTAGTAGGCGTTCCAATGGCCACAGCATGGTGATCGTCACTACCTCCTACGGCTGTTACATGTTGCCCGCTATTCAGCATTTTATGCCAAAGACTCCAGTCTCCAAATCTGCCTCCGTTCACCACTTCAACAGCGGTAATTACTTTATCCGGAATGTCCTCTATTTGCCAGCCGCAACCCATGCAATTTTCTCCCGATGGAATGCCCGGATGATTAATGGATATGATTCCCCCACTATTGTTTACGGCACTCATCCAATTTTTTGCCGCTGCATAGGATGAGTCGGTCATTCTAAAA
>Ga0210391_10002440_pt1 | contig 16178 bp, 11 predicted proteins | sample IncBWC12OmetaG_FD_160573 | JGI IMG/M metagenome (GOLD analysis project Ga0210391, IMG submission 160573) | Forest soil microbial communities from Barre Woods Harvard Forest LTER site, Petersham, Massachusetts, United States - Inc-BW-C-12-O ... | reverse complement strand
CGCGGAAGCGCCGCCTCGCTGCGCACCAAAGTGGCAACCGCCGTGGCCGCTGCGCTCGCCCTCGATCCCTCCGAAGCCGAGAAGATGCGCTTGGCCGCCATCACCGGCTACAACGAAATGCAGAGCGCCGCTCGCAAACTGGCGGTGCGCAACGGAATCGTGAAAACTGGAATCGATGTACTCGAGGAAACCAATTTCGCAGCACTCCATCCGAAAAAAGGCGGCGCTCCTCGCAGCGTCGGCCTGCTCACCAACCAGACCGGCGTCGACACGGATGGCAAGCGCACAATCGACATTTTGGCAAGCGTACCCGGAATTTCGCTCGACGCGATTTTCAGTCCCGAACATGGCGTGACCGGAACTCTCGACACGCTCGATGTCAAAAACACAAAAGATGCTGCCACAGGAGTTACGGTTTATAGCGTGTATGGAGGCAGCGACGCGGCACGCCATCCGCCCATGGATGTGCTCAAACGCCTCGATGCCGTCGTGATTGATGTAGCCGACGTAGGCGCCCGCTTCTACACCTACGAAGCCACCATCGGATATTTTCTGGAAACGGCCGCGAAGGCCGGTGTCGAAATCGTCATTCTCGACCGCCCAAATCCCATCACCGGCTCATTCGTTCAAGGCCCTATGTCGGACGAAGGCACAGAAAAATTTACAAACTACTTTCCCGAGCCCGTCCGCCATGGAATGACCTTGGGCGAGCTCGCCAAAATGGTCAATGCCGAACGCCACCTCGGCGCCCGCCTCGATGTCGTCGCCATGGAAGGTTGGCAACCCGGCGACTGGTTCGATTCGACCGGCCTTCCGTGGGTCAACACCTCGCCTAATTTGCGTAGTGTGACCGAGGCAATCCTCTATCCCGGCGTGGCAGAAATCGAAGGCACGAATGTCTCGGTCGGTCGCGGCACCGACTCCCCCTTCGAAGTCGTGGGTGCGCCCTGGATTAAAGCTCGCGAATTCTCCACTTACATGAACGCGCGCGGTATTCAAAGTGTCCGCTTCGTCCCGATTGTTTTTACTCCCTCATCGAGCAACTTTGCCGGCGAGCGCTGCGAAGGCGTGAACTTGATCGTCCTCGATCGAAATACTTTGGACTCGCCCGAATTAGGCATTGAACTGGCATCGGCGCTGCATAAGCTCTATCCGAACGATTTCAAACTCGAGAAGATGATGGACCTGCTGTCCAATCAAACCGTCTACGACGCCATTCAGTCCGGCGAAGATCCCAGGCGCATCGCCGAGGACTGGCAGGAGCGGCTCGACACATTCATTCGGATGCGGGAAAAGTATTTGTTATACAAATAGCGACCGTACAACAGCAATCTCTGCGCTGGCTACCTTCGCGGTCCTTCGTCTCCTTGGTGGTTCAAGCTCTCGGACCCGGTTACAAATCCCGTATTCGTCAATCTCTAATCCGTAGCCTCTCCGCGCACCCTAAGCTACAATGCGGAGTACAAGGTTGGCCCTGAAAATGACCGAAAATTTACTTCTTATTCCAACTCAGTTCTACCGTTGTGCCGGCCCGAACTGCGGCGTGCTCAAAGGCGGCAGCGACCGCTGGTGGGTGATGTGGAGTTCGTTTGGCGACTACGAAGTGCCGGTCATGCACCTCGCGCCGTGGGACGAAAAATTGGCTGTCGAGCAAGGCGCCATGCACGTTTGCGGCGAGGGCTGCGCACAAAAACTCCAGTCGCAGTTCATGGACAACGTGTTGGCGAACCGCTCGCGCAAGACGAGCGGTTAAGGATAGCTCGCGAAATGTCCAAACCGCGGTCGGAATGAGGTTCGAGGTAACTCGCGCGCAAGTTACGCGCATCTGAGTTGGCAACCGAGTTACTAAGTTCGTTGAGGTAGCTTTCATGAAAATCTGCGCTGCGGGTATCTGCGCTTTCCTGACCGCAATGGCGTTTGCCCAATCGTCGACGCCGCCCGGTCCCGCGAAGACCTCCCCGGAGGCCGAGAAATCTCTGCTGACTATCCCCGCTGGAACCTCCATCCCACTCTCGCTGAAGCAGGCGATTTCGACCAAGTCCGCGAAGGACGGCGATCCCGTTTACGCCGAAACCGCGTTCCCCTTTGTCGTGAACGAGCGTGTCCTGGTTCCCGCCGGGACCTACATCCAGGGTAAGATCGAGCGCGTGCAGCGCGGCGGCCACCTCAAGGGCCGCGCCGAAGTTCTCATCCACTTCACTTCGATGATTTATCCGAGCGGATACACCGTGCTCCTAGGCGGCTCCATCGAAAATACGCCTGGGGCAGAGAAGACCTCGATGAAAGATTCCGAAGGCACGATTCGCCAGGATAGCGACGCCGGGAAAAAAGCTGAGACCGCCGCCGGCACCGCAGCCACGGGAGCGACCATCGGCGGCGTGACCAGCGGGCTGAAAGGCGCTGGAATCGGCGCAGCCGCCGGAGGAGCTGCGGGCCTAGCCATCGGCATGCTTTCGCGAGGCGCCGACGTGCGCCTCGAGGCGGGCACTTCGATTCAAATGGAGATTCAGCGCGAAGTGACGGTCGATGCCAGCCGCATCACCTCGCGGCGCGAGGTTGTGGTTCAGAACGAGTAGGCTGCGCAACGCGCTTAGCTTCCCTTCCTTGATAGGGGATTTGAAGATGGGCGACCGCATCAACGTATGGATCCAGCGGTTATTTGTGCCGTGCACAGGAATTGCAGCCATGGCACTTCCGCATTTTGGTTTTGGCTTCCTCAACGCGTGGCCATCACGGCGTCGATCTCAGTTTGCGCTAATGTTCGTCATAATTGCTGTGGATCCCGGTCTCAGAGCAAAAGGATTTGTGGAAGGGCTGAGAAATCGCCTGCGCTAGCGCGGTGAATGGCTTCTTTCCGCTTTCGTTTTTCTTCCATCCTTCAAAGACGGGAGTGTCCGCTCCACACGAGCTACTTTAAAACAAACATAGCATTCACGTGCGCCGTGATCCTCACGTTCTGCGGAGAGAATTCCTCAGTAGGAGCCGGAGTCTGCGCGGCCATCGCTCCCATAGCCATCACACGGCGCGGAATCGGAGCGAGCACGCGAATATTGTCCGACGTATCCACCGCAGCATAGGAGAGTTCGCCGAGCACGCGCCCGCTTGCCTTGGCGAGCGCTTCGGCGGAGGCGCGGGCGCGCCGGTAAGCGTCGGCTACAGCCTGGCTTTTCGCCTCTTCGGTCGAGTCGAGCGTATAGCTCAGCGACTGGCTCTCGCCGACGCTCGCATCCGCCAGTTGCTGAGTCACCGGCCCGATCTTCGAAAAATCCTTGAGCTTCAAACTGACGCTCGTCGTCACCTGGTAGCCCACGACTCTGTGCTTCGGATTTTTCCAGTCGTATTGCGGATTCAGCGAGAAGAACCCAATCTCTGCCGCCTTGGGATCGATACCATTGGCGCGCATCACCTGCCGCGTAGCCTCGGCTTGCTTGGCAGCCTGTTCATACGCGTCCTTAGCGCTCTCCGCCTGAGCCGAAATGTTGAACTGTATGAGCGCGGTATCCGGTGCGGTCTGAAACGTGCCCTCGGCGCCGACGTAAACCGTGTTAGGCAGAGCGTTAAGCGTGGGACTCTGTGCATTCGAGAAGGCACTCAGAACGAGAACGGCGCAAAACGTGACGAAGGTAGTTCTCATCAAGCTACACCCCCGTACTTAGAATGCGCCCAGCTTCACGAATTGCGGCCAAAAAAAGATAAAGTCAAAGGTGAGGGGTCAGATTGCAGATTAGCTTTACCTCCGCCATCTGACCGCTAACCTCTGACCTTTTACCCTGCCCGCCAGGTGCGAACAGGCGCACCCTGGCGGGAACGGGCCATGCACCCCGCGAACGGCGGACGCAACCGCAGCGGGTCCGTTTGAACTACCTTCACTTCTTCGGTTGGATGTGGCGATCGAGCGAAAACGATGCCCGCTCGCCGCCGGAAATACGGCTTAGCTACACCTTCGGGAAAGATGCATTCGCTGCATTGATGTCCGCCCGCAAGTCTTCCCATATATTGTCAGGCATTTCGAGAAAAACCTTAACGATATCGGGATCAAACTGCCGCCCTGACCAAAGCTCTATCTCCTTCCGCGCCGCCTCGATACTCTGCGCCTTGCGGTAAACCCGATCGGAGCGCATGGCATCGAGGGTGTCGGCAATGGCGAAAATCCGCGCCCCCAGGGGAATCTCTTCCCCCTTCAACCCGCGCGGATAGCCCAATCCATCAAAGCGCTCTTGATGCGAGTAAACAATTTCGGCAGCCTCCGCCAGAAACGGGATGCGCGAAATAATTTTGTAGCCGAGGTAGCAGTGCTCCATCATGATGGCCATTTCTTCTTCCGTCAGTTTCCCCGGCTTGCGCAGAATGGCGTCGGGGATGGCCATCTTGCCAATGTCGTGTAGGAAGGCTCCGCGGGCAATCACGCTGATGTGTTCCTTCGATAACCCCATCTTGCGCGCAATCGCGATGGTGTAGGCAGTGACGCGCCGGGAGTGGCCCTCCGTCTCGGCGTCCTTGGCGTCGAGCGCATCCCCCAGAGCTTCGAGCGTGATGTCGTAAGATTTTTCCAGGTTTGAGAGCGCCGCCTTCCACTGCTGTGTACGCTCCGCCACCAGCGCTTCAAGATTCGTGCGATAGGCGTCGTTCTCGCGCTTCAGGCGGCGATTCTCGAGCGCCCGCCGCACCACCGCCAGCAATTGCTCACGCTCAAATGGCTTCAGCAAATAGTCGTAGGCCCCATTGCGCAGCGCCTGCAACGCGACCTGTATGTCGTGGACGGCGGTCACCATCACGACCGGCATATCCGGGTAACGCTCCTTGGAGCGCTCCAGGAGGGCAATCCCGTCCATCTCCGCCATCATCAGGTCAGAGAGCACCAGGTCGAATTCATCCCCCGACTCGAGAATCGAGAGAGCTTCAATGCCGCTGGCGGCCTGGCGCGTCTGAAAATGGGCTTTGTCAAGCATCTCGGAAACAATTTCGCGGATTGTTTCCTCGTCGTCGACTACGAGGATGCGGTCGTTAGGCATGGCGTTGAGTCTATGTATCGCTCATTTTAGGCGACGACCTCACATTCCGAAAGTAACCAATGGAGGACGGAAATCCGGTAACGATTGGGGCAGGGCGTGATATTCAAAGAGCATAGGTACTCGTGCGTTTGTCTTTCGTGCGCGTACCTGAAGGGCACTCGTCGATATTGATACCTATGGACCCTGGCGGGCTATTTGGCAATTCGCTTGGCGCGTTGACCATTCCCTGGTTGACCGCGCGGGAAACCGCCGCCCTGATTGTCGTGGCGGTGAGTCTACTTTTCTTCCGGGTTTTTCGCGAACGTTGTCTGCTGGCATGGGCCGCGGGCTGGATCGCATACGGCGCTTTCCTCGGGGTCGCGGGCGCCGAATTGCACGGCATATCGAAGCCAGTCGCAGCCTTTGCACAGGCCGACTACGTCCTGGCCATCGGCTTGTTTGCTGCGGCAGCGTTGATTTCGGCGCAATCCAAGCGCGCGCTTACCGCGCTCGTTGCCGTCTGTTGGGTGCTCATGGTCTTTGCTGCCATGCGCCCGCTCTATTTTCCCGATTCGCTTTTCTTTCTTGATGCCAAGGCTCTAGGGCTGGGTCTCGACCTATCATGCCGTTTGATTGCGGCCGCAGCCGCCTTCGAGCTGTTGCGCCACCGCTTCGGCCGCATTGGCCTCGGCCCTTTCCTCTTCGCCGCCGGCCTCTTGACCCTGAATCTGCACTGGCCTCCATTCACCAATCACATTCCAATAGAAGGCTATTTGTTGGCGGAGGTGCTCTTCGGTTCGAGCATGCTGGTGGTCGTGCTCGACGACTCGCGCCTGCGCACGCGCCGCCTCACCATGCTGAATGAGTTAACGGGTACGATTGCCCGCGGACAGAATCATGCTCCCATGATGCAGACGGCGCTGGAAAAATTGCGGGCCGTCGTCGGCGCGAAAGCCTCATGGTTCCAATTGATGGAAGGCGACCACCTCGCGCCTACGCAGCACGCCGGCTTGTCGCCGGAATTTCTCCGTGCCCTCGGCAACGTCGGGACCGATGGCATCGAAGCCCGCGTGCTCGAAGAGAATCGCGCGGCCGTTGTCAAGCCGTCGGAAATGTCAGCGCAGCAGCGCGAGCAACTGGCGAAATACGGCCTTCATCATGCCATCCTGCTCCCGGTGCAAGGCAAGAAAACGGTAATCGGAATTCTGTCGCTCGGCTATGCCGGCCACCGCTATCACACCCGCGAAGAGTTGGAATTCCTCGAAAACGTCGTACAGAAGTTGGGCATCGCGGTCGAGAATCTGCGCCTGCTCGAGCAAGTATTGCGCTCGCAGCGGCAGTGGATGAACACCTTCGATTCCATCCAGGATTTAATTCTGGCGCACGACGCCGACTTTCGCATCCTCAAGACCAACCAGGCCCTGTTGCAGCGCCTCGAAAAAGCGCCCGCCGACGTTCTCGGTAATCTCTGCAAAGACGTCCTTCCGCAAAGTCGCAACTGGAGCGGTTGCCCGTATTGCGAGCGCGGATCCGGCCTCACCGAAGGCTCTGACCCATGCTTCGGCGGCCAATCGGTGGTTTCCACATCGTCCTATGCCGAGCAGGGAAGTCAGCAAAAGGGCGTCATCCACGTGGTGCACGATACGACCGAACGGCAAGTCGCGGAAGAAAAATATCGCATGCTGTTTGAGCAGGCGCAGGAAGGCGTCTTCCTCGCCACGCCGGAAGGCGAACTGCTCGACTGCAACGACGCCTTTGTCACCATGCTCGGTTACAGCAGCCGCGACGAATTGATGGCGCTCGATGTGGGCAGCGTCCTGCACTCGGTTCCCGAAGAGCGCGAAGCGTTTCGCCAGGAGATCGAGGCGCACAATTACGTGCGTAACTTTGAAATCACCGTGCGGCGCAAAGATGGCACGCTGCTGGCAGTCGCGCAAAGCTGCTTCGCCACCCGTGATTCGAGCGGACGCATCGAGCGCTATCAGGGATTCGTCCTCGATATCACCGAGAAGAAGCGCTCGGAAGACGAAATGCGGCGGCGCAATCGCGAATTGAACGCGCTCAACGCCATGGCCGTTATCGCCACCCAGTCGTTCGATCTCGATGAAATTCTCAATCTCACCCTGCGCCAGGTCATCTCGCTCTTCGGAGCGGAAACCGGTTCCGTCTATCTCGCGGCTGAGCCCGAGGGTACCTTCCGGCGGCGTGCCGGTTGGGGTCCGCGCAGCGAAGCGCGGGTGCGTATGTCGGAGGTTGTCCTTGCCGATGGCTTCGGCGATCTGGTGATGCGCTCGCGCGCGGAAGTAGTAACCCAGGATTTCCTGCCCCACCTTCCACCCGCCGTCGTCGAGTTCGTCTGCGCCGACCGTTTGCCCTACTGGATCTGGGTCGTCCTCTGGAGCAAAGACAAGCCCATCGGTGTCATGGGTATCGCCAGCAAAGAAGACCGGCACTATTCGAGCAACGACGAAAACCTGCTCGTCGCCATCAGCCGTCAACTCGCGACTACCATCGAAAAAGTTCAGCTCTACGAAGAAACATGCCGCGCCTACGAAGATTTGCGCCGCACGCAAGAGCAATTACTCCAAAGCGAAAAGATGTCAGCCGTCGGTCAATTGATTTCGGGCGTGGCGCACGAATTAAATAATCCGCTGACCGCCATCCTCGGTTACGCCCAGCTGCTCGAAGGCGCGGGTCTCGACCGCCAATCCGCCGACTACGTTCGCAAACTCTTCAAGCAGGCGCAGCGCACCCACCGAGTCGTGCAGAATCTTCTTTCCTTCGCCCGTCAGCGCAAGCCGCAAAAACAGGAAGTCGACCTCTGCAAAGTGCTCGAAGAGTCGCTGACACTGCGCGAATACGACCTCCGGGTCAACAACGTTTCGCTCGAACGAGATATTCCCGACGGCCTGCCATCGGTCGTCGCCGATCCGCATCAACTCGAGCAGGTCTTCCTCAACATCATCAACAACGCGCTCGATGCCATGGTCGAGGGCAGCGCCAGCGGAGTCCTAAAAGTTCGCGTCTTCAAGAAAGACGCTTACGTTTGCGTGGAATTCGATGACAGCGGCCCCGGCATCAAAGATCCCAGCCGCATTTTCGATCCCTTCTACACCACGAAATCCGTGGGCAAAGGCACCGGCCTGGGCCTGAGCATCTGCTACGGCATCGTCAAAGAGCACGGCGGCGAAATTGTGGCGCGCAACCGCGAGGAGGGCGGAGCGACCATCGAAGTCCGCTTGCTGGCGAGCGAAAAGCCCGCGCAGCCTGAGGCCGCAGCCCCAGCGCGCCGCGAGTCAGTCCTGAAAGGCCGCGTACTGCTCGTCGAAGACGAGGAAGCAGTCCTCGAATTCGAGCGCGACGTTTTGGTTGGCGCAGGCGCCCAAGTCACCACCTCCATGAGCGTGGAAGATACCCAGCAACTGCTCCGCAACGGTTCCTACGATGTCATCGTCATGAATGGCCGCATGCCGGGCGGCTTCAGCACGCGGGATATATATGAGTGGATCGCCACGAATTGCCCCGGCGTCGAAACAGGCTTGCTCCTGACGTTTTCCACTGTTACCGATCAGGAGACGCGGAGTTTCCTGCAAACAAAAGGCGTGCCGACACTGGCGAAGCCCTTCGAAGTAGCCGACCTGATCTCGAACGTGCGCACCCTGATCCAGCGCGAAGGAAAGCCCGCAACGAAGCCACCCACGCCGACTGCGGCTCCGACTGCGCAGGATGCGAGCGAAACAAAAACATCGGTCGCCGCCGCAGGATCATAGCTGCCACTTACGTTCCTGAAAAAGACAGGTTTCCTCCGACGCCTTGAGTCAGGAGTTTTTTCAATCGCACCACCGTTTCCACAGACTTTGCCATGATCAGAAGATTGAGTCCCAAAGCAACGAGGAGAGGCCAAAGGGGGAACGTCTCTTTTGTCGATGCATCCTATTCCTAGTACAAAGAGCACAGCTTCCTAGTACAAAGAGCACAGCCATCGTTGCGACCCCGATCTCGGCCTTCCAAATTACCCGCAACCGCAGTTTGCGATTATCGGTGTCGATAGGGGTTCCATGAGGTAATACAAGATCTTTGGCCGATTTTATTATTTATGAGTATCGATGCGCTGCCAACGGCGATGGACAACATCAAGAGCACAATTCCTAATTCGCAGGGCGAAAAAATCCCGTGACCAAACGCAAGACTCGTCAGAATCATCAGGCTCAAGGCAGAGGCGTACAACCTAGAAGCCTCTTGATAACGGTCTTCATTTTCGGCGCCTGACCTCTAAACTTGTTCTTTCAATCCCCGCATCATCTCACTAATCAACTTCTCGTTCCGCCGATACCACCGCCAATGCCCCTCGCGCCTTGCCTCCACCACGCGCGCCTTCTCCAGGATCCGCATGTGATGCGACACGGTAGGCTGCGCCAACTTTACTCGTTGCTCGATATCGCCGGCGCAGAGCCCGGTTTCCTTATCAATCGAACAACCTCCCTTTTCTTTGAGTGCCGCCAGAATCCGGCGGCGAGTGGGATCGGCAATGGCGTGCAGAAAGCGATCAAGATCGGGGGAAGCGTGAGCCATGAGAAGATTTGTAATCGGTAATTTGTAGTTTGTAATCTAAAATTAAATTCATCTTCCGGCAATCGCCGGTTGGCTACATTGCAAATTACAAACCACCAATTACAACTATTTCTTCACAATCGGATTGTATCCATCCCCGATCAACCGCGCGCGCATCGACTCGGCGTCCTTCAACTCGCCATACGGCCCAACCTGCACATGAAAGAATTTGTCGGCGGAAGAATTGTTGGCCGTAAACGCGGGATATTGTTTCTTCTTCAAAGCCTCAACCAGAGCTTCGGCATCTTCCTGCCGGCTGACCGCCGCGACCTGCACGAAGTAACCCCCGCTTTCGGGCGCCGCAGCCGCGTCCGCCCCGGCCTTTGGTGCCATTCCCGCCGCTGAGTTCACGGGAGTCGTCGCCGCCGTTTGCGTCGTCTGATCCGCTGGCTTGAGCGCGGCGTCGGCGTTCTTCTCGCCAACAGCTTTATAAAAACTGAAGTCGTTAGAAGACTGCGGCTGAGCCTGGGGCGCCGCCAGCGCCGCATTGTTCTTCGCCGCCGTTGGCCGAACCACCGTTGCCGGAGCTCCTGCCATCATCCCCGGCGAGCCGAATACGCCCGCGCTCGCCGTTCTCCGGCCGAGCGAAAAACCGATGGAAAAAAAGAAAGCGCACACCAGCACAAACGCAAAAAAAATGGCCAGCATGCGGCCTGTGCCGAGCGTAATCTCCGTATCCTGTTCTGCCGTCGCCATAAAAAAATTAACTGCCTCTACTTTGCCGGAGCCGCCGCCGGCGTCTTCCCGCCCGCCAGCAAATTCTGCAATCCCGAATAAAAATCGATCGGCACCGGAAAAACCACCGTGGTGTTTTTCTCGACCCCGATCTCCGTCAGCGTTTGCAGATAGCGTAGCTGTATGCTGGCCGGTTCGGAAGATAACAAATGGGCAGCGTCCACCAGGCGCTGGGCAGCCGAAAACTCGCCCTCCGCATGGATGATCTTCGACCGTTTTTCGCGTTCCGCCTCGGCCTGCTTGGCCATCGCCCGCAGCATCGACTCCGGCATATCCACTTGCTTCACTTCCACGTTCGCCACCTTCACCCCCCAGGGCGCCGTGTGCGTGTCGAGGATGCTCTGCAGCCGCAAATTTATTTTGTCGCGGTGCGCCAGCAATTCATCCAGTTCCTGCTCGCCCAGCACCGAGCGCAAAGTTGTCTGGGCAAACTGCGAAGTCTGATAGGCGTAATTGGAAACCTCGACCACCGCCTTATTCGGATCGATCACCCGAAGAAAAATCACGGCATTCACTTTCAGCGTAACGTTGTCGCGGGTAATGATGTCCTGCGGAGGCACCTCAAGCGCCTCCTGCCGCAGCGAAATCCGCACCATGCGATCAATCGGCGCGAAGACCAGGATTACGCCCGGCCCCTTGGCCGCAATCAGTCGGCCCAGCCGGAAGATAACGCCGCGTTCATATTCCGCCAGGATCTTGATGGAACTCAGCACGTAGATGACGGCGATAACGATCGCGACCGTGACCACCGGGAACCCAAGATCCATAAATGCCTCCACCCATCTCTTATTCCAGCGTATGAGCGGATTGTAGCGCAATGCAGCGCCTATCGGCGGGGACAACATGCTGGCGCAGTTGTTGAGGGAGATGCGGGCGCCGCAAAAAACGGAACGCCTTGCCAATTTTAACGGCTCAAAATTTGGAGCCAGAGTGTCGACCAAGCCGCTTGCCCTCCGAAGTTTTCTCTTGACCTCTTCTTAGGATCGCGTCAGACTGTGTCCGCCCAGGCCACCCGGCCTACAACCCGTTCCCCGCGGGATGCTAGCTCGACAACTGGAAGGACCGGAAACAGCACGCAGGTCAGCTTCGTAAATTTTGCTTTCTCAAGGATCTCCCCGTCTCGATTCGTTCTATGCCTGAAGCTCTTGCCAAGAAAGTCCTGCTGATCGGTTGGGACGCTGCCGATTGGAAGATCATCACTCCTCTGCTCGACCGGGGCTTGATGCCGACCCTCGAAAACTTTGTCAACCACGGAGTCATGGGAAATCTCGCGACCTTGCATCCCATTCTCTCTCCCATGCTATGGAACTCCATCGCCACCGGAAAGCGGCCCGACAAGCATGGAATTCACGGTTTCGTGGAGCCCGATTCGCAAACTGGCGGCGTGCGCCCGGTTTCGAGCACCTCGCGCAAGGTCAAAGCGATCTGGAATATTCTGACCCAACGCGGACGCAAGACTCATGTGCTCGGCTGGTTTGCCGGGCATCCCGCAGAGCCCATCAATGGCGTCTTTGTCTCCGACCTTTATCCCTATCCCGTCGCGCCGCTTGAAAAGCCGTGGCCCTTGCCGCCGGGCGCGGTTCATCCCGAGAGCATGCGGGAAACATTCGCCGCATTGCGCATGCATCCCGAGCAGGTGACCGAGGCGGCCATCCTTCCCTGGATTCCACGCGCCGCCGAGATCGATCAAGAAAAGGACAACGGGCTTCAGTCATTCGCCAAGATTCTCGCGGAGAATTGCTCCATCCACAATGCCGCCACCTGGATTCTGCAAAACCAGCGCTGGGATTTCATGGCGGTTTATTACAACGCGATCGATCACTTCTGCCACGGATTCATGCATTTTCATCCTCCCCGCATGGAAGGAATCCCGGAAGATAAATTCGAAATTTATAAAGACGTGGTGAACGGTGCCTATCGTTTTCACGACATGATGCTGCAGACGCTTCTGGAATTGGCTGGTCCCGATGCGACCGTCCTCTTGGTTTCCGATCACGGTTTTCACAGCGATCACCTGCGCCCGCGCGGCATTCCCATAGAGCCCGCCGGTCCGGCCGTACAACATCGGCAGTTCGGCGTCGTTTGCATGAAAGGCGCTCGGATCAAACAAGACGAAAGAATTTACGGCGCCACGCTGCTGGATATAACCCCGACAATCTTGACATTGTTCGGGCTCCCCGTAGGAGCGGACATGGATGGCCGCGTGCTCGTGCAGGCCTTTGAGCAGCCTCCCGAAATCACGCGCATCTCGAGTTGGGAACAGGAAGCGGGCGAATGCGGGATGCATCCTGCCGATCGGCGGACAGACCCGGTTGCAGCCCAAGCGGTGATGCAGCGATTCGTGGCCTTAGGCTACATTCAGCCTCCGAGCGAGAATCAGGCAAAAGCCGTGGAGATGGCAGTCCGGGAGCAGCATTACAATTTGGCGCGGTCCTACCTGGACGCGCGCCGCTATCCCGACGCGTTGCCTCTTCTCCAAGAACTGGTAAGAAAGTGGCCGGATCAGACCCGCTTCTCGCAATACCTCGCCCAATGCTTTCTCGCCATGCGTCACCGCGCTGAAGCGAAAGCGATTCTTGAGCAACTCATCTCGAACCCGCCGAAACCATCCCCAGCCGACGCAAATGATGTTGCAACTCCAAACGAGGCTTCTAAATCGGAAGCAGAAACGCCGGAGCCGATGCCCGCAAAAATACCGGCGGAAATAGCGAAAGACCGTCCCTGGGCAGACTTGATGATGGGCATCATCGATTTTGAAGAGGGCAACATGGATGCGGCGCTGGCGAGTCTACTGAAGGCGGAGCGATTCGATCCGCGTCTGCCTGACCTGCACCTCCGCATCGGTGACGTCTACTTGCGGCAGAAAAGAATCGACGACGCCGAGCGCGCCTTCGAGCACGCGCTTGCCATCGACGCCGATAGCGCGCCGGCGCACCTCGGGCTGGCCATGGCCCACTTGCGAAAGCGCCGCAATGAGCAAGCCGCTGAGCAGGCACTCCATGCGGTCGGATTGCAGCACTTCCTTCCCTTGGGCCACTTCTATCTGGGAGTGGCACTGGCCCGGCTTGGTCATCGCCAACGCGCCGCATTGGCATTCGAAACTTGCTTGACTATGCTACCCGGCCTGATGGCGGCTCACCGCTGGCTCGCGACTTTGCACCAGCAAGCGGGTGGCGATCCCGAAAAGGCGGCCCGGCACCGTAGTATCTATTTGCAAATGAGGCGGAAGAGCGAAACCAGGGCTCTCGGCTAACCGTAGTTGAAAGAATTTCCGCTAGGCACTGCACTGTAGTGCAGGAAGACGAAATCTACAGTTGGCGATAAGTTGCGAAGTCGGATTGGTCGACGGTGAGAATTACGGGGAGAGATTCGCGTTTTGCCAGATAGACGAGCGCCGCATCGGCGAAATCCATTGGCCTGTCTCAATAGCCCGACATCATGCTTTGCAGGTGCGGCAGTTCGCTATCTTCGATTATGCCGAGGACTAGCGCTCCTGAGCGGACGAACTTCCAGGCAGCTCCTATTTCAGCCAGCGAGTCACCAACCAAATGAAATAGTTCTGTTGACACGGCCTCGGAGGTCAGCAGCGGGAGGCGCAGTTGGCGGAATGCGTCGACACAGGCCTTGTGTCAGCGATCACTTCGGTCAAGAAGCGCGGGAATGGCGCCCGTGTCGATTAACGCATTCGCGTTTGATGTAGCGCTAGCGAGCGTGGCGGCGCTTCAGGCGCTCGCGGAGTATGACCCGGGCCGTCTCCGATGGCCTAGGGTTGCGGCCGGCCACGGCTTCGAAGCAGTTTGCGGCGGCGGTATGAAGGCGGAGTTGGGCGTCTTCTTCCGAAAGACCGGTGTCCCACTTTTTTAGCCAGTCGCAGACGGCCGTCCCGTATAGAAGGGAGGCGGCAGTTTCGCGTGCTGCCGAGGAAGGGACCGTAAGCCTCTGTGCCTGCCCCTTGCTCTGTCAATCTGCAAAAAAGGGCTGCAGCCGTTAGTCTTCGGGCGTCAAGCTAAACACCACACCTTCCCCAACCGAACCCTGCGGAGCGTCGCCATAGAGCGATGTCAGCCCCCACAAGCTTCCGCCCGTGGCAGAAATAAGGTCGTCCGGAAAACCGCCAACCGATGACGTCTGCGAGAACGGCGTTAGAGTCTCGATCAGGCTTCCATCGGTTGGTGAGAATGTCAGGATCTGTCCGTAACCAGCCGCGGCTCCGCTCTGCTCCATCCACAGGTTTCCGTCGCCGCCCAGCACCAGCCCGCTGGTGGTTCCCGAAAACAAATTCGGAATCGCCGGAAACAAAACCAGATTGGAACCGTCTGGCTGAATTTCGAATAATCCCGACCCTTGCTCGAGCACTCCGTAAATGCCGTAGAGATCTCCGTTCGCGCCGAAGACGAGGGAAGCAGCCGAACCGGGGAAATGTTCGACCTTCGGCAGCTTCAGATTGATGGTCTGCACTTTCCCCGTGGTCTCGTTGTAAATGAACAAATCTCCCAGCACCGTCCAGTACAGCATCCCGTTCCTTCCGGCAACTGGGTTTGATGGCGCGGTGCGCGTCACTCTCACGGTCTTGTATTTCCCGGTGGCAACGTCCACGCGAAAAATTGACCCGCACTCGCACTTTGAGATCTTGGCGTAGAACGTCGCGCCGTAGACTTCGCCGTTGGCGCCGGCCGCCATTCCCAGTGGGTCGTACCCATCACCGCAGCTGGGACAAAAAGAATGAATCACCTGGAACCCAGACCCGTCGCGCTTGAGCCGGAACACTGTGCCGGCATTGTTGACCCCGCCGAGGTCGGTTTCGCCATACAGCATGCCATCCGAACCTTCGACGAGTTGAACCGGATCTTGTCCATTCGGAAAGTTGTTTCCCTGTCCCGGCTCGAATGCATACAAAACGGTGAATGTGCCTGATGGCGTAAGGGAAAACACCAATCCGCCAGCTTCTTCTGGCTGTTGTAACGTTTCAGAGGCCGTGCCATAGAAGTTTCCGTCCGAGCCCAGAATGATCGAAGTGGGCACGCCGCCGTTCGGGCAGCCGCCTTGACCCTCCGAGCCATCGCACACAAAAGTGTGGACAGCAACTGGTTGCTGACCCGCAGCGTGCGCGGCACAGGCGATGGACATCGCTAGGAGAGCGAGCATACTTCTTCGGCGCATGGTTTCCTCCTGGTTAGCCGTTGCCACGGCAAACGAATCGCGCGCAAACGAATAGCGCAATCGCGATTCGGAATTGTCACATGGAAGTAAACAAAGTGTAAATACTGAGTAACTCCTGCGATGGCGCTAATTCATCACATCCGTGCCCGTTATATCCACACTCGAAACCGGTGTTGGAGCGATACCTCCGAGGGACTTGGCATAGCACCAACTACGAAGGGTTCTCGCTGGAATCGCTGTTGGGCACAACAATCGTGGCAAGCTGCTAGGGTTGAGTTGGTCCTTTGATTCTGTAAATCGCGTACCATGCTCCGGCCATCAAGCTGCCGGAAACCACGCGCATGAAAGTGTGCATGGAAGAAAAGTAGCCCGCGTAGCCGGCAGCGCCGACCAGTTGTAAGAGCAACTGCCCAGCCGCCCACGCCCGGCGACACTTAGGCGACACCCGTTCGCGCCAACCGCGTAATGCATCCAGTTGTTCTCTGAACAGGATTCCCTGTTCGAGTCCATCCCCAAAGCTGACTTTACCGCGATCTGCCAGGACTGACTCCGAAGGCTGCAAGCGCTGATCGAGTTCGTTCTCCGCCATACGGATGATGGGGAACTTCCCCAGAGGAAGAACCCAAACAATGTTGCAAACCCAAGTCTCGTGGGAAAGTTGCTCCAATCGCGACTCGAATC